>Ga0190312_1000381_pt1 | contig 14450 bp, 11 predicted proteins | sample 487007910_MG_FD_165046 | JGI IMG/M metagenome (GOLD analysis project Ga0190312, IMG submission 165046) | Hydrothermal vent sediment bacterial communities from Southern Trench, Guaymas Basin, Mexico - 4870-07-9-10_MG | ecosystem: Environmental > Aquatic > Marine > Hydrothermal vents > Sediment ... | reverse complement strand
TCGATTCCCATGTTCAAAAATTTGTTCCTCGGATACTTTTGCCGAACCTCCTCAAGGGCACGTGCACCAATGATGGTGTGACTCTTCATTATTTCTCTCTCTGAAGGGGTAAGGCAATTGGGCTTGAGCAAGATGTTATCAGGGATCCCCACCTTCCCTATGTCATGTAGGGCAGCAGCCCAATAAATAGTGTCGGCAAATTCGTCATCTACTGACAAACCACGGGAGGAGAAATCTTTGAGGGATAACGCGAGGACTTTACAAAACATCTGGACCCTTTCAATGTGTTGCCCGGTTTCTATATCGCGATATTCTACGAGCTTCGAGATAGCCACAATAGTAGAAAGTTGCGATTGCAAAATTTCCCTTACCTTCTCCTCAACCATCCTTTCCAATTCGCGATTGTATTGTTTCAGTTCTAAATGAGCAGCTCGTAACTGTAAATGGGTCTTTACTCTAGCCTGTACTTCGCGGAGATGAAAAGGCTTGGTGATGTAATCAGCTCCACCCACTGAAAAGGCCCTCAGTTTGTTATCAACATCATCAACCCCGCTGATGAAGAGCACCGGTATATCACTGAATTCGGGGTTCTCTTTCAACATCCGGCACAGTTCTAACCCGTCAATTCCTGGCATCACTATATCCAGGATGATAAGATCTGGAGGAGACTTAAAAATCGCCTTGAGGGCATTGATTCCGGAATCGAAAGCTATTACGTCATAACCTGCGGCCTTCAGGATCTCAGAGAGCACCCGAAGACTTCCGCGATCGTCATCGACTACCATTATCGTCGGGCGTTTCATTTCTCCCTTTTCATTAGCGCACAACCAAAGTAAAAGTCAATTGTGGGAGGATTTTCTTTGGCGAGAGGTCTTTTCGAGGTACATATTCCTGTCGGCTTCGCTTAAGGCCTGATCCAACGTGATCTCACCCCGGGGATTCCAGTAAGCACCCCCTATGGAGAGGCTCAGGGGCACTTCGGGATTGGCAGCATTGTATTCCTCCACCTTCTTTTTTATCCTTTGCTTTGCCCTGCCCACGCCATCGTCATAGGGTTCAAGGAGCACGATCAGAAATTCGTCCCCTCCATAGCGAACCACGATGTCGCTTTCGCGCACCGAGTTTTTCAAAAGCTCAGCCACTTCCTTCAACACCCGATCCCCTACCACATGCCCCTTCTCATCGTTTATGGCCTTCATATCATCCACATCGACCATGAGGAGGCCAATGAGATGGCCATAGCGGCGTGCCCTTTTCTCTTCCTGTTCAAGCAACGCAAACAAATAATGACGATTGTAAAGGCCAGTTAGGGGATCATGAAGGGCCATCTGTTCAAGCTCCTTCTTCAACCTCATCCTGTGAACCATCATGGAAGCATAGTTGGCAACCACCTCCAGAATCCGCAACTTCTCTTCGATCAAAGGTCGCTGGCTTCGGATGCGCAAAATACCAACCCCCTGAAGCGGAACAAGGACATTGAAGGGATCCTCCTTCTTGAACCTCACAAAAGCCGGTGCTTCCTCAGAGGGAGAGAAATCACACGAACTCAGATCCAATACGGCCATCAACCCCTGACACATCCCTTCAATGACTTCACTTTCGTCCTCAAGGGTCGCCAGGTGATATATGAGCTCATTCAGCTTCGCCAGACGATCGCGAGATTCATTTAACGCAACTTCCAGTTCTTTCTTATCAGTGATATCCATAAAATTGATCACAACAACTCTTTCTTTCTCTAAAACGGTGGAACTGGCCATTAATGCACACCAGCGAACATCACCATTTTTGCGCTTGGCCCTGAGTTCTATAGGAGCAGATCGTAATCCCTTTAGCATCTTTATCACTTCTTGTCTCACAAATTCACGTTCTTCTGGAATAACCATAAACTGAGGATCTGTGCCTATCAACTCAGCTCTCGAATAACCTGTAAGATTTTCCATCATTTTATTCACAAAAAACAGTTTACCCCCTTTTACAATGTAAATTGCACTTGGGGAGCTCTCTACCAGAGACAGAAAAAGCTGCTCAGCTTTTTTGCGTTCAGTGATGTCGACAATGGTAAAAACAAAGCAATCTTTGTTATCCCACATAGTTTTTGAAGTTTGAACCTCCAGAATTTTCTCTCCAATAGGAAGTTCAGCAATGCGAGTTTTTCTGGTGGCATTAAGGAGTTTTTTGATGGTAATTTCTGATGGAGGACCCAGTAAATTTCGAGCTGCTGGGTTACAGAAGATCAAGTTGCCCATCTGGTCTATGACCATGATGCCGTTTGAGAGGTTGTCGGTAAGGATGCGGATGTTGGATTCGCGCTGTTTGAGTTCCCTTTGCACATTGAGGCGCTGTTCCTCCACTTTCATCAAGAGTCCCGTTGCCAGGGTGGCGAGGGGTACAAGCCAGGTGAGGGATTTCCAGAGGGTCAAAACGAGGTAGAAACCCGTCGGCCAAGGGGGTATTAGCAGCAGGGTGGCCAGTTTGATGGCGGTTATTATTACGCCAAATCCGCAAAACCAAAGGGGATTCAGGGTCGCAAGATTGGGGGCAACGGTTTTGCGATACATGAGACCCAGGGCAGCGCATGCCAAAATAGCCGTGATGTCCCCGATGGTTCCCGCTCCTCCCATCCCTATCCTGTAGAGGCATGACATCGAGGAGGCTATCGCCGCTACCGTGACCCCGCAGCAGAGGCTTCCCAGCGCTATAACCACTTCCCTCAAATCGACAAAGATCCCGGGTGAGAAAAAGAGGGGGAATAGCATGCAAATTATACTTATTAGGCCAAACAGGATACCGGAGATGATGTTATAAAGAGGCTCATTTCTTAACTTCAGAGGAACAACCATATGGTGCAGCGAAGCCAAAGCCACCAGGAGGGCGGCATTTATTAACAGAGGAAAATAGAGGGAGCCCCCTTCAAGGAGCGTCATCATGTAATTTGTAAAACTTTGATACAATTTTGCCGTCTTTTTGTAAAAAATTTTTTGCAAAAATAGTAGATGTCAAGGTCAGCAGATGAACTAACTTTTCGATTCCTTTAAGCCCTTTATTTCAAGGGTCAGGCGGAGGTAACCTTCGCAAAATTCCTTTTTTGGCACGAAGGCTATCATGGCCTTTGGAGGTGGGTCTGGGAAAGGGCCGAAGGCCACCGCTTCGTAGCGCCTTCCCCCTCCTGCTACTGAAAACCTCGTCACATCCTTTTCGAAGCGTCTCAGTCCCCCTATGTTCACCGGTTCGTTTGAGCAAAACACGGGATTGGGATTTCCGGGCCCGAAGGGGGCGAGGAGTTCCAGGCTATCGACCAGATGGAGGGTGATTTCCCTGAGGGGGAGGGCCAGGTCTATGAGGAGGTAGGGCATGGGTGTTTGGCCACCGAGGGCCTCCTCGACGGCTTTGAGGAAGGATTCTTCGAAAGCTTTGAGGCATTCCCTTTTTATCTTCAGCCCTGCCGCTGACTTGTGTCCCCCGAAGCTCACCAAAAGGGCCCTGCAACGTTCAAGCAACTCCTTCATGTGGACCTCTGGGATGCCCCGTCCGGAACCCCTTCCTTCGGATCCATCCAGGGCGATCAAGACGGTCGGTCTGTAAAACTCCTCGGCGATTTTGGATGCCACAATGCCGATCACTCCTGGATGCCATTGTTCGGATGCGAGGACTATAGCTGGTTTCTCCTGGAGTCTATGGGCCCTTTGACGGGCTTCGGCATAGATCCTCTCCTGGGCCAATTGGCGCTGGCGATTGGCCTCCTCAAGTTCCTGGGCGAGTTTTTGGGCTTCTCCCTCATCTTCACTCAGAAGGAGTTTCAAGGGTATTTCCTCCTTCTGCATCCTTCCTCCGGCATTGAGTCTCGGGGCGAGCCTGAAGGCCACATGTTCGTAGTTGATGTCCGCATCACCAAGTCCTGAAAGATCCTTGAGGGCTCTGAGTCCGGGTCTTGGGGTCCTTTTCAGTTCCTCAAAGCCGAACTTGAGAAAGATCCTGTTTTCCTCCACCACGGGCACGACATCGGCAACGGTCCCGAGGGCCACGAGGTCAAGGTAACGCTTTAAATTGGGCTGAGGTCGGTGTAAGAAGAACCCCCTCTCCCTCAATGTCTTCCTCAAGGCCATGAGGAATAGGAAGGTCACTCCCACTGCCGCAAGGCCTTTAAAGGGAAAGGGGCAATCCCTTTGTAAGGGGTCGATGATTACCCCCGGGGGCAAGATTTCCGGAGGCTCGTGATGGTCGATCACCATGGTATCCATCCCAAGGCTTTGAGCGAGGGCTATCTCATCGCGGTTGGAGATCCCGCAATCGACCGTGATGAGGAGTTTTGTACCCTTTGAGGCTATGAATTTAATGGCCTCGGGATTCAAACCGTAACCTTCCTCAAGGCGCTTTGGGATGTAATGTTCCACCGAGAGGCCGAGCTCAGAAAGGAAACCCTTAAGCAGGGCCACGGAGGTCAGACCGTCGACGTCATAATCGCCGTAGATGGTGATCTTCTCCCCATTGAGGATGGCCTCCATAACCCTCTTTACGCCCTCCTCAACGCCCTTCATCGTGAAGGGGTTTGTGAGGTCGTTAAGGGTGGGGAAGAGGAACCTCTCTGCCCCTCTGCTGTCCCCTACCCCTCGGTTCAGAAGCAGCTGGCCTAAAAGGGGGTGTACTTCCAAATGTCTAACCAGTTCTCTTGAACTTTCCTCAAAGGGGACGATCTTCCACTTCATGTGCCTTCCCCTTTAAATCCTCGATCCTTCTCACTCCCCTCTCCCTCATGAACCTGCACACCCCTTCGTGGATTTCCGAAAAGACCCTGGGGTTGGAGAAGAGGGCGGTACCTATTTGCAGTGCTGAAGCCCCAGCCAAAAGGAACGCCAACGCATCCTCCCAACAGGAGATTCCACCGGCGGCCACAACGGGGATTTCCAGCTTCTCTGTGACCTCGTAAACCATTTTCAAGGCCACTGGCATGAGGGCGGGGCCGGATAGTCCACCCACAGTTCCCCCAAGGACGGGTCTTCCCTTCTGGATGTCTATTGCCATGGCCGGGAGGGTGTTGACCAGGGTAAGGGCATGGGCCCCAGCCTTCTGGGCGGCTTCGGCTATTTCCAGGATGTGGAAGGGGTCAGGAGGCAACTTGGCCCATAGGGGAAGGTCCACCCTTTCCCTCAGCTCCCTGATGATAAAGGAGACCCTCTCGGGATCGGCGCCGAAGGCAGCTCCTCCTCTCTTGACGTTGGGGCAGGAGAGATTGACCTCCAAGGCGGAGACGGCAGGGACCCCCTTCAGGGATTCCCCTACCTTCATGAACTCGTCCTCTGATTCCCCGAAGATGCTCACCACTACTGGCAGGCCGAGCTCACTGAGCCGGGGCAGCCTCTCCTCGAGAAATCGCTTTATTCCTATGTTCTCAAGCCCTATGGAATTCAGCATCCCACAAGGGAGCTCGTGGATCCTCGGAGGAGGGTTACCCTCCTTTGGTTCCAAGGAGAGGCTCTTTGTGACGATGGCCCCCAGGGGTTCGTAGGAAATGATGCCAGTATATTCGTCCCCATAACCGAAGGTCCCTGAAGCGGGCATAAAGGGCGTTTTCAGTCGGAGGGATCCTATGTGGGTTTCAAGACATGGGGTCACCGATTTCCTCCCTTTCGAAAACGGGCCCGTCTCTACAAACCAGCTTGTTGCCCCCTCTGCCGGAAAGGATGCAGGCCTGGCAGGTTCCCACCCCACAGGCCATGCGTTCTTCAAGGCTCACGTAAACCTTCACATGGGGTGGTATGATCCTCAGGATCCTTTTTATCATCTCCTTCGGGCCGCATGCATAAACGATCAACGCGGTCCCCCATTTCTTGGGAAGCACTTCCGTTACTACCCCCTTTTTACCCATGCTCCCGTCCTCGGTTACCAACTCAAGGCCTACCGATCCTTCGGTCAGTTGCCAAAGCAAGGGAGCGGGGAACCAGGACGAGCTCCTTGCCCCCCAAAGGAGTTTCACCGGGATGCCCTTCCGGGAGAGTTTGAGGGCGAGGGGGAAGAGACTCGCGATGCCCATGCCCCCTGCAAGGAGGAAGGCTTCCTTTTGCCCTTCGGGCATGGGGTATCCCTTCCCCAAGGGCAGCAGCACCCTCAGGGTTTCGCCCGTACGGACTTTTACCAGGGCCCTGGTTCCAGCCCCCACGGGGCGCAGGAGCAGCTTCAGCGTTTTCCCTTCAAGGTCAAAGATGCTCAAAGGACGCATGAGGGGCCTTCCCGGGGCCTCGATCATGACGAACTGGCCCGGTTCATAGTAAACTGCCTCTTTCAAGGAGAGCTCGAGGATGCACAGGGGTCCCATGGACCTCACTGCTTCAACTTTGGCCTCTTGGACGGTCTTTTTACGGAGGGAAAGCTCCATAAGAAGGGCATCCTCTCCCGTGTCCTGGTAATAACCTTTGCGCCTCCCCTTCGTCACGAATCCCATCTTCTGGTAAAGGGATATGGCCGCCTCGTTGGATTCCCTCACCTCAAGCCAGAGGGAAGTCACGCCTCTGTGGAGGCAGAACTCGATGCAGAATCTCAGCAGATCACTCCCTATACCCCTTTTTCGCCACTGGGGGGCCACGGTGAGGTTCATAAGGTGGCCTTCGTCTCTCACGATCCTTAGGACGGCGTAGCCGAGGACCCGTTCCCTTTCTTCGTAGACGAAGGCATAACCGGGGGGCTTCAACTCCGCGAGGAAGGCCCATCGGCCCCACGGAGTGCTAAAGGATGCTTTTTCTATGGAGAGGACTTGGGGAAGATCCTCTTCTTGCATGGGACGGATGGACATCCTCAAAGACCTTCCTTTGTGAATTCCAGCAGCCTTTCGATCCTCGCCTTCAAGGCCTGATCTTGTGCGAACTTCAGGGCCTCCCGGTAGGCCGATTGGGCTTCTTCCAGCTGGCCCGCTTCGGCCTTGATATTGCCGATCTCCACATATGCCAGGGCTGCGATCTCACCCCCCCGAGAGGCTGCACGCTCAAAGGCTTCAATTGCCTTCTCCTCCTCACCCACCCTCCAGTAGGCCTTGCCCAGCCAACAGAGGGCTTCACCCCTGATTTCCTTTATAGGAGAGGAGGTTCCGATGGACAGGGCTTCGATCGCCCTCCTGTAGTCACCTCGCGCAAAGAGGGCCTTTCCGATCAGCAACCCCGCCCTTTGGGTGAGTTCATGGTGGGCAAACTTGGTCTTCAAAGTCTCAAAGAAGCCAAAGGCTCGATCGATGTGACCCGACCCGAGCTCCATCTCCAACAGTCTGTAAATAGCCCAAGGGACCCGGTCTGAAGAGGGGTGCTTTTTCGGGATCTGGCGGTAAAGGTCCCTGGCCTTTTTCTCCTCCTTTGCCTCCCTCAAGCACTCCGCCTTGAGCCAGAGCAATTCGTCTATCTTTTCGAAGCCCGGAAATTCGAGCTGCAGGACATCGAGGTTGGCCACACAGTCCTGGAACTTCCCCATGCGCCAGTTGCACCTGGCTATCTCAAAGAGGGCAAAGGGTCTGAAGGGCTTTTTGGCCGAAAGCTCAAAGAGATAAGGCAGTGCCTCTTCGCACCTGCCCTGGAAAAGTTCGCTTTTTGCCTTCAGCAGATGAGAGAGGAGGTCATCCTGCTGGGAAAGCAACTTCTCCGCTTCCGAGAGGTTTCCCATCTGTAAGTAACACCAAATAAGCCTGTATCTTGCTTCCTTCTGTTCCTGTCGATTCCCCTTCTTGAGGACCGGCTCAAGGATATCGGTAGCTTCCTTAAAGTCCCGGGCCTTCATCAACAAGCGCCCCAGAAGCAAGCGCACCTTCGATTCCAGGGGATGCTCCTTGAAGCGGAGGAGCCACCCCTGCAATGCCCCTTTGGCCTCCGAATCCCTGTGAGCTTGGCAGAGGATCTGGGCCCTTTTGTAGAGGGCCTCCGGAAGCCTTGAGCTTTTGGGATAACGGAGCATCAAAGCCGATAAGGCCTCCAGGGCCCCTTGGGGATTCCCCAGCTTCAGGCGCACCTCCGAAAGCCAAAAAAGGGCTTCATCCCCCTCTTTTCCCTTTACCGCGCTCAGGGTCCTTTCTGCCTCCTGGAGCCTGCCGATTTCAAGGAGGGATAATCCCAGCAGTAAGAGCGCGCGGTCCTTCGAGACCGAATTGCCGAGGATCTGTGAAGCTTTTCTGAGGATCGGTATGGCATTTCTGTAATCTGCAAGTCGGTAATGGGCCTCACCGAGCAAAAGCAGTGCCTGACCGAACCAGGGAGCCTCAGGATTCAGTCCGGTCGCCTTCTTCAGGTAAGGTCGAGCCTCCCTCCATCTGCCCATCCGTATATAAAGGCTCCCTATCAGGTAATGGAGTTCCCCTTGTTCTATCCCCTCGTTTCCCACAAGAGGAGCGAGTTCCCTTATGGCTTCCTGCAGGCGTCCTTCTTCGATAAGGGTTTGGCCCAAAAGATAACGGACTTTGGGGGCAAAGGGATGATCGGGGTAAAGCTTCAGGAACTTCTTCCACTGGCTTTCGGCTACCTCCAAAAAGCCGTCCTTGTAAGCCCCAAGGCCGACCTTGAGGAGTTCCTCCGGGGGTTGAGCCCAGACTCCGGAAGCAAGGAGGATGAACAGAAGCACCAGGAGGATTTCCCTTCCCTTTTTAGATCCCCATTTCATGAAGTCGGTTCTCCGAAAGCATTCGCTCGGCCATCGCGAAATCCTCAGGGGTGTTGATGTTGAAAAAGGACAGAAAATCGGGATCCACCTTGCGAATCTCTTCGGGATCGCAGATCTTCGTCCTGACACGGGGCAGAAAGGAGATCACGCGTTTTTGCCCCTCCGAAATGCCCTCTGAGATGGGCCCAAGGCAATTCCTGTGGTAGATCGCACAGAGGGGATGCAAACCATCAGGTGCCCGAGGGATAACGGCATCATATCCGTCCTTGATCGAAAGCAGATAATGGACGAGCTCCTGTCTGAGAAAAGGCATATCGCAGGCAACGCAGAATACGTAGGGAGTTGAGGCCAAAAGAAGGCCGGTGTAAAGTCCACCGAGGACCCCTGCATCTATAAGGTCCTCAAACACTTTAACTCGATAGGGACCAAAGGCCTCCATATTCCTGGCCACGACGATGATTTCGTCAAAGATCGAGCGGCATGTCTCAAGTACATATTCAAAAAGGGGCCTTCCGCGAAGGAGGAGGAAGGCCTTCTGCTGCCCCATCCTCTTGGATCGGCCACCGGCCAAGATCACCGCAGTAACGTCCACATGGGTTTAATATCACGGCTCAAGGAGGGGCTTCAACTTTTCCCTTGCTGATCTTATCCTTGAACTCCTGATGGAAAGGGTGGGGTATCTTTGCACCTATGTCCCGGTGGAACTGGTGGAGGCGGCGGGATTCCACCCGATGAGGGTCATCCCCAGATCGAGCGAGAAAGACGAGGTGCTGCTCGATCCCAACATATGCCCTTACTTGAAAGCGGTCCTGTCACAGCTCCAAAGGGAATCGCCTAAGGGCTTGGTGTTCATCAACTCCTGTGATGGAATGAGGAGGCTTTACGATGCAGTAAGGTGGTTTTTCCCCTCCCTGGAGGTTTGTATCCTTGATGTTCCTAGGAGCAGCGACGAAAGGGGAGTGCTTTACTATAGAGAGGTAATAGAAGATTTTTCCCGCTGGCTCGGTAATTTGAGGGGAAAGCCCCTTTTGGAAGAGGAGGTGAGGGAGGCCATAGCCCGATGCAACCAGAGGCGGAGGGCCCTCTTTGAAATCTTGAAGGAGAGACCAAGGGCCGGAGATCTCCTGAGGGCCTTAAAGGGCGGTTTTCCACCGAAAGACCTTCAGGAGGTCCGCCTTAGGGAAGGTGAGGGCAGAGTGAAGGTCCTTGTGACAGGGTCCCTCCTTGAGGCCGATGGGATCCTGGACTGGCTTGAGGAACTGGGAGGAGAGGTCTTGATCCCCGATGTGTGCTCGGGGCTTAGGGGTGCAGGATATGTGGGAGGAGGGGAGCCCTTTTTGGCCCTCGCCAAGGCTTACCTGGAGAAACCTCCTTGTGCCAGGATGAGAGGGAGCAGAAGGCGACTTCTGCGGGAGGCCGTGAAGGAGGTTCAGGCGGTTTTGGCGTATATCCCCAAATTCTGCGATCATTACCTGTATGAACTGGCCACCCTGAGAGGGATTTGCAAGGAGGAAGGGAGGCCGTTGCTTCACCTTGAGGGAGAATACACAGTGGGTGTGTCCGAAGGGATCAGGACCCGTGTACAGGCCTTCCTGGAGAGGTGGAGGTGAGGCTCCTGTATAAGGCCCTGCGAAGTCCGAACTTCTGGAGGGTGCTGAAACCCTTGGCCTGCCTCTATGTATCGCGGGAGCGCAACCGTCCCTTCACCCTCTGGGTGGAATTCCTGTGCTGGGTGCTCGGTGAGGCATCAAGGAGGAAGAGGCCGGTTGTATGGATCAACAGCTTCTTTCCGGTTGAGTTCATTTATGGCCTCGGGGCCGTGCCTTTTCTGCCGGAATTGTTTTCGGCCATTGTGGCCTACTTCAACTGGACGCGGGGACCGATCTCGAAGGGCAGCTCTCTGCTTTCGACCGATGTCTGTTCTTTTTATCGCTGTGCCATGGGGCTTCTGGATTATGAAGTGCTGCCTGCCCCTGACCTCATCATAAGCTGCTCGCAGATATGCGATGGCACGAAGGCCTTTTATGAAGCCCTTTCGGACAGGACGGGCGTCCCCCATCTGTTGCTCGATGTGCCCTACCGCAAGGACAAGAGGGCCAAGATCTACGTTAAGGATCAGCTCACCGAGATCTTCGAGGAAGCGAGGTGCCTTTTGGGCATAAGGACCCCTTTGGGAGAACTCAAGAATAGCCTCGAGATTTCCAGAAGGACCGAGTCCGTTATGAGGGAGGTGGCAAAGCTCAGAAGGGCCGTTCCGGCCCCCTTCCCCGGAAGTGAGGGGATGAGCTATGTGGCCGGGATGTCCTTTTGGTCCCTGGGGACCGGAAGGGGATTGAGGTTTTTTGAGGCCTTAAGGGATCGCATCCTTGAAAGGGTGAGGAAATCAAGGGGTTACCTCAAGGAGGAACGCTTCAGGGTCCTGTGGCTCCATCACATAAGGCCATATTATCCCAACCCCATAATATCCTTCCTGAATGAAAGGGGTGTGGCGATCGCCTATGAGGAGGTCAATTACCCTTGGTGGCCGATAACTCGAGGCGATGATCCCTTCGACGAGCTGGCCGAAAAGATCTGTGCCAATCCATGGGGAGGACCCATCGAGGGGAGGATCGAACTGGTGGAGAGGCTCATTGAGGATTACCGGATCCACGGGGTGATCCACTTCTCCCACTGGGGTTGCAGGCAATCCACCGCAGGCGCAATGGTCATAGGGGAGGTGGTAAAAGGGAGGGGAATCCCTTACCTGATCCTGCCCGGAGATGGTGCTGATCCCGACAATTACTCCCCTGGACAGACCATGACGAGGCTACAGGCCTTCTTGGAGGTGCTGCAACAGCGATGGCGCTTTATGCGGGCATAGACGTGGGCTCAAGGACCACCAAGGTGGTGATCGTGGAGGGGGAAAAGGTGCTTTCCTCCGAAATCCTCCTTACGGGCTCTGATCCCCGTGGAGCTTCATGGCGCTGTTTCCAGAGGGCTCTGGAGGTAGCCGGGGCGAAGTTTGGGGATGTGAAAAGGGTGATCTCCACCGGTTACGGTCGCAAACGGGTTCCCTTCGCCCACAGGGAGTTCACCGAGATAACCTGTCACGCCCGAGGGGCCTCCTTTTGCTTTCCCGGGGTGAGAATGGTCATAGATATGGGGGGACAGGATGCAAAGGTCATTGCCCTTGAGGACAGGGGAGGGGTCCTGGACTTCGTGATGAACGACAAGTGCGCCGCCGGAACAGGGAGGTTCCTGGAGGTGATGGCTCAGGCCATGGACCTCGATCTGGAGGAAATGGCCACTGAAGCCCTCAGGGCCCGGGAGGCAGTCCCTATATCGAGCATGTGCACGGTCTTTGCCGAAAGTGAGGTGATATCCCTGATCGCCGAAGGAATCCCGAGGGAGAAGATCGTGTGGGGACTGCACCTGGCCATTGCCAGGAGGATTTCCTCCATGGTCAAGAGGGTGCCTCAGGGGGAACCGATAGCTTTCACCGGGGGGGTTGCCAAAAACCGGGGTATGATCAGGGCCCTGCAGGAGGTGCTCGGAAAAAAGCTCCTCATCCCTCCCGATCCCCAAACGGTGGGGGCCCTTGGGGCAGCCCTTCTGGCCCAGGAGATCGATTGGTGAGGGTTGTGGGACTCACGACCACGGTGCCCATTGAGGTCATCTACGCCTCCGGGGCCACCCCCCTGGATCTGAATAACCTCTTTATCACCTCCCCGGATCCCGAAAAGCTCGTCCATGAGGCCGAAAGGATCGGTTTTCCCAGAAACACCTGCAGCTGGATCAAGGGGATCTGGGGGGTTGTCAAGGAAAGGGGAATAGAGGAGGTTGTGGCGGTAACCCAAGGGGATTGCAGCAATACCCATGCCCTCATAGAGGTCCTTGAGTCCCAAGGGGTAAGGGTCTTCCCCTTTGCCTACCCTTATGATCGCTCAAGGGAACTTTTGAAGGCCCAGATAGAGACTATGATGGCCTATTTCGGGGTAGGGTGGAATGAGGTCCAAAGGACGAAGGAATACCTCGACTCCATAAGGAGGCTTGCCCATGAGGTGGATAGGCTCTGTTGGGAGGAAGGGGTGGTGAGCGGATACGAGGACCATCTGTTTTTGGTCAGCACCAGCGATATGAAAGGTGACCCCGAAGCCTTCAAGCTGGAGCTCGAGGAATTTATCAAGAAGGCAGAGACACGTAAGCCCTTCAAAGAGGAGATACGCCTGGGCTATGTCGGGGTACCCCCCATCTTTTCGGACCTTTACCAGAAGGTGGAAGAAAGGGGTGCCAGGATCGTTTACAACGAGATCCAGCGCCAATTCAGCATGCCCTTCGATACTGATGACCTGATAGAGCAATACCTCCTTTATACCTACCCCTATTCGTTTTTCTACCGCCTCGAGGACATAAAACGTGAGATCGAAAAAAGACAGATCGACGGCCTGATTCATTATGTGCAATCCTTTTGCTACCGACAGATCCAGGACATGTTGCTCCGAAAGGAGGTCAGGCTCCCGATCCTCACCCTCGAAGGAGACAGGCCAGGGGCCCTCGATGTGAGGACCGAACTGCGGCTGGAAGCCTTCCTTGAGACCCTGAGGCTTAGGCGGTGATAGTACTGGATGGTTCCTATGGAGAAGGTGGGGGCCAGATAGTGAGAACGGCCGTGGGCCTTTCGGCCCTACTGGGGGTCCCCTGCAGGATCGAAAGGATAAGGCAGGGGCGTCCCTCCCCCGGTCTCAAAGCTCAGCATGTGGCAGGTATAAAGGCCTTGCTCAGGATCTGCCGGGGCGAGGCAGAGGGCCTACAGGTCGGTTCCGAAACCCTCACCTTTATCCCCGGGAGGCTCAGGGGAGGAAGTTACAGAATCGATGTGGGAACCGCGGGGGCCATCGGCTTGGTCCTGCAGACCTTGATGCCCGCCTGTGTGGGACTTCCTTCGAGGCTCACCTTGACGATCACAGGCGGCACGGATGTCAAATGGGCCCCCACGGTCCTTTACATGAAGGAGGTGCTGCTGCCCATCCTTTACAGGATGGGTTTTAAGGCCGAAATCCAGCTGCTCAAAAGGGGGTACTATCCCAAGGGAGGCGGAATGATCTCCTTTTCGGCACGCGGAGCCGAACTTCAGGGGGTGGACCTTCGGGAGAGGGGGGAGGTGCTCGGGATCTACGGTGTATCCCATGCTTCAAAATCCCTGCAATCAAGGAGGGTGGCAGAAAGGCAAAGGGAAGCGGCCCTCTCGGTTCTCCGCAAGAAGGGAATGGAGGCCGAAATCAGGGTCCGTTATGAGGAAACCCCATCCCCTGGATCCGGCATGGATCTCTGGGCCCTCTGCGAGGGCAGTATCCTCGGTGCCAATTCCCTGGGGGAAAGGGGAAAGAGGGCGGAAACGGTGGGAGAGGAAGCGGCCCTCTCCCTCCTTCGAGAGCTGGATTCCGGGGCCGCCCTGGACCGACACCTGGCCGACCAAATCCTTCCCTTTCTGGCCATCGCCAAAGGGCCTTCCATTGTCTCGATTTCGGAGCCCACAAGCCATCTGGAGACAAACCTCTGGGTGATCGGACACTTCCCCCACTGCAGACCCCTTGAGCTGCAAAGGGAAGGGGGAAGGTGGATCGTTAGAACAAAAGGCTAAGAATTTCCCCGGAGAAGTTGATCCGCGAGATAAGCTCTGGCAAGGAATGCGTTGATTACCATCGGGATTAGGTTTCTTCCCGATTCGAAAGCCATTCGTGGGTTAATTTGTAATCCTCGACGAGCTTCTTAAGCTCTTTCTCGACTTTCTTCAGATCCCTGCCTCCTGTTAAGTCTCTTACCTCTAACACCGCCTGCCCCTGTAT
>Ga0190312_1000380_pt1 | contig 14461 bp, 10 predicted proteins | sample 487007910_MG_FD_165046 | JGI IMG/M metagenome (GOLD analysis project Ga0190312, IMG submission 165046) | Hydrothermal vent sediment bacterial communities from Southern Trench, Guaymas Basin, Mexico - 4870-07-9-10_MG | ecosystem: Environmental > Aquatic > Marine > Hydrothermal vents > Sediment ... | reverse complement strand
AATAAATTCGTCATGTCGCTGCCGATAAAACGGGGAGGCGTCCAATCCATGAAAAAACCCGCTCTTGTTCGAAATCTCCAGCTTCTACTCGAACCTACTCGAACTTACATGAAATCGTATGATTCACTAATATAGGACATGGTGATATACTAGGGTATAGCATATCACCAAAAATAGTATCACCAATCAAAAATCTACTAAAAGCAACAAAAAATGGAAAAAATCATCACCGATTCGTATCTTTTCAGAACGCTCTGAATGGAATGGGACTATGCTCTATGCCATATTTTCACATAACTATATGCCATATCACCACTGGGGATAGACTCATAAATATTGATGATAGACATATCATCATAGACCTAGTATCGGGATATTTTTTCAATTTTTTTATTTACTCACAAGACCAAAAATGGTATAAAGAGAGTTTTTGTAGAATTTTTTTGGTGCTAGAAATTGCTGACCCCAATCTTCATAACATCAGACTCTCGCATAAATGTTGCGAAAACACATGATTCAATGTTAACTATAGAAAAAAACACGAAATGGTTTTACGATAAGTTCATCGTTCCCTTTTGCCGAAAAATAACTGACAGGAGAAAAATAGAGGCTTTCGATAAGTTCACCCCACAATATAGTCTATTCAAACATCTGCTTCCCTTGATTGAGGAATATTATTTGGCACCACTCTCATTTCACAGCCTTGCTTTATTTGTCGATGTTGCAGAGGATTTATATATGGGGGAGGAGTCAGTTTTTCATATGGTGTTCTCATGGCTCGAAAGAGTGGAACTGAATAGTGTGGAGGACTTCAGAAGGGTTTTGGCAATCTGTCATTTTCTCTATTTGAAACCCTATCCAACACTACAGTCTATTATGATGAAAGTTCCAATTCCTAGGATTTTGACTCGGGACGCCAGAGAATCATATGAGAATATCAAAAACTTAAGATTTTTCAGGCGGGATGCTGGTTTTCTCGAGAAAATCTACCGAGAGAAGACAACCATTGATGAAAGGTTTCTTTTCACTCTGACCCTATTATATCATCGTCGCAATTTCCCCTTTGAGGCTGCCCTCTATTTTTGTGGGATGTTTGCAAACAAAGATTTCCCAAAAAAAGTTCCAGCGGTCTTATATTTTCTCGGAAAGTGTTTTGATAAGCAGGGATTTTTCGAAACAAAAAGGGTCGAAAGCGAAGATCCACGTTCGAGGTTTTATGAGGTTCATGTCTTTCTTGATGAAAAAATGTTCTATTATCTCTACAATTTTCAGAAGTTTATCACGGAGGCATATTATTCCTTGAAGATTCCACAGATCGAGCTTTATTTTCTGAAGTCCTTGGCAGACATGGTGACTAAGAAAGAGGATCTGGAAAAATTAATGCCTGCCTTATCATTATTTTCTGCACATGTGGTGAAGATTGCCAACACCCCTAAGTTTGCGTCCACTATTCATGCTTTGGCGCGGTTTGTGGAAAAACTGGCAGATTCAAATTTGAGTCCGAGCCAGAAAATAAGTAGGGCTGTTGGATTTTTGATTGCCTTGACAACGGTCTGAAAAAGGAGATGACGAAATGTCGGTCAGCAAAAATGAGCTTGGTTCGGCCCTTTTTTTGGACGAGAAAGACAGGCTTGCATTACTCATTTCTCGCTACGCTTGGTGCTTTGTTGAAAAATACTCGGATTTGATTGTGAAGAAATTCGCTAAAAAATTTGGGGCGGAAGTCGGAACGACTCTTGTCACGAGCCTACGAGATATGTTAACATTCTCTGAGATCTGGACTTCTCTACCGGAAGTGAGGATCAAGCGAATTTGGGTGCTTCCTCAGGCGATGATGTATCCCTTCAGTCTATTTATTGACTATGAACGTGGTCGAGATTTTGAAATGGAGAGGAAAAGAGCCACAAAAATTCTGACCAAATTTGTTGAGTGGAGCGAGAGGGTCAATCTTTCCTCTTTTCTGGATTTCCAAAAATATCTCTTCATCTCTTATCATATTTGCATAAACTGGATATATGGCGATGTGGAGGTCAAATCCCAAGTGCCGAGGAGTGAGGATATTGATCTGGCTTTTGAGGAGGCTTTTTTCAAAAAACCAATTGTGCTGGCCAGAATGAGAAAGAGCTTCGAGGCGTTCAGAAGAGATTTTGGAAATATGCCAACAGCTTCTGAGGCAAGAATTGTCGATACTGGTAGTGATTTTTTTCTCGAATTTTGGTGCACATATAAGTTTGCGAAGTTGAACGATCCTATTTCGAAAAAAATAATTGATAGTCATTTTTTCGACCCAACCAGACACAGAATTTACTATGGTGTCGAACATAGTTTTGTAGGCACTAAAGTGATAAACTGTAGATTTGTCAACATCGATGTATCGTTTGCAAAGAATATCTTCTATTGTCGCAAATTGTGGCCACTATTGTATCGGTCAAAGTCAAGGGAGACATTGGAAAAAATTGGTGAATTATTAACATCCAAAACCGTCGACGAAAATACTCTTCAAGCATTCTTCGTTGCCTGCAAATCACTATATAAACTCGCCCTCAAAAACAGAGCTGGAGCTATCGCCTGCTTGACACATGGGCGAAATTTACTTGAGAAACACTTGAGAAGAGGCGAAGGGTTTGAAGATATAAACACACTTCTGAGGAGAGTTCTTAACTTTTTAATTCTTTGTGGTATTTACTAAATTTATCCAGATTTTTCACTAGTTTTTCAGAATCACAAAACTAAGAACAAGGAAATTAAATTATTTGTGTGAGAATGATGAACAAGAACAGTATAATTCGATTCATTATAAAAGAGCTCGAATCAACACTGATGACGGATATCACATCGAAATTGCCTGTTTGTGTTGTTATTTATGAAAAGGATGGAGCTCCAAATGATTATACTCTAGTTATTTTCACCCGCTCTGCAATACCGTTTATGGAAAGATTTAGAGAAGTGTGGAACTATTTTTTCCTCGTTTTTTCACAAATGAAATTAATTCGCAGAATTAAAGATGCTGACTTGCTCGAGTTTTTAACGTATTTTTCCAGAGTTGGAAGCAAAGAGAGTTATGTTGTTCCAACTTTTGTGGAACTTTTATTTGAAATGCTTCTTTCAGAAATAGAGCCATTCGCCAGTCAGGAAAATCCTGATATTATCCAAGTCGAACCGAATTTTTCACTACAAAGAAATGAAATTTTTGAGAAAATCAAATCACCACTTGATTTGGTTGCTGTACTCGTTTTCTTCATCCTTAACAGATTTGTCTTATCGGGATTTTTAGATTTGTTATCTGAGAGAACCGCAAGCATGAGAAGAGCTAAGGATTTGGCCATGGAGATTATTAATAGTGTTGTAGCGAATCTCCCCACAGTCGATGGCTTTGCAGAGGCGTTTTCTCCTGAAGAGAGACTGTCGATGAAAAAATTTCTCGAAAAATTTGACAGATATATCCTCTTGGATGAAGACATGGTGAAGGATTTTATTGTCGAAACTTTAACTGTCAAATGTTATGGTGATTTGTCAAGAGACATTCTTACTGAAATTTCTCTCAACCTTTGTTCAATTCATACATGCAACCATTTCTCACAAAGGATAATGCCAGTGGAGAAAAGAGTATTTTGTGGCTTGATGAAACTCTCCCGTATAATTTGGTGGGTTAGAAAGATTGGGAGAGATAAAATTATCATAAAAACCTTGGAGGAAATTATTCGCCCATACTATCGTATCACTGGTTTCCCGGATTTTAAAAGTGTGGCGAAGCTCATAAAAATTTGGAAATTGTATAATTTTTCGCTCTCAACAATTGAAAATATTTGGAAATTTAGAAAAGACTCACTGGCCAAACGGGTCGGTGATTTTCTCGCCGAGGTAATAGATTTTTGCATAAACACAGATGACTTCGAGCTCGTAAATGCTTTGCTGAGACTTTTCGATTTCTGGGTAAACAAGATTTTCTTCTCTCAAGATAGGGCAAGAATAGCCGCCCTTTGCTCGTATTTAGAGATTATTCTCAAGGCATTTAACAAGTATGGGATTGAAAAGTCAATTACTTATATGTTTGCGCTCTCAATTCATTTATAGGTGGTGAAAATGCTACGAGAAACAGAAACAGAGAGTCTGGAAAGGGTTCTTTCTGAAGAACTTGGGAAAGTATCGTTTCTAATAAGAGAATTTTTGCTAAAAAACAAGGAAAAAGTCCTAGTTCTTCGTATTGACAAAAAAACTTTCGACTATTTTCTAATCATCAGTGGAACTGAAGATGCATATCATACGGACTACATGCCATCTCTTATGGGTCTTCTTCGTAAAAAACTACCACGAGTAGATTCACTACTCCCAGCCAGCATTCCTCGAAAAGAGATACATGATTGGAAGCTTAAATTAATCTTTGGAAACTTAGCTCAAAACCTATATGCCTACCCGCCTTTGGCGGGATTGTATTTTCTTTTCATGAGAGCTCTATCCTTGTTCGAAATAACACTCCGTTCACCATCGTCTCCTACGCATCAGTGGCCACTAGAGTTTAGGGAAAAGTGTATAGAGAGAATCATAAATATGGTTTCGCAGTGGGATTTCCTCTATGAGTCTTATCCAGAAATTTTCTTCGCAGAGATTATCTCGGGAATTGTCGTTCTTAGGGCTATTTACGATCTGGCGGAAGGAGAAAAGTTTCCATATTTGAAAAAAGAGGAGCATATAAGGCTGATCAAACAAATTCTGGACAAATTAATGCTGTCCAAAAAGAGTTTCTCTGAGATATTACCACCAGACTGTCGAGAAGAAATACTCCGAATGACAAGTGAACTTAAATCACTAAAACACATAGGAATAGCTCCAATGTCAATATTTAGGGATTTCTTGATGAATAGGGGAGTGGTTTGCTTTTATCTTTTTGGCTTCCCGAGGAATGTAACGAGAATTGATTTTGGATTTGTTGTATCAGAAGGCCAACGAACGCCATTCATTATTGGGGACTGGACTTTTTACCCCGGTCTACAATACTCTCTAGAGGAACTTCTGGATATTGTCTCGAAACTCGTCGGATATGATGTAAAGAGCCGAGCAGCAATAAATAGCTGGACTATTGAAATAAAGACAAAAGTACCCCGCGGCACGAAGGTATTTTGTGTCAAATCTAGATTTGTGAAATCATTTGAGGACTTTAAAATATTACCACTACTGGCTGCGTTTAACTACTTCATTAGTGTAGTTTTCAATACTGCTGAAATATCTGGAGAAATTTCAGAAGCAAGGCGCAAACAGCTGGAGAAGGCTATTAATATTCTTTTCAGAAACATTTGGAGAGTTAAGCAATCAGGTCTAAAGAGCCTTACGAAAATCCTCGCCAAATATATCAAAAACGGACAGCAGCTCGAATTGGTTCGGAGATTCGATCTTCTATCACCGCTGATAATTAAGCACTTTACTGCTCGCCCAGAGAAAGTCTTCACAACAATATGTCTAGCATTAACCCTATAGGAGGTGGAAACTCAAAATGTCAAAAATCGAGGAAATCGTTGAGGAAACTGCAAATGATCTTCTTAATAGTATTCCGAGAACCGAATTTCTTCTTATTTCAGATAGAAAAATTCTGCATTTCCGAAAAGTTCCGCCATTTTTTCAATATGAAAGTACATTATCATGGAGACTTCCAGAGAGGGAATTTCGGTATATTTTGGGTTTTTTCAGAGAAGGGAAAATAAAAGATCGACTGCTGAGAGATTTTGTGCAAAGAGTAGGCTCTGAGAAAAAGAAAAAAGTGATGACACCGCTAGCCGAGGTTGGAATCGTATATAGAGACTTATTTGATCGAGTCTCACCACTTATAATGCAACTACCAATTCCCAAAGATTTGGCATCGTATGTGGATTTGTTTTTTAAGACTCCCTCGCTCCGCTTTAAGTCATTTGATGATATTCTCCTTGGCGTCTTTGCGTTGCGAACCATAACCTTTTGGAGCGAGGATATGTTTAGAACACTTAGAGAAGAAAAAGACTTGAGGAAGGTTTTCCCTGACCATATTCTTGACAAAATCTTTGCCGTGAGGGATAAATTGCTGGAAATAGATAGTCGAATCGAACTTAGTGATGAGAAGATCAAGAACTGGTTTGTTCGCAACTCTTTTTTCGAGATTAATGTACTCGGCCCATCTGCGAGGGACGGGAAGTGTTATATCAGCACAATAGATTATTGCTATAGGGTTGCCAAAAAAATTGTACATAGAGATTTATGCCTATCTATTGAATTACGCGAACCGCGATTATATGCTTTTGATGATTTTCTCCAAGATGCTTCGCAGCTTTTGTCAAAATACCGTCCATATATAAGAATCACTGAAGAAAAGTCCAAGGGAGGGACTTGGCCGTATCCGGTAAAATATATAGTAAGAGTGGAGAGTGTTAAAGCCTTCAAGTTCTTATGCATACTCGCCGCAATATCGTGGTTTATTGGACAACTTAGATATACGTTTTGGCTCATAGATAGTTCATCGGCCGAAGAAATCTTTGGAGAGTCACTGAACATTGTTACTAGAACAATTATTCGTTATGCTATCCAGAACGAACAACCACAAACGTTGTTCTTTTTCGGGACAAGAATTGTGGACTTGATGGAGGGTAAAAAATGGAAGCAAGAAAAGAAAATATCAATCCTCAAAACCCTCTTCATAACTGGAGAAAAAATTATTTCACAAGGAGCACCGGAAAGCAGATTAGTTAATCTTTGGTACTCAATTCTAGGGTTGATTTGAGGCGAAGCACTTGTCACTAGAGGCGGTGTTCGCAAAATTCAAAGAAGATTTACTGGAGTGGTTGAGTGCAATCGAATATGCTTTGCTGATCTGGGAGAACAATCGTGGCCATGTCGAGTATTTTTTTAGAAAGCAACCAAAATTGCTCATTACATTTTCTGTTTTTCCTAAAAGAGATTTCCCACCCGTGGTCAGAAGACAAAAAATTCGAGACATAAGGCTGCGGCGAATACTGCAGCGGAAAAAGGGTGTTGAACTTGAACTAATTTCTCCTCTAATCATCTTAACAGAATTTTTCCGCTCTGAACTGGATCTTTTTTCACCGCTTGTGTTTTTCAATCTCTCAATAGAGGAAATGCATAAAATAAAAGAGCAGCTCTGCGCGTTGTTCAAAGCCACGACAATTGAAGATCTCCTCCTCGTTTTGTTTGCAACAAGAACTCTTGTTAAAAAAATGTGGTCAGAAGAAATGACCAGAAAATTCCTAGAAGAGGGTGATTTGAAGAAAATATTCCCGGCATGGGTTTATGAGAGGATTAGAGAGCTTGCAAAAGAAGTCGAGAAATTCAATGGCGGAAAATATCTTGATGAAACAATGTTTGCAGAATGTTTGGCCAAAAGGAGTCGAATAATAATTAGAGTAACAAACACTATTTTCAAACCAGCGGAGAGTTTTGTATCCTCGCTTTATTTCGAATTTAGGCGTGGTACTGGTATTGTAACGTGGTTTTCCTCAAGATATTTGATTCACAACGTTGGTGATCGTAATAATCCAGAATATATCGGGCTGCGGTTTACTCTTAAGGAATTTTTAGATATTATTTCACCAATTCTCCAAAAATATTCGGACTATCTTGTGTTTGACGAAACGGTCTCAAATGAATTAAAAATAGAATTTAAGAGGGGAAAAGGTTTCGAGGTGCTCTATGCGCTCGTTTCCTTGATATGTTTTTTGAGGGGAGTTAGAGATCTTCTCACAGGTTGTGCTGACATCGATATAATAGAGGATGCGAATATCGTTGTAAGAGGAATCATGCGGCACACAATTTTGAGGTTTGATTGGGAGTTGTTTTTCGCTCTTAGCAACGCCTGTAAGCATTTTTTCCAAAAGTTATATTGGAAAGTAGAGCCGGATAAAAGATACAGTAAGTTAGAAGCGGTGATGAGGGTTTTGTTTTCAACTTGTAGAAAAATGATCGAATCGGGAGCTCCAATAGAAAGAGTTATAAACACGTGGCTTGTAACCCTGACAGTGATTTGAGGTGATACTCTCATGAATGTTTTCGAGTCTGATAATTTCTTTGCTAAATTTCTTTATGAAGAGATGAAGTGTGAACTATCAAAACTCCAAAACGAAGTGGGCAAGGAGGAGAAGCTCTATCTTTTGTACTTGTCTCCTGCTGTGAAAATATATCGTTTCCAGAAAAAAGCCCCGGTAGTATCAGAAATCCTCCCTATTTCATGGGATACTGCGAATGTTTTGGAAGATCTTATCGAAAAGAAGATTCTTTTGACAAGACCGGTTCAAGATAAAGCGATGGAGCTGATCTTTGCGGGAGGCAAAAAGAAGTTGCTTGTCCCTGATACATGGTTTTTCTTTGTAGATAAATTGATTGATGCAAAGGACTATGTCCTGACTTTATATAGGTCATATTCCCGGGATAGAAATCTTCCTCACCCAGTCATTGAGGAATTTGAAAATGTTCATCGTTTCTTCTTTTTCCCAGTAATAGAAGACTGGCGCGATGTAATTGCCTGCTACATCTTCTTAAAAGCTTTGGAGTCCCTCCTTACCAGCGAGCTAAACACTCTCTCCGAGTATTATACGTTCGCCGCTGATTTTTTCTCTCAGCTGGCTAGAGAACTGTCTAGGGCTGATCACAGATTACTAAATGTGCTTCCAGCGGATATTGTTGAGCATATTGAAGTCGCTATTAAATTATTCGAGAAAGATTTCCCGAGAAGAATTCCAAACGATAAAGATTTTGCAAAATTTCTGAAAGATAATGTGAAAGCTTTTGCTTTTATTTATCATCGTGGGATCGATAGGCTTTATCTTCTGCTGACAGAACGCTCTTGTGACACACTTATAAAAAAGTGTCGTGTTGAAGATATCCTTCATTTTCTTTATTTTCCCTTCTTTTCACCACAAAAGTTCGAGGCTCTGCTAAAGAAGATTGGTTTTCTCAAAAGCTATAAGCACACAACGACAGCGGGCGGGGCCGAATACTGGTGTGGTGTCCTTGAAATCAATAGTTTTGACGATCTACTGTTTATAGAGAGTCTTCTCGATCTCGCTGAAGAATTTCATAAATGGATTCTTCGTGGTGCTCAATCGCTTGCAGAAATGTGGGATCTGCACGATGATGCAGAATACCTGTATGAAAAAATTCTCGAATGCTGTTTGAAAGTGTCGAACCCAATTATGCTGTGGAAAATCACTAAAAGGTATCATGAAATTGGCGAGAGGCTTGTAATCGAGGGGAAACAGCTTGTTGAGAGATATTTAGTCCTTCCAGCAAAATATGCAAGAAAGCTACCACTCGATAGGTTTTTCCAATTTCTCATAACATTACTCTTTGTAGTGTAGGAAACGGTGAACAGAAGTGGGAGCATTCGATGAGATGAATCCTTTTGTTGAATTTTTCAGGAAAGAAATGAGGAAAAGATTACTAAAACTCCAGCAAGAGGTTGCGAAGGAAACTGGCTTATATTTAATCAGATATTCCGTTCCATCAATAACGTCGTTGGAGGTTTTTCACTTCAGAAACAGCCAACCACCGGTTGTTGAGCGTTCATATCTCGAAAATCTTGAAGTTGTCGAAAGAATGATAAAATCTTCTCTTTTGCTTACCAAAAAGCCAGAGAGCAGATCTCTGGAACTATATTTTGGAGGGTTTGAAAAGAATGTAGAGACAGCGATTCCTGACACTTGGTTCTTTTTTCTTGACCGGTATTTAGCCATAACCAGCGATATAACTACAGATGTTTGGGAAACTATTGATTTGCCTTGTAACAGAGCACCAGCATTTTGCAATACTTTTCGCAATTTACTAACGTTCTTGGAGAAATTAACAATTAGAGATTGGTTCGATGTAATAGTCTCGACGGCTTTTGCAGCTGTCTTCCGCTCGATCGACCTACCAACATATATAGAAAAGTATCAAAGCGAGGCTCTCAAATTCTTCGTAGAGTTGCGAGAAGAGTTGGAAGAAAATAATAAAATAGTTGTCGAAGTTCTTTCAGAGAAAGATCTTGACTTTGCAAAGCGTGTTTGGAGAGAAATTCAGAGACAATTTCCAAAGAGGCTTCCCGAAGAGCGGGAATTTCTTGATTTTGTAAGGAAACGAACAGTATATGTAATTATGGTCAGTAAGGGAAGAGTCAAATCCATTACGAATCCTCTCTGTGAGTATACGTATGATTTAAGTTCTCTTCAAATTTCTGTGAAGGACTTAATAGGCTTGCTAAAGAAACATGATCTTGTGAAAAAAATAACCGGTACTCTTGAGCGAATTGTTCTCAAACCAAATATAAGAAGCTTTGATGACTTGACAGTTCTTCGCAGAGTTTTTCTCTTTGGGGTAGAGATTGATACTCTTTGTTGGCTCGCATATGCACATGGGATTTTAAAGGAAAAACCCAAAGGGCTTTCCACCATGTTTCTCAAGGTAGCAGATTACTGTTTCAAAAGGAGGGCGGCTGCTCTCGCCAGCAGGATTGAACAAAAATATGAGAACATTGAAATGCAGTTACACTTTGCTTCAGCGGATGAGAGGAAAAAAATTATTCGAAAATGTCTTGTCATTCCAGCGAGCTATGCGGAAAAATTTTCGTCGGATAGATTCTTTAACTTTTTGCTGACACTACTCTTTGTAGTGTAGGTGAATTTCATGAAGCTTTTTGAAACGAACAATTATTTTGCAAAAAACTTTAGAGAATTTCTGCGAAAGAAATTGAACAGAATGCTCGAAGAGATAAAAGAGTATGAAACTGGCTTATACATTCTTTCTATTCACACATTACCGCCATGGAACACAACTGAAATGTATGTTATTCGATTCCAACACGGCTCACCAATAACTGAAGTGACGTTATTCGAGGATGGCTCTGATCGGGTAGTCAATCTTATAAAGTCTTCTTTTATCAAAACCAGAGAAATCAAAAACAAAGCGTTCAGATTATTTCTTGAAAGGTTTGGCAGCGAATTATATCTCATCCCAGAGTCCCGATTTTATTTCGCATATGAATTTCTTAACGCATCACGGGGGTTAGATGAGTTTATTTATGCAAATCTTGAAGAGGAAGAAGTTCCCAAGGAACTCACCGATACGATCACGGAGCTTGCGTCGTTTCTTATGTATAGAGCCCGTGTTGAGAATTGGCGTGATCTTATCTATATAGTAGTTTTTCTAAATTGGATTGGAGAGATCATAATTAGGATGAAAATCAGTGAACATCTTGAGGATGCAGAAGTATTCTTCCAAAATCTTTTCGCCACACTAACACTTTATGATGGGAGGATAGAAGAACTATTGCCAGAAGAGGACATTACGCTTGTAAGAAACTTTCTGAGAGGGGTTGCAAGAATGTTGCCAAGAAGAATTCCGAGTGATGAAGATTTTCTGAATTTCATAAAAAATAAGGTCTTTCTCAAAGTTCGCACAGATAAAGGGATTGTACATAGTATAAGTCTTGCTATTGAAAAGCCGTTCTATACATCGCCAGAAAGTCTTGAATATTATTTCAATGAATTTGCACCAGACGAATATCATGGACTTGGAATGATCCTCAAGTTGAAAGACCTAGAGAAGGTAATTAAAAGTTCTGGATTCTTAAGAATGGAAGAGCATAAAAAAGGACTAAACGAGGACAGTCACTTTTATGTGCTCAAAGTCAATAGTTTTGAAGATATACTTCTCTTCCTTTCAATAATCAAATTTGGCGACAAGTGTAGTGGTTTGACGAAAGCCGCTAGAGAGTATTTAGCTAGAGAGTATTCTGACAATCTGCCAAAAGACTCAGCAATTATGTTCCTGAAATTTGCAGAGGCATGTCTAAAAAGGAGATGTGCCACTTTAGCCTATAAGATTGCGAAAAAATATGGTCGAATTCTCTGGGATATTTTCTATACTCAAATGACAAGAGAGGAGGCTAGAAAACTTCTCCAAAAATATTTGGTAATTCCAACAAAGTATGCGAAAAAATTACCGCCAGATAGGTTTCTCAGCTTTCTGCTCACTATTGTTTATGTTGTATAGTTCACGTAACAAAAATCAGTGTGATGAAGAAGTTGAAGAATTTCTCATTTGTCATTTTTCTTGCAAACCTCGATGGAATAACAAGATATTTGTTGAGTAGTCGCTCCTTATCTTCCACACCACTGAGCAAAGAATGCAGGTCGAGGATCACATTAAAGTATTTTTTAGCAATTTTTCTCATCAAAAAGGCGCATTTTCTTTTTAGACACTCATCCGCTAATTTCAGTAACATTATTCCGGCCTCTGTTGATAGATCTCCGAATAGTCTTTTTGCTCTCTTGGTCAATTCACAAAGAGCAGAAGCAAAGAGAAGGATCGACAAGAGCAGAAGCAAATCTTCGAATCTCTTTGCTTTCAATTTTATTATTCTTGCGAATGGTGTTGTTTCTATTGACCTTATAAGATCATATTTCTCCAAGAGGGTTTTGAAATCGGAGAAAAAGACTATTGGCCCTCCATCCTCGCTTCTTATAGTGTCTAGATATGTGAGAAATTCTGCCTGCCATATATAACCGTATTTTATAATAAATTTGAGCTTTTCTCTATTTACTATGTATGAGAAAAACTCCTCATCACTTGGAATTCTTCTTGGTAAGATAATTGCTATTTTTTCCACTATCTCTTCTGCGGTTTTGACGACATCCCTTGGTAGTATGTCTGGAAAACTGGTTGCACAATCTATTTTATCCCAAAGTTTTTCGGTAAATTCTGAAAATTCCTGCATTTCGATAAAGTTCTTTGGACTGGATATAAGCTTTTCAAAAGCACTCAAAAAAGATATTCTCAAAGCGATATCGACCCAATTCTCGAATGGTATTATAAACACTCCCTCAACTATATCTTGAGCCAAGGAGATATATTTTTTCTGTCCTACAGCCTCTTCCTCCATATAAATACTGTCCTCGACGCTATCCCTTTTGAATAGTAACTTATAAATCAAGAAAAACCATGTCTCTGGGACAAATGCTTCAGTATCTTCATCAGCAAAAAGCAATTTGAAGGCTCTGTTTTCAACACGCCGCATTTTGAGCAGTGAATTTTTTATCATGTCACTAATAAAACCGGTTCTGCTATAGTGCCGATGAATAATCGATGGTTCGCGACCCCAAAAATAAAAAAAGTCAAGCGATCCCGCTGGTGTGTCAAACATTAGAAAAAATAGTCCAGTTTCTTTTTTAGCCTCTGAAAGAAGCCTTTGTAGTTCTTCTTTCATTTTCCTCCTTAGCATTTCACCATACTTATTCTTCTCAAAAATACTCACTCTACACCACCGAGAAGAAACCATGTTGTTATTATTCGCTTTGGTTCAACACCCTTTTTTAATAGTCTGGCACTTTGTAAGAAGAGGAAATTAGCTATTCGCTTGATTTTTTCTTCGCTACTAGATGATATGTTCCGTTTAATTTTTGACAAAAGCTTCACGATAGAGTATAGCAAATCCCATTCGTTGTTTTCAATAATGTAGTCGAGAATCCTGCTAATGGTGAAATAACATTCATGGCCATGTTTTTCCCAGTATTCCTTGTTTAAGAGAGAAAGAATTTCATCACAGAGGGCAAACACTTTGAATATCGAAACAAGAACATAGAGACTTTTAATATCTCTGCAAGATAGTTTACCAGAATATGGGAGCGCTCCAACTTCACTATAAATTTTTGGCAATTTTTTCTCTAGTTTTTCGATAAGTTGCACAAATTCTCTGAATGGGCATTTGAATACTAGCATTCCGCACTTGTCCAATAAATCTTCATAGGTGTAGTTCCATTCGAGTTTGAGAAGAAAATACTCGTTCTTTAATGCTGCAGTTGAAAAACTAATGAACATTTTTTCCATGAGAAATTTTTGGAGAGCTTTTTCGTCCAGAAATGGTTTGCTCTCTTCGAGCATTTTTAGTGAGTTGGCGAGCTTCACTAATCTGTCAATCATATTTTCTGGAAGAGTTTTTCGGAGATCTTTTGTTTTGGTTAATCTTTCTATCATCTCAATTGGCCAAACATCTACTGAATATAGTGCAAAGCATGCGATGACTAGGTCTTCAAATGAGTGAATATATTTGTGTATCTCAAGAAAGAACTTGGAAACCTCATCTGGCAGGCCAGACAGAATACCGAACTTAGGATTATACATGAGTAAAATGCGTCCATCATAAAGGTTCATCAAGTTAGCTAGTGGTGAAACTAGAATTTTCTTGTTTCCCTCACAAATATATCTAACAACTCTATCGAGATATTTGTTGCTAATCTCTCGTTTTTTAAAGAATCTAAGAACTGATAAAAATTCGCTTGGTAGTTTTCGTGGCACTATACTAATCTCTAGACGATTTCTTTTAAGACGAATGAAGTTTTTATCGCCTGGGAAAGCAGTAGAATCTTCTATGAGGAGAAATTTTATGCCTGTAATGCAGTCAATAATTTTCTCAGCGAATTGTTCGAGTCTTCTCTCCATTATTCCTTCAAGA
>Ga0190312_1000379_pt1 | contig 14486 bp, 18 predicted proteins | sample 487007910_MG_FD_165046 | JGI IMG/M metagenome (GOLD analysis project Ga0190312, IMG submission 165046) | Hydrothermal vent sediment bacterial communities from Southern Trench, Guaymas Basin, Mexico - 4870-07-9-10_MG | ecosystem: Environmental > Aquatic > Marine > Hydrothermal vents > Sediment ... | reverse complement strand
GAATAAATATTTCTAGGCAATTTTCTAATACCCTCTCCTAAATTTTTATCTTCTCCAATAATTAGTATTAATGAATAGAGGTGAGAAAATTGTCGACAAGTATTAGAAAGGAGATCATAAGGCTCTTAAAGGAAGACGAAGAGTTTCGATATATGGTAGCTGGTCTAACTGGGATCGAGGAAGTGCTTAGAAGACTTGATGGCATAGAGAGAGCAGAAGCGCCTTAGAGAGGAGATTATAAGGCTCGGAGAGGAGCAGATAAAGCTGAGAGAGGACTTTAATAAGATGCTTAAGGAGATTGAGAGGATAAACAGAAGATTGGGTAGGATAGAGAGGACTGTGGAGAAACTCGCTATTGATGTTGAGGAAGAGGCTAGATCCTTTATTAAACATCATCTTGAGAATGCTGGAATTCATGTGGACGCTTAAAACAACAAAAAGAGTAAAGTGCCTTTTTTCTCGACCGAATATTCTCATGGCTTGTAGATAATTTCTCCTATATCATGGGGAATAATATATCCTTTCATGCGTTCGAATATCCTCGCATTTTGTTTCAAGAATTTTCCTAGATTAGCTAGTTTATCAATGCTTTCCAGTCTTATGATAAAATCAAAGTGCTCGCGTATAATAGGGATGTATTCAAGACCATACATTTCTGCTATGTGAGAAAGCATTAAACCGTAATCAGCTTTCCTAGATAATATAGCCTCAGCTACCTCAAAGTGCGTTTTTGCCTCCGTATCCCATCCAGGAATCCTATTTTTCAAATCCTTCACGCTGAATCCGATGGTATCAGCTAATCTTCTTATTAAATACTCTAGAAGAATTCTTGTTCCCGAACCTATATTCCTATTAATCAATTTGTAACCTTTCTCAATAGCCTCTTTGAGAGATCTTATCTTGATACCAGGCCCGTATGCTAAGCAAATCTCTCTGGTAAAACCTCTAATCAGAATAACCTTATCTTCTAATCCATACTTTTTTATGTATGGGAGGTTGTATTCCCCAGTTTCTACATCTATTAAATGAATTCCTGCAACATCCGCTTCGCCGAGCATTATTGCTAACAATCCAGCACAAGAACCAATCCATGAGAACTCCACCTTAAGACCTTTTTCGCCAGCAAATGTGCTTAGAAGAAGCTCTGTAGCTGGATCATGGCTTCCAGCATATATAATATCTGGATAACCTACCTTACGAATAAGAAGCTCTTTAGGAGATATTATTAATCCATGCTCTTTAGCTCTAGTAAAATACAGTTCTAAGAGGGACTTACCCTCAGGAGTTAGTATCGTTTTTCCTCCTCCCCTCCCTCCCCGCATCCTCTTCACAATCTCTACTCCAAGTACGTTTTCTATCTTAAAAATCCATTCCCACGCCCTAGAATATGAAATATTAAGCATTTTCGATGCCATCAATATCGATTTCTTCTCATCAATCAGTTTCAATAATAAAGCTCTCTTCTCGTCTAATACGAGATTACCCCTGAATTCTAAAATCAACTGCAATCTTGTATTAAGCTTGCGTTCAAAAGCCCTTATTAGCTTTTCATCCAAAATACTCACTCTCGGATAGCCCCAATTCTTCTTTTTAAGCACTTACAAAATAATAAGATTTAAAATCATTTTTATTATTCGTTATCTGATAACCGATATCGGTGAGCCATATTGCGGATAAACCGCATAATGGCTATAATAATAGTGGCTATAATTGCTCTTTCCATAATCAGCTATGAAGTATATATGAGATACTACTATAAAATTCCTCTAAGAATTTCAACAACAACTAGTCTCTACGCTACAGGGTTACTTGATGCTATTGCCGATACTTTCTCTCAGAAGTATCCAAATGTGGATGTGCAGTTTATTGCCGTCGGAAGTGGGGCTGCTCTTCAATTAGCTGCTAGAGGGGATGTTGATGGAGTTCTCGTCCATGCTCCTGATCTCGAAAAACAGTACATAGACTCGGGGATAATAATGAATCAGACAATATTCGCTTATAATTACTTCGTCATAGTTGGTCCTATAAACGATCCAGCTGGAGTTAGTGAGGTTAGTGATCCGATCGAGGCTATGAAGCAAATATATAACGCTTGTGAACAAGGGTTAACATTTTTTATAAGTCGAGGAGATAACTCTGGGACTCATCAGCGTGAACTCTTATTATGGAAATTAGCTGGATTAGATCCAAAGGGGAAGGAATGGTATCTAGAGACGGGTTCTGGAATGGCGGAAACACTAATAATGGCTAATGAAAAACTTGCCTACACCATATCAGATATAGGCACATTTCTAAAATTCTCAGGGGATGGAAAAATTCCTAATCTTAAAGCTTTTGAGATGAAATCTCCTATTCTGATAAACATTTATAGTGCTTATGCCGTTAATCCAGCCAAATATCCTGATGTGAAGTATAATCTCGTGATAAAATTTATCGAGTTCTTAGTATCTGAAGAAGGTCAGAGTATAATAGCGAACTTTTGTGTGGAGAAGTACAGCCAACCCCTATTCTATCCCGTGGATCAGCGCTCAGAGGAATTAAGAAATTATTGGGAGTGGCTTGTTAATATAAGTGGTGGCTATGAGTGAGATACTGGAGATTACAATCAGGTCAATAGCTATTTCCTCGACAGCTGTTCTTACTTCGCTAGCATGGTCTATTCCATTATCTCTCAAAATGATTAGCAGTGATTCTCGAATCACTAAAATATTTATCAGCATCGCTAATGCATTAGTGGGTTTTCCAACTGTGTTAGTTGGACTTTTAGTGTATACTATTTTGAGTAGATCTGGCCCCTTGGGTTTCCTAGGAATTCTATATACTCCCCTAGCAATAATTATTGGAGAAGCTATTCTTGTAACTCCCCTGATAATATCCCTCTTATATGAAACATTGAATAAGGCTAGGCAAACCTATTGGGAATTAGCGATATCTCTTGGAGCTGATGATATCCAAGCTTATTATATAATGCTGAGAGAAACAATACCGGACATTATTATAACGGCTCTTCTCGCATTCAGTAGAGCTATAGGAGAGCTAGGGGTGGCATTAATTGTTGGCGGGAATATTAGGGGATACACGCGGGTTTTTACTACAGCTATAGCATTAGAGATTTCTAAGGGAGATTTCGAGACTGCGCTATCATTAGGGCTTATACTCTTCACTATAGTCTCCTCGATAACTATAATTTCCAGGCTATTAGGGGCGAGGAGAGAATGATAAGGGCCATTAATGTTTCTTATGAATACCCTAATGGAGTTAGGGCCATAAATAACGTTACCATTGAAATTGATCGTGGAGTTACTGTTTTGATGGGACCTAATGGCGCTGGAAAAACAACACTTTTGAAAATTCTTGCTGGAATTCTTAAACCAATCGCTGGGAGACTAATAATTAATAATATGGATTACTGGTCAGCTCCGAAGGATAAGAGGATACTTATACGGAGAAAAATCGTGTATCTTCATGAGAAACCCATCCTTCTCCGGGGTTCTGTTCTTGAGAATATAATGTATCCATTATTAATAAGGGGGATAGATAAGGATACTGCTAAAGAGAAAGCCTTAGAGTTCTTAGAGAGTATGAGGTTAAAAGAAATTGCCCACCGTAGACGTAAAGAACTATCAGCAGGGGAAGCGCAGTTAGTGGCTTTTCTTAGGGCATTAATTACAAATCCTCAATACTTATTATTGGATGAACCTACAAGCTTTTTAGATATAAAAAAACGGAAAATAGTTGAGCAGCTTCTAAAAGAGCTGGCTAGCCAGGGGAAATATGTGGTCATAGCGACTCATGACCGGTTATTAGCCTTCTCTTTAGCTACTAAAGTAATCATGATGAATAATGGTACTATAGAGAGGGAATTAAATAAGAGAGAGTTAATATCTGAGTTCTCGGAGTTTATTCACTAGGATAATCAGAAACAAATTTTTATCATGATTCATATACAGAAAATCATGCAAAGGGATTAAAATCTACCCCTAAAAAGAAAAGGTAAAAGCTTTAAACTAGTTTTCATTGTCTGATGATAACTCTATCGCTTGGTGATAATATTGGATCTTAGTGATGTTCTGCGTGGGGGATTTGAGAAGCTCGTTTTCTATCTAAAGTTAATGAAGAAGAAAATAATAAGTATCGACAAGAAGAACCTAAGAGTTTTTGTGGAAGAAAAAGCGGAAGGAAAAAACATTCCTATAGAAATATTTGTGGCTCCTCCAGGGTGGGCCGTTATTCGAACAATGCTAATGAGAGGCGATGAGGTTAAAAAACTTGTGGGATCCACTTATATTCTTTATAGAGAGCTCCTTAGACTAAGTTTTAGGTTCCCGGAATTCAATTTTGCTATGGATGATGATTATAATATCTACATTGTTCATTATATATTCCTTGGAGCCCTCTCATATGATGTTTTTGAAGAGGAATATAATGCGCTTCCAGTCGCTTTTGAAAAATTCAGGAGAGATCTATACCCAGAGATAAGAAGAATAATTGAGGAGGAGCAGAAAATTGAGATTGCTTAGGGTGACTGGCATGCTAGAGATAACACCATTTGAGAAACTAATAAAGTATCTTAAATTACTTGGAAAGAAATTCGAAGTAGATAATGAGAATAAGGTAGTGATTGTTCATGAGGAGATAGAGGGCAAAAAATGTGATGTACGGTTAGGGGTTACAAAGGGCTGGGTATGGATGGCATTAAAATGCATGGCTCTCTCCGAGATTCCTGAGAATATTAGAGGAGAATTGATCTTTAATCTGCTAAGAATAAATAATGATTATGCAGAGGTCTCATTTGGAATAGACGCAGAAGGTAACATTGTTCTGAGGGAGGAAATTTTGGAGGGCGCATTAACACTAGATGTGTTTCTAGAAGAATACGGCGCATTACTAGTTGGTATTGAAGTTTTTAATGATCTTCTAAAGAGACTTGAGAAAAAAGTAGGTGCAGGGGAATGACTAAGAAAAATATAACCTTTAAACACATTTATTCGGATTCCCATGTCATTAATTTCCAAGTTTTTGTTGATAATGAATTGGTTGGAGAAGTGACTTATTATCCAGCATTTAAGGAATTGAGAATAAGTATAGGAAAGTCAGAAGCAACGGCCATTAATGGAGAGATAAAGGAGGAGATTAGTAGCATAATGGATGAGGATCGGGAGATAATAGAAGCCATCGTGGAAGAATTTTTCCAAAGGTTCAAGTCTTTAACGAATCAATAACTCTCGCTGAGGCAATTATTCTCATCCTAATACTTATTAGCTCTTTCTGAACTCCCATTAACCTCTCATAGAGCTCCTTCTTCCTATCCTCATCAGAAGTATTCAAGGCTTCATCGATCTCTTTTTCCAATTTCTTCAACTCGGATAAAATTTCCCGACACCTAACTCTTAAACTCTTAATTGCCAAAAAGAATTCCTTAAATGTTTCACGATTCAATTTGTCAGCCACCATTAGAACAGTCGAAAAGAGCTCCTCTATATCATTTTTAACACTTTCACACAGGCTAAATATATTTTCAAGGAACTCCTTGAGTTCCAATCTCCGCCTCAAAGATACAGCCTCGTAAGATAATTTTATTAAATAAAATATCATGATATTATGTAAGTTTTTTGAATGAAAATAAATAAATTAGAGTATTTTCCCCAAAAATTTATCTTTCCTTGCTACCTCGGGTTGCGAGAGAATATACTGCACTATTTTTGTAAATTTTTTAATCTGGACACTAATTGTCCCTCTATTATCCTGAAAAGCCACATTATAGCTTTAATGTCATTCTTGAGATGATCTTCTATTTCCTGGTACTTTTTCTTCTCGTATAATTCATGGACTTTGAATCCGCTTTCATTAATACGTGGCTTGCTTAATATAGGGTCTCTATATTTTATTCTATCCACTGTATTGCTTAAGGTTGATCCCTTGAACTTCATTTCGTTAAACAGCAATCCGATCAATTTTAGATCTATGCACATCAGATCGTGAAAGAATTCATTAAGTTCTTGTAATGTTCCCATCCCATAGTGGCAGAGTCTCTGAATAAGAAATGGTATGTCATATGCCGTTATACCGTATCCAACCAAATAGAGGGCTCCATCGTTCTTTAAGCCTTCAAGATACTCAAAGAACTTTCCTAACAAGTTTTTTTCTCCACGCATCCTCCATTCTGTCCATATGTTTATTCTGGGATAATCCCTATGTTGCATAACATAGTCACTTATATTCTTATTTACTTTTGAGAATCCAATCGCTATTATCTTAGAATTGGTAAAAAACTTTTTACGGTCTTTTCTATACATTTCCATATCCAAAAAAAGATAGGTCATTTAGATCGCCTCATTCTTTTTTCTTTAAGAAGAAAAAAAGAAAAAAGAGGAATTCTTATTTTGGGTTCTTTGCTTTTTCGTTTCTTGCGGCCGCTCTCATTGCCCTAGCTTTAAAACCTTGATTTTTCCCCGTTCTGTCCGCATGGCTTTGAATTCGTCTTGCAGCTTTCCAATCCATTAATTTTTTGCCTTTACCCAAAATCTTCACCTTCAATATACCTTTCAATATACTATATTGAATGGATTCTAATAAAAGCGTGCAACTAAAACGAAAATCTATTAAAGAAGATACAGAATTAAAAAAACTTAAATTAGAAACTCTTAAAAAACATGTATATTTTAGTTTACTAAAAGATATTTCACCAATATACAGTTAAAATTTTTAGTAAACTGTATTTTGGTGATATCAGATTGGAGAAGATGGCTAAGATTCGTTCTGGAGTTAGAAGATTCTTCACGATTCTTGAGAATTTCTATAACATTATAAACCAGAAAAATGCAATTGAGATCCATCAGAAGAAACTAATTGATGAATTGTCAGGGAATTATTCCGAACCAACATTAATAAAATATATTAAGTATCTGGAGAGATTTAAAATAATTGAAAGCAAGAGAAAGGAGGAAAGAAGAGCCATTCTTCCAAAATATTTAAAACCTACCTGTAGAGGAATTATTCTAGCTCGGCTTTATGGGATTAACGTACCACCGTCTCTTATTGATTATTCTCGAGAATATTATCCATTAATTGACTACATTAGCAAAGATTTTTCGGGCGAAATTACCCTAGATAAAGCATTTCTATATATTATTCTGCTAAGTATAGCAGCTCGAAAATATCCATTAACAGATTTCACATTCAATTTAGCTAAGATAAGAGAAGAACCAATCTTTTTATTCGACCACGAAATATGTGAAAAAATCGCTTCAAAATTTTCAGGAAAGCTTTCTGAAATCGATTTGAGGAAACTTATTGATATGTTCCCTGCTAGATCCTTAAGAGAAAGTCTCAATCGCGTACGGAATATGAATGATTTTAGGATTGTATTAGAAGAGCATTTATTATTTGCAATAGTGGAATCTACTATATCCGCGCTTAATCACGCTAAAGACAAACATAATGAATATGATATCATTCAAAAAATTAAGAAAAGTAAGTATTTAGATGTTTCCTTTTTCGGAGGAGTCCTTTCAGAGATCATTTATGAAATTTCTAACATTTCTATTATGGATTTCGTCTCATTCTATATGAAATATAAAAAAATCTAATGAAATACTCCAGAAAATTTTTAGAAATACGGCTAACATTAGCGTATAAAAATTGTACTTAGGCAAAATGACATCGCGCTTGAGAATTCATGGGTTTGAGAGAGTTTAATGATTAATTACACGATTGCTGTTGTTGGAGGTATTCTTCTAAAGCGGATTTTGTCTTTCTCTAAAATGATTTCGTATGGCTCTATAATGTTTAACCCTATAATGGCGTCCTTGATTAAACCGTCGATAACTCCGAATACTTCGACTTCTGGTAGTAAGTATCCCTCAATCTCAACTCTTGCTACGAGGTAACCTATAACTTTTGCCTTCGAATTCTTTACTGCTAAATCGATGTAAACTGGTTTTTCGTATTTCTCGTATCCTAAGAATTCAGCAATCTTTTTGTCCACGTAACTCTTACCTGCTCCAGTATCAAAGAGTGCTTCAACGTTGATAACTTTTCCGTCCTTAATAAGTTTGATTTTCCCCGTCACTTTAACCAAGAGTTTTCACCATGAAATAACTGTATTAATGATGATGATGAAGTAAAGCGTATAAAACTGCTCATATTTCTATTTTTCTGCAGATAGAGTTATGGTGAAGAGTTATGCCCAGTGTTGAGTTACGGATTATGCTTTTTGATAAGCCCGCTTGGGAGATTGCGGATTTTGAGGGTGAGGAATTAGGTGTTGAGTTTGCAGAGAGATGAAAGGCGCTTGGTGATGAGCTTAGGGGGAGATTGTATGAGGTCGCTAGGGTTCATGAATTGCTGGTTAGGAATAGTTGAGTAGCTACTGGAGCCCTCTATGATATAATTTACTGGAAGGATGCAAGTCTTGAAGAAGCAAAAAAGGAGCTTAAGAGACTTAGTTTGAAGCCATTTATTAAGTGTCTGGTTAGGTGGTTGCCCGAGTCCTAGGTTATGAACGGATTGAATACTTCCCACATATTCGACAATATGGACTCGGATTTCCCCTGTGCCCATCACTGGGGCATCCATTTTGGGAGGGAGTGGCGGTCCTCCGCCGTCATCCGGACTCTAGCTCCATCATTGAGGCGGGGGAGCAGGTTTGTACCAGCGTATAATAAGGCTGTTTTTCTTTATAGAATTTCGTTTATTGTTTGTTCTCTCTATAATGTCTAAAAATTAGCAAAACCTCAATAACCTAAATAACAGTCTGTTGAAGATTGCTTAATCGAATCCTGTGGCTTGGAAATTCTGGGGGAGTGAAATATTTTTAGTTTTATTCCTCTAAAAATTTTATGTTCAAAGGAGACTAGCTCTATAATTGGAAGGTGATTAAGATGGTAAAAATAGTTTTAACTGCAGATAGAGCTCTCTTTACAGATTATCATGGTAAAGATTTCTTCGGATTTGGACTGTGTATGCCATATAGGCTAATACCCAAGATTTTGGAATATTATCTGCTTGCGCCTAAAACACCAACTAACGGTTTAAGGGCAAAGTATGCCCCCTATGCTTTGGGTAAAGTAGAGGCTTCTTTGCTTGCTTCTGGCTTCAGTAGAGAAGATGTTGTAATTACTCCACCTCACATGATAAGAAAGGCTATTGATGAAGATACTGAAATAGTTGGAGTGCATGTGCTCGATCCAAGGGGTCTGGCACCGGTTTCCTGGACATTAAAAGCATTAAGTGGTGGAGGAAAGACATGCACAGAGCTTGAGTTTGAGAAGTTGATATATGAGATAAAAAGTTTGAAGGAGAAATACAAGTTCAAGGTGATTGTGGGAGGCCCTGGTAACTGGCAGTTAAGAGGCTACGAAGATAAATACGGGATAGATGTGCTGTATGACGGTGAATGCGAGATAACATTTCCTTTGATAGTTAAAAAGATACTTAATGGCGAAGAAGTGCCGAGATATGTTCAGGGGGAACCAGCACCTGTGGATAAGATTCCTCTAATAACAACTCCGAGCAGAAATGGACTGGTTCGAATCACAATAGGATGCCCAAGAAGATGTCGGTTCTGCAATCCAACAATGTGGAAATTCAGGTCAATCCCCCTTGATAGTATTCTGAAAGAAATTGAATTCAATTTGAGGAACGGCATAAAGAACATAGGTTTTGTTACTGATGATGTGTTGTTGTATGGAGCAAACGGTTTGCAATTGAACCCTAATGCGGTTAAAAAGTTGTTTGAATCCGCAATATCTCTCGCAGAGAAATATGGCGTTTCAAAAAGGGTTGGATTCTCCCATGTGTCCTGCGCTTCCGCATTGGTCATGAAGGATGTTGTCAGGTATATTTCGGAAATCGAGGAATTAAGCGAGGATGAGCCAGCATTTCCTCAAATAGGCTTGGAATCTGCAAGCCCAAGAATTGTGAATAAGTATTTCAGGGGAAAAGTTTATCCTTGGAAACCCGAGGACTGGCCAGATATTTTAATCGAATCTTCAAAGCTATTCAACGATTTATACTGGTACCCATGCTACACTTACATCATAGGATTTCCAGATGCAACACCAGATGATTACATAGCGACCACGGAATTAATAGATGAGCTGAAGAGCGAAGGTTTCATAGGCTGGACATTTCCCTTGCTTCTCATACCAATGGGGGGATCACTAATAGAGAGAAAGAAGGAAGCAGGATTTACATATCTCTCAGATTTACCTGAAGAAGCAATTGATTGCATGGTAGCTGGCTGGAAATTGAGCGTTTACAATTCCAGAAGATTGATAAGTAAATTAATGAAAGGCGGCAATCCATTAATCTCAAAAATAATGCTCCGCTTAGCATTTAAGGCGATAGATGCTATAGAGGAATGGATAAATGGCGTAAGCAAGGGTGTTGAGGTCATAAATGATGTATACAGCAAGATTAATATCAGGGATAATTGGGGGTTCATCAAGGCTGTACTGTGGCATAGATAAATGAAAAGAGTAATGAAGATTGCAGATATACCATAAACTACCGCAATTTTATAAATTAAAAACAGATACTATTAGCTCCGGTGGTATAGCCGGCCAATCATACTGGTCTTTCGAGCCATGACCCGGGTTCAAATCCCGGCCGGAGCATTTTTTCAAGAGATCATTAAGATCTACTTCTTTAGCTTTTTTATAATAGATTTTTTAGGCTTTGTTTCAGATTTATCTCTTTTCTCAGCCTAGTTCTTGCCAGTTAATGGCTTCTTGGTGGCTTTCTTCTACAAACTGGCAAGGATGAGGTATCGCAGAAAACTCCTAGCGATCGTGGACAGGACCGGTATCAGGCTTGGGAGGGAGTCAGGTCATTATCTGAAGTGAGTAAAGAAGCGGCAGGAATACCTGTTACTGACTGTTCTCTACGCCCCAGAGATCAATGCCTTCTTCGACCTTGTCGCCGCTCCTAACACGTTCTCGGAGATCGGAGCCTTTAGAAACTACCTCCTAGAAGCCTTGACAAGTGCTGGGATCCTCTGGGGAGTCTTGGCGGATAAGAGGTACGATGCGACCGACGTCGTAGAGGCCTTAGAAAGGCATGGACTAATCCCGATCATTCCGGCTAGGACGGGGAAGCTGGTGCCTAGAGGTGGATTTAGGCTCAGGGCTTGGATAAACTACGAGGCTTTCCGGGAACTGGTTGGTAATGTTAGAAGTCTCGTAGAGGCAGCGTTCTCCTCCCTAAAGGCTATGGTCGGGGACGTTATCCATAGTAAGTCTTGGGAAGCAAGAATTTGTGACGCCTTCATCGCAGTCCTAGCCTACAATGTGGCTAGGATCACCGCACTAAGCTCCTAATTAAACGGCTGGGAGAGGCTTAGAAGGCTAGACGGGACAAGGGGCAAGAGATAAATTTGAAACAAAGCTGATATAAGCCACCTTCGTTCCACTAGAGATCGTATAAACATCAAACCGCCACCATATGTATTGGTAATCTGGACGAATTTCTATTTTTTAGTACATGCCCCTTTTGCCTACTCCATACACAGGCGCCACGTTCTTTCAGCCTGTTCCCTTGGGAGCTTGTTACGCATTGAGCTTCCTACACTTGAAGTCATCAAGTCTGACTTTCCAAACCGCAGTTTGTATCTATAGAATGACTAATCCTCAAACCATGCACAATCCGATAAACCTGCAAGAATTCTATTCCCGTCAGAGTCTGTGAGATACAATTTATATATCTCCCCAATACGGAATCCAAAAATATCCCTCTTATAACACTCGCACTCCGAATCATCAAAGTAATCCTCGCTTTCAAAAACACAGGAGCTAAGATCGATCCTGGCGTTCTCAATAAACTCTCCTTTCTTTACAAACCTTCCATCAGAGTAGTATGTTACATTCAGCTCATAAATGAGCTCACCCTCAAACTCCTCCGGAGGAAATTCTTCCCTAACGCACTCAGCAATTTGATCTTCGACATCTAGAGTGATAAGCCAGTCTACTCCTAGAAATCTTGCATACCTTGATGCGCTACAATCAACACTTAAATATAGCTCCCTTTCCTCAACACAAACCCTAAGTAATTCTGTGGACATGTTTTCACAGTGAGAACCACTTAGCAAACTCGTTACCCTTTACTGCTTTTTAGCTTAAGATACCTGTACAGAACGAACAGTTGGGCAAACCCGAGGGCAAACAATTCTTCTGGGATATCTTCCGGCTTGAAATATTTTAGCATTATACCTTTAATCTCTGATCTCAATATTTCCACCAAATCCTCCTGATCTTTTGGAAACTCCAAGATATCACTAATGATATACAAAGACACTCTCAAGAGATTTCTAACATCAATTTCTCGATCGTATATATTCTCCAAAAGCATTTTCAGCTCAAAGATAAATTCTTTACTTTTACTTACCTCTTTCATAACCTCATTGTAGAACAACAGCTTTAGACTTCTCTCCATGTCTTCATTCACAAAGGGGAATTCCTTACAGACACCTTCAAAGAGATCCTTCAAGATGAACCAGTAGGCACTGTAGGGATCAAGCTTTTGCTTTCCAATATAATCCCTGAGATATTTCTTTTTAATACCAGTTAAATCCCACCCTTCTTTTATTTTGTTCGCAAGGACTCTTATAGCTTCAGCAAGCTTTTCGTTGTCTATTTCATCCAAAATACTTTCCAACTTCTTGCAAGAGAAGGGAAAGTCCTTGTCCTTAACCTTCTTGAGATAATGCCTTCCATCCTTGTAGCAGGTCAACCATTGTACCAGTTTATCCATATCCACTATTTTAAGATGGCAATATTTTCTTTTCATCAAAGAAGACAGTCACAAGGAGAATTTATAAAAATTTTCTCCAAAAATAACAATAGAGTTATGTACCAGCTGTTTCTTTGGATTCTGTTCCCCTATCACCCCGCACATCCTCTTGGAAGAAGTAAAAAGAAAAAATCAAACGACATCTGTAGCATATTCTTTGACCTTCTTCTTTTCTGATCTATAAGCCCCCACTACAGCCAGGATACCAACACCAAAAGATACTGCTATGTTGATTGGGAGTTGAAGCTTTCCTAAGGCTTCTGCCTTATCTAAATATGGGAATATCTTGTTGAAAAGGATGTATTTGCCTGTTTCGAAGAGGGCGTTCCAGTTCTCATATGGAGACCCCTTTTGGATTGACAAGAATAAATCCCTTATTGTTTTTCCTGTGTACCAGTATAAGAAGGCATCCTTTGCTAATAGTCCAGCATCTACTCCTGCCTTTACCATGAAGGCTTTTCTGTATTTGCCTTTTGTTGCTGCTATTAATCCAAGGTCCGCAACGAGATTAACACCATCGAAGGCTATTGCCTTAGCATAAGGAACAAAGGCTTCTTTTGCTTCTTCTACTAGCCTATGGTATGTTGGTGATAGGTCTAGAGCGCCCACTCCACCGTCTATGGATTTGATAATACTTGCCCAATTCGCAGGACTCATTCCACTAAAATTATTTATTGTCCAATGATATTCTGCAACAACCATATCCATTATTTTATCAATAAACTTTTGTATGTTGTTAAGAGGTGTATTAGTGCTTATCCCCAGTCCAGCTCCTAATATCTCTCCTAAGCTTAATCCTGCAAACTCCTTCTTTGGGAGTGGGACCTTTTCTTCAACTTTTGGAACAACTTCTGGGGGTAATGTTATTTGCTCTAATTCTTGTTTTTGGGCCCCCTTAACTTCGGACATCCCCCATCACCCCGCATATCCTCTTGGAGGAGCATGAGTGAAGTTTGCAACAAAGGGAGGAGGAATTTGTACAGTTCCAGTAATATCTGTGACATTAAATATATTCATCCATGTCCATCTATAAGGTGGAGAGTCTAATTTGCATGTGAAGATTACTACATAATCTCCACTTCTTGAAACCCCTTGATAAGGGGCTTTTTGCCAGTTGACGCCTTCCATGGTGTAGGCGGTGAAGTTTTTACACTTGAGTCCGGTGAGGTTTGCAAGGTAAACGTAAACTTCGTATTTATATAAGCTCCAGTCCTCGAACCAGGAGGCAATGTATTCCGCAGTTAGGCGATTTCTCCAGTGAACATAACAGTGCCACCTTGTGCACAACCCCAAGAAACTCTTCTCACAGACGCAGTTCTCAGAATCCTTTGGAACATTCCAGTCTTCGAAAGTACACTCATCCAAGTATATTGGGGCAGTTCTTGGCTTTGTCTCAACAACCTTCTCAAACCCAGTACCATCATAATAAGTGTAATTCATGAAGTACACCAACTTCCCATCAAAACTCGATCCAGCTTTCAATCCTCTTTTGAGGTTTTCTTTGAAGCATCTGGGTGTCTCCCAGCGAGAATGAGGGTAATATTCAGCCTTTCAATTTTTTGGAGGTTTTCTTTGAAATTCATAAATATGACGTATATATCCAGAAGGTAAAAAATTTCAATTTTCTTTTGAGGTTTTCTTTGAAACTATATCACATTAAATATAAATAACACCCTGGTATATTAGTTTTTTACTAC
>Ga0190312_1000378_pt1 | contig 14505 bp, 29 predicted proteins | sample 487007910_MG_FD_165046 | JGI IMG/M metagenome (GOLD analysis project Ga0190312, IMG submission 165046) | Hydrothermal vent sediment bacterial communities from Southern Trench, Guaymas Basin, Mexico - 4870-07-9-10_MG | ecosystem: Environmental > Aquatic > Marine > Hydrothermal vents > Sediment ... | reverse complement strand
GCATATAGAAGGATAACGTATTTAGAAGAGACCCTGCGTACATACATAGATGAGGAGATGTACGAGTATGTCCAAGAAGTTAAAAACAGGGAAATATGAAATTCTGGTCGATATAGACTTTAAACCTGATGTTCATAAGTTCTGCAATGATTTAGTAGAAAAGATGACGTTCTTACACAGGTACATGGGCATAGTATTTACGGAGTTAAAAGTGTACGAGACTGCTAAGGGTTACCATCTGTACTTTGGGGCTGATAGTGCTGAAGAGTTAACCCCTATGGATATAGTGTTCATTCAGCTAGCACTTGGTAGTGATTACAAGAGGGAAGTGTTTAACTGGAGAAGGGTTAGGGGATGGTTAGAAGGTGATGAGCTATCGCCGGGCTGGAATACGCTTTTCATGGTAAAGTACAGAGGTGGAAAGGTTGTATCTATAGAACAGAAAACTTTTAATGCTAAAGTTGTTGAGGAAACTGTAATGCATATTTATAGAAAAAGAGCTGAGAAAATAAAGTGTGGGAGGTGATATACTTTGGCTAGAAGGCAGAAGTATAGAAGAGAAAAGTGGAGGAAGTGCCCTAAAACTGGTTTGGTTGTGAGCTTTGAAACCTGCGAGAAATGTGAGGATAAGCTCAAGTGTAATGCAGAATGGTTCGAGAGAAAAGTCAGGAGGGGTGCATAGTTGATGTCTATAAAGTACATGACCGAGAAAGTAGGTAAGAGACCAGCAGTGATATACATAGTATGCCCCAAGTGCGGAAGAATAGGTAGATTAACTGTTAAAAGGAGAGACTGGTACGGTAAACCCAGTGCTTTCTGGATTATTCACAACAGAATTTGTACCAGTAAATACTGCTGCTCCGTAGGTTCTACGGATGAAAGCTTTGATGAACTGTATAAAATCTGGAAAGAGGTTAGAGAGAAGGAGGGAAGAGCATGAGAATTAGGTGTAAGGAGTGCGGTACAATACTGCTTAGTACTAAAACGGGAGAGAATAACTGCATAATTGAGTCGGACTACGAAATAGACTTTGACGACAGATGGCAAATGTATCTAAAGGAAGTGGGTAAATCAATAGTGTGTACAAACTGCGGTCATAGAATACCATTTAGTAAGCTTAAAGAGCTTGGAGTACCTGTGGAGGTGCTGGAGTAGTATGAAGGACGAACTAGTGGCTGCACAGTCTGTATTGCTGCAATTTGCGGTAATACTTGGGTATACTCCGGAGGCTGAAGATTACTGTCCTTGGTACAAACGTAGAGTGATTAAGAAGCTCTGTTACTTTATACTCGAAAAGCTTGGCAAGTTAGAAGAGTACAGAGCTATATTGCGTAGAGATACATACTTCATTAGAGAGTGGAAGGAAAAGTATGGAGCGGTGTAAGTATGAAGTACAGAAAGATTGAACCTGAGTTTTACTGTGCTTGTAAGGATGACTGCAGTAAGTGCCTTAAACCTGCAGTAAGAAGAGGTAAGTGTGTGTATCCTATTAGTACTGAATGCAGGCAGCTATCGCAGCCTGTTGTTTGTCCCTGCTTAATAATAAAAAGAGCAGGAGGTGAAAAGACGTAATGGTTAGAGTAATCTGGAAGTGCGAGAACTGTGGTGAGACGTTTAATAGCAGACCGGTTTGCTGTACAAATTGCGGTATGCCTGCGTATAAGTCGATAGTCATACAAATAGAAGAACTCGATGACGAGCAAATGGGAGGAAGCGATTAGCGGAGGTGGAGTATGCGTAGAATAATAGGGAGTAAGGCATACAGAAGTCTAATTCTTGCCAAGAGGAAGTACCCACAATACAGAATATCTATTCCGAAAGACTGGGTGGAGAAGCTGGGATGGAAACCCAGAGACATGCTTGAGTTAAGACTGGTTGGAGATAAAATAGTAATAAGCAAAAGGAGGTGCGACAATGATAAGAGTGTGGGAAGCCTTCGAAGTAGAGGAAGATAGAGCTGCAGAAATAGTACTGAAAGTCCACAGATTGATAGGAGAAGGAGTAAAGGACGAAGCGGAGCTAGTAAAAAAGCTGATGAGTGAAGTAGAGAAGTACGAAAAGTCTAATGAGAAGGCGTACTTCTGCTATTTAGCAGGAAGATGCGTAATGCAGAGCTTAACTCCTGAGGGAATGCAGTACTTCTCGACTGCTTTTAGAGAAGAGCACGTAGCTGTACTGGACTTAAGTGACGCCTGTGCTTTAGAGTTTATAAAGAATAGATGGAGAAGGAGTAAAGAAGAAGAGAAAGTACAGGAAGAGGTAGAAGAAAAGCATAGCTACTGGGGGTAGAGAACATGATAGAGTGGATTAAGAATAAACATACAGCGGAATACTGGTACTATGAACTCGAAACGTTCTTAGAGCAGTGCTGGGAAGTGATAAGAGGGATGTACGACGAGGACTCGTTCAGAAACTTCCTGATAGAGGTAGATAACTTACTTAGAAAGTACAAGTTCGGAGGAATAGCAGAGGCTATGCTGGGAGCGACAATGATAAGAAGGTTTCTATGGGTTAAATTTCCCGATATTGACTTGGATAAGAAGAAAGCTTTTAGAGGTGCTAAGGATGAGAAAGATATGCCAGACGAATGGAGTGCTGAGTTCTGGGAACTCGAAAAGAAAAAGCTGGAATCAAAGAGGACTAATAAAGCCAAAGGAGGAGGCAAGTAGGTGTATGGAGTGCGAAAACTGGTTTCCTATAAGCGAGTACGAGGGATACTGCGAATTAACGGGTAGATTAACTACGGGTGATTCGAAATGCTCGAAGTAAAATTAGATAAAGCGAGATTATACTTAGCTAATTGTTTTGACTTACTTCCATTTATAGAAGACGAGAGCGTGGACTTAATTCTAACAGACCCTCCCTACGATAATACCAGATATATGCCATCTTTAACCAGAATACAGAAAGAAACAGTAGCGAAGGAGTTTAAGAGAGTACTGAAAAGGACAGGCAATCTACTGCTGTTCTGTGGATTCGACGACAAGTGGACGTGGTACGAAATACTGAAAGAAGCAGGGCTGAAGTTCAGAAGAGAAATAATATGGGTTTATGATAATCCTTCTAACTATCCACCACCTAAGAATATACAGGCTAGCCACGAAACATGTCTATGGTTCAGTAAGTTAAGCAAGAGGTATTACTTTAAGCAGGGAGTTATGCTGAGAACTTGGGTAAACTGTCCTACTCCTTCGGGTATTTTAAGAGAGTTTGAAGTACTGAATATAACTCCCAAACCAGTGCCCTTACTGATAAGACTAATAGAGTTCAGCTGTCCTCTCGGTGGATTAGTACTAGACCCGTTTATGGGAACTGGTTCAACGGGTGTAGCATGCATGAAAACCGGAAGAAGGTTCATAGGGATAGAAATTAAGAGAAAGTACTTCGACTTAGCTGTAGAGAGAGTAAAGAGAGAGAGTAAACAGGTAGACCTTTCACAGTTTATTGAGTAACTATAAGGAGGTGATAGATTGAGCTTGAAGAAGTTTGGTCTGGATATAGAAATAGTACCAGACACTATAGATGTATTTGGTTTGTTCAAAGTAGATAGGAGTATCCTGAAGTCTAGAATGGAGGAACTTATAGATAAAGAGTGTGTAAGGTATAAGTGGAAGGAAATGTACCTAATAGGTCTCAATAAGGCAGGGTATCCTCACTGCTATACAGGAGTATTTCTCAGTGGCGTAACCGATTTCTACTATAACTACTGTTACGTAATAAGAATGGTCGAAGCAGTAGCAAGATTAAGTCATTCCAGTAGAAAGTATGCTCTGGAACACGGCGAATTCTACATGCAAAGAGGAACTGGATTACTGTTCTTCACGGTTAACTGGGAGGTATGGGGAGTACTTGCTCCTATAGTAAGAAAGAAGGAGGAAAGTAAAGAATGAAGAAGAAGAAGCTAACAGTAAAGAAAATTATAGAGCCAAAGGAAATAGTTAGCTGCTATGACTGTGCTTATGAAGTAGGTGGAGTATGCATTAAAAGGCTTCACGCTGCAGGTATACCATGCGAATTTTTTACTAAAGGTAAGAAGACAAAGAAGGAGCTTGACAGGATACTCGCTGAGATGTACTACGAGCTTAAGGAAGAAGTGGAAGATAAGAAGCAAAAGCTGGAGATACTCAGGCAGGTAATAATAAAGCACTTCGGAGAAGGAAGCCATCTTGCAGGTAAATACATAGTAAACATAGACAAACACGAGAGAAAGCTAATAGATTTGGAGAAAGTTAAGGGATTGATTAAAGGTAAGGAAGATGAGTTTACTAGAATAAGTGAGACCACGTATGTCAGAGTCAAGAAAATCGAAGGATGATGGACTGTATACTACTATTAGATTTGTCGTAAAACCGGAGATACTCGACTTAATCTGGCATCTAATCTATAGGACTGCTGACGTTTACGAGATTACCAGAATAATGAAGCTAAGCCCAGATGACAAGGGAACGCCTGTGAGCAGGTACTTCAGAATAATACTACCGGATGGAACAATATACGAGGTTCATCACTGGAGAAGAGGAAAGAGGTACTACTATCCCAAAAGTAATAATATCTACATAAAGAAGAAGATAAAGCCGAAGAAAGCGAGAGAGATAACACTACCAAAGGAGTTCCCGGACTGGGATATAGACTATAAAGAAGTAGTAGAGGAAATGAGAAAGATTATGGAATCTACACTAAAGCAGCAAGAAGAGCAGCAACAGTAGAACCAAAGCAATACTCAGCAAAGTCCCCCAGCATATTCTGTACTTTTTCCTTTCCCGGTTTCTCGCTATTCTTTACCATGTGCTCTACTATTTGATAAAACACGAAGATAACGAATATTGCCGGGAAAAAGTTTCCTAATGCTCCTACAAACAGGTGTACTAAACTTGGAGGGTCGTCGAATACTTCTATTTTCATAGTTACATCATCTCGTAGAATCTCTTAGTAGCAGCAAAGAAGTCGGAATCATGGGACTCTTCAAGAGTTTCGTACTGAGCCATCAGGAAAATCAACCTGTTCAGCCTCCCTTCTATGTTATCCAGTCTCACTAGTGCATGACCATACTCATCCATCTGCATTAGCTGGATAACCTCATCGTAAATCCGTATAATTTCCTTCCAAGTAGCTGCTATTTTTTCTGCTTGCTCTAGTACTTCTCCAGCTTTAGCTTTAAGCTTTTTGAGTTCACTTATAGCTTCCTCTTTCATGTACCACCTAAACTCTGGCATAGCCCAGTCACCTCCCATACCATAGTCTTTCACCACCAATCGGTATTATCTCGAAATAGTGCTCGTAGTCTATGGGGTTATCAACCTTTTTAATCAGGAACTGGTAGCAGTGCATATACTGTGCAAGTTCAGGACATCCGTGTGATACTACTACACCCTCTGACACCAATCCTCTAGTATAGTAGTCGTATGCAAGTTTACTTCCACGAGTCTTCGCCCAGTAGAGTATAGGTATAGACCTGACTTCCGGTGTTTTCACTCCTAAAGGAAACATCATAAACTCCTTCACATTATAGAGCAAGGCAAAGTTAGCGTATCCACCAGTTAGAAGCAAATCTGGTACTAACCTAAACGAGCTGCATATAAAGTGGTAGTCTTCAGGGTACTCTTCCTTTATTATGTCGTCATGCGGTACTACTGGTAGACGCTTAACTCTCAAGTCGCCACATGAAGGTGGTGTGTCATCTGGATGACTGTGCCATATCGACCAAGCATTAGGTGAACGATATAGTATATCATCGCAGGCATACAGTACATCGTAAGGGTCTGGATTGTATGAACGCTCTGGATGTATCGCTATATTCTTAGAAGCCCAAAAATCTACTGGTACGTACACGTGAACCCGTCCACCTCTGAGGAACTTCGCAGTAGCTTCCACATACTCTATAATACCGCCTATCTCTTTTCCCTCGAACAAAGCTTCGTCCAGCATTTCACTCAGAAAGTTCAGGAAATCGCTGGTGTGTAAGAAAACGCTTATCTTGTACTTCCTAGCTAGTTCAACTGCCAAGTCGAAATCTCTATGATACCTCGAATCTATAAACTCTTTTGCTTGCTCTGGAAATAGGATACTCCCTACGTACTCCCGCATGGCTCTACACCCCAGCTATTGGGTATGCACAGGTTACCACAATCTACTACCGCCAAAAGGTATTATCTCAAAGTAGTACTCGTAGTCTATAGGATTTTCAATTTCTTCAACCCAGAATGCATAGCACTGCATATTCAGTGCAAGCTCAGGACACCCGGGTGCTACTACCACACCCTTTGATACCACTCCCTTAGCATAGTAGTCGTATGCAAGGCTACCTGCACTAGTCTTTGCCCAGTAAAGTACTGACGTAGACTTAACGTTTTCCGTTCTTACTCCTAAAGGAAGCATCATGAACTCCTTTTTATTATAGAGTACAGCGTAATTAGAAGTTCCACCAGTTAGAACCAAGTCCGGGACTTTACTAAATGAGCTGCATATATCGTAGTACTCTTCAGGGTACTCCCTCTTTATTATGTCCTCATGTATTATTACTGGCTTGTACTTGATTTCTAAATCAATACACGATGGTACGCTGTCGTCTACGTGGCTGTGCCACAGACCCCAAGCATTAGGTAATTCGTATATTAAATCAGCACAGACTTGCAGTACTGCTTCAGGGTCGTAAGCCATTGTTGCCCAAGGCTCTGGTGATAGGTTTCTGGATGGAACTGCATTTACTGGTATATACACGTCAATCCACTTACCTGCAAAGAAATCCACAGTAACGTGTATATACTCTACAATACCACCCGTTTCTTCTTCTTCCTCGTATGCTTCCCATAGCTCTCTCTTCAGAAAAGACAGAAAATCATAGGTATGCACAAAAACACTCGTTTTATGCTTCTTAGCTAGTTCAACTGCTATATCGAACTCTCTGTGATACTTCGGTTCTATTAGTTCTTTCGCTTTTTCTGGAAACAGAGGATACTTCACGTACTCAAGCACTACTCTACACCTCAACTATTGGGTACCCTTTCCTTCTAAATTTTAGCTTACCTCTAGGACATAATCCCTCATGCTCTCTTATGTACTCCAGAGCCTCAGCTTTACTCTCAACCGTTTTTACTACTCTAACTTCTCTCGTTACGAGGTCTATACATACTACTTCGTATTCCATCTACAGCATCACCTCCCTATTCACTCGGTCGGTACCTTGAGTAACTACCTAAGTATCCACCGTATGCATAGTATTCACCGGTTATCTTCTTCTGTAGTATATCGAGTTTATCGGCTAAGTTTCTCATGTCCATTACTATTTCTAAGGCGTCAAGTGATATTTCACTCTCGGGGCTATAATACTGCGATATTGTGTAATCTATTTCACTCGCTTTCACCCATAGCTTGCTCCTTAAACTTCTGAGTTCGTGTACTAACTGTTCAAGAGTGAGCATATCAATCACCAAGGTGGATTATGGTATGTCATTCAGACATCTGTAGAATACTATCCTGAGTATTGTTTGTTCTGCTCTGTCCCAGTCATGCATTCGTATATAGTTAGCCAGTGCTCTAAGTTCTTCTGCACACTCCGGTATTTTCTTTTCGAGTTCCCTTAAATGCTCGCACGTAGCTTCTATTCTGTATGGGTCGGTGTCCCCTTCTTCTACGTGGTGATACGCTACTTCAAGTGCTCTTACTCTGTCTATTTCACTCTTCCTTATTCTTATGACCACCACCTCCTACTATTTACTTATCGAGTCCTCTTGCTCCTGCTTCAGCTCCAAGCCAGAATCCACCTATCATTTTAATTACGTCTAGGAACTGGTCTCCCGTTAGACATCCCTTGTAAGTCAGTACTGCAGTAGTAATTATTATCAGCCATACTGCTATTCTACCTTTTGCGAGTAAGCTGCTTTTCGCTGATTCTTCGCTCATCACTAAGCCCTCCTTATGCTGTCTGTTCCTGCATTACTCTTATGTCTCCTACCATCCTGCAGCCTTCCGCTTTTAGTCTCTCTATAAATTTTCTAACCCACTCGTTCGGGTCTTCTTCCGTAAATACTACCGCATCTATTCTTATAACGTGCATACTTAAACCACCCCCAGTAGAACTATTTTTGTACCCGCTCTAAACGAATTAGACCTACTACCTTTCAACACGAGCTTAGTTAGATTATCCATCGTAGATTTAGTCCTGTAGGTGTATCTTGCATCCGTGTAAAATCCTGCGTAAGTAGTTACTACTTCTGCTCTGAGCATATAATGCCCTGCAGGGTCTAAGGTTATTATGCATACAATCTGTGTTGGAGCGTCTACGTCTGCATCCAGTATTACTGCACCAGTTCTACCACCTGAGCTGCTGTATCCGTTATACTCCCAAGTATATCTGCCCACGTAGTCGGTATTATCGAAGTTATCGTTGGCGTAACAGTGAACATAACCTCCACTGCTAATCATGCTGATTATTAAGATGTAAAATCTATGCTTGTTTATGTCCAGCTCATCCAGTACAACGGTGTCTGTGTCTGAATCAACTACTATCTCTTTCACTATTTTTAGTCCCTCCAAAGCAGTTACCTTCTCATCTATCTTATCCCAGTTCTCGTTTACTTTATCTCCCCAACCTACTTCTCCAACATCCGGCTTATATAATCCCAAATTAGGCGTATACGTGCCCATTCAAACCACCCCCAGTAAAACTACTTTAGTTCCCTTCTTGATGCCTAAGTAGTCCTCGCATATGATAGCTATTTTTGTTATGTTATCTACGGTAACTACAGTACGTATAACGTGTTCTCCATCCCAGAAGTAGCCTGCATGCTCGGTTATAAACTCACTGCGTATTAGGCAGTATCCGTTAGGTGAACGTGTTATGATAGCTGAAACCTGCACGGGTGCTTCCGGGTCTGAGATAAACAGTAGAGGGTCGTCGGCTTCACCGTACGATGCCTGCCCCTTATACCTCCACGTGTGCAAGTGGTAGTAGAAATCCGGGTCTCTCAGGTCATTTATGCAACAGTAGTACATCTTCGCACCTGAGAACATGTTTATTATCATCCAGTAAAACTTGTGAGTGTTTATGTCTAGGTCTGTCAGTTCAACTATGTTCGTATCCTCTTTTACCGTAACCTCCTTCACTACTCTTAGTAACCCCGGTGGGTTTAGATTCTCGTCTATTATGTCGAAATTCCTGTTTATCTTATCTCCCCAGTTCACCTCCCCTATATCCGGCTTGTACAGACTAAATCTCGGCGTGTACTTTCCCATGTCTATTACCTCTAGCTACCCCACTCATCCGTTCCCCAAGCAATATTTCCCCAGCCTTTCCTTTTAAGCTTTCCGAGTATGCTCGCAGCTATTCCTATGGGTATAACCATTCTTAAATCACTGACGTATCTATTGAACACTCTAAGTATTCCGTCAATCATGGCAGCACCCCCGAGAGTATTACTGTAAGTATGCACGTAATTAACGCTGCGATTATGCCGACCTGCATTCTGTAAACCTTCGAAATCACGCACTTCAGATGCCCTACGTCTTTCCTCGTTTCAAGTAAAGATAAAGCGAGAATTCTAACGTACTTCGGATTATCGTTATCCTCTATCAGTGCTCTAAGTTCCTTATCAACGTCGTTATTGATTTCATCGTTACTCAACTACGTATCCCTCCCTTTTCCTGCTTTTCTTCTTTCTCTTTTTTCCCTCTTCTGGAAACATTACGAATTCGTAGATTTTCCTTGCGTCTTCCGCAGTAAGTCCGTACTTGGTCATTATTTCCTCTGCTTCTCTCTTTATTCTCTCTGGAGCCATTGGCTTTAGCGATAATGCTACGGTAAACATTTCCTCTGCTGATAGCTGCTTCCACTTCTCTATTTCTTCCTCATACACTTCTTCCATTTCAACTTCTTCAGCCTCTTCTTCTTCTATTTCCTCTGTTTCCTCTGTAGGTCTGTACTTCCACAGCTTAGCACCTATGTGCTCTCTGAGTCTTGCTTCTAACTGGCTTAGCTTGTTCTTTGCCATCTCTATTTCACTTAAAGCTTTTCTAACTTCTTCCGGTTCTAAATACTCAAGCTCTTCTATTAGTCTCTCAACTCCGTACGTATCTAAAACTATATACTCACTAAACTCCTCCAACTAAGACCACCTCCCTACTAGAATTTCCTCCTAACCATTCAGGCTTAAGACTACTACTACAGTGAGAGTAAACCATTTTTGCAAACTCAGTTAAGCCTAACTCATCGAGCTTACGCACAGTTATGGACTCCAGCTTACTACTATACTTGTAAGCTTCGCTGCGGTTTATCGTATTAAGCAGTTCATAGTTAATCCTTACACCTAAATGCTTGGAAATGGATTCCGCAACCCTTACAGGCTCATAGACTAACTCCTCGAAGTACACTATAAGTCCTTTTGATTTTCCCTTTCCCCTCAGTACTGCATAATAGTATGGAACTAAGTTACTGAATGTCCAGACTATTAGAAACTTACCAAAGAAGTCGTTTTTGTCCGTTCTTATAGCAAAGTTCCTCGATATAACTCTGTACATGTCCCCTACCCAGAAGAAGTAGTCGGGATTAACCACTGCAAGCTTTCCCTCTGCTAGTCTTTCTATCATTGGCATTGATAAGTCTACATTTGGCTTAACTAGGTCTATAAACGTATCGGCTGGATTTCTAATTATGTGTACCCAGTTAACGCTGTACCTGTTAGATACGTCATCTATTATGAAGTGCATTCTGTTTGGCTGTAGTATTACCTGCTTATCTATTGAGTCTATTGTATCCAAGTACGGATATACTATGCTAGGATTAAACACTATGGTGAAATCCCCGTGCTTAGACCTCATAGCATCCAGTATATCACTTGGGATAAGTAAATAGTCGTCCCAGATAGGTAGTCCGTGCATCTTATCTCTTTTCCCTAACTGGTGAGTATCGATGGCTGAAAATAGCAGTGGTGATAGCGGTTCATATAGATGGAGCATATCTGGATTACTGCTTTTAACTATCCACCACAGCAGTGTTGTTCCACTTCTATAGTAGCCATTGATTATACCAGCTATTGGCATTTACCTACCACCACCCGGTAGTAATAACTTAATCTTATCTACCGTCTCGTTATACATTTCTACTGCTTTCTCTTTGCATTTCTCGGATAAGTCTTCGTATTCCTCTTTACCCATTCCCAAAGCGTAGTCTATTGCTTCTTCTACTTCTTTTCTATCGATGTACCACTTGATAACTCTGGTACCGTAGCAAAATCCTTTAGCCTTCCCGTCTGCTTTTATCGGTATTCCCACTGCAAACTCGTTATGTGCGGGTACATCAGTATAAATTGGAACAGTTCCTATTGCCATAGCCTCATATACAGGCATGCCAAAGCCTTCTACAAAGCTCGTCCATAGTAGAAACCTCGACTCTGCGAGTAGTCTGGCTTTAAGAGCATCTGGAACTGTTCCAAAGTTATACTGTTTAATCCAAGGTCTCTTCGGTATCCATATATCGCTGATTATCACGGACTTTATCCTCTTAGATAGTATTATGTCCCTCTGCATTCTAAGGTTCTTCCTGTCGCACATGCAATGCTTCCCTATAGTAATTATATCATACTTCGTTCCCACGTACTCTTTTAGAGGATAAAATAGTCTATCGTCTATTAGTCTATAAATAACACCGTCCACTTTAAATCCCAGCTCTTCGAGTAACTGTTTATTGAATTCTGAAGTCGTGTATAACTTAGACCAGATATCCGTATCCACTTTATGGTAGCTCAATGGTAACATGCCCGGAGTATCAACCCATGCTACATCTGCCTTTCTATCGTATATCGCTGAACTTACTGCCTCGTCTACTATTATGTTCCACCTGTTAGGTATGTACTCATTAGTAACCACTATGTCATCTATGTACATTCTGTTTTTTAAGAAATTAAGAAGTAACTTAGCACAATAGGGTAAGCTTCCGAATGCTCCCAAGCACGTTCTAATGTTTATTCTCATAGTACCTGCCTTCATACCAGACCACCATTGCTATGGTATCTTAACGAGTCTTGGCAAACCATATACTACTGTAGCACCGAGAGCTGACAAGTCTACTGAATCTTCCAAGTACCCGTCTAGATTTATAATTCTTATCTCAGTTCCTTTGACCGAGTACATCCTATTATCGGCTCCAATTGAGCCACTCACCTCATTTTCAAGAGTCCATCTCTCATTGCCTGCTGAATCCACCGAAATCAGGCAGTCTACTCCATCAGGGTTAGTACCCACAAAGTAAGCATTACCATTAGCATCTATCGATAGAGCACCCCTGAAATTAGTCCAACCAGTAGGAGCATACTCAAATAACTGAGTACCGTCTAGTGCAAACCCGTACAGGAAACCTTGGTAGCCCCTGCCTCCTCTCATAAAGTACACAATCGTGTCTTTAATAGCCAAGCCTGTAGGCCAAGGAGCATAGCGACTTCCCCATTTTTTATGCCACAGGAGGCTACCACTACTATCATACGCTTTCAACTCATGGTAGTCGTAGGTCGTGTACTTAATCACGTATATCTGGGTCGTCGCTGCAAATAGATTATTTGAAGTAGCACTCATATTAGAGTAGGACTCAACTAGAATATTGAAGTTCTCGTCAAACTTTCTAAATCCGTCCCCAAATCCAACCACCAGATATCCATCCGGTAAATACCGAACCTGATACATGCGTCCGTACCAGTCCCTTGTTTCGACACTACCAGTTGGCGAAATCCTGCGAATCCATCGCCTGTCACCTACTACCGAAAATTGATACCTGTCGTCCAATACAACAAAAGAACCAAAGTAACCAGCACCACACCCTACGCCTATCCACTTCTTGAACTTAGTATCACCATAGGGATCTACGAGTCCGCAATGTAGCCAGTGGTCACATGCATGCGGTTCACTCTCCCATGCTACCTGATACATACCCACCCAGCCATAGTCATTAATGTTTGCTGCTGGGCTTGACACCTTTCGAGCAATAGGAACAAACTGTACCTTCCATACTAAATTGAAGTTTTCATCTAGTAGCCACACGTAAAACTTATCATCAGTCTCTTTTACTGTTACTACGTAGTAATTGTGCAAAGCTGGCTGGTAATTTGTGTTACCTGAATCACAGCCCATATTAATCCAACCAGAGCCCTTAGGTATAGTGCCCACAGATATACTGTACTCTAACCCAATACCCTTTGGTGGTAACCAGCCCGGTGGTTTCGTAGTTTCGTAAAACTTTGCTTCGTCTATCTTAGCACTTCTGTAAATCCAAGTCGATGTAACAAGTGTTCTCTGTATTGAACTAACACCGAGTAACTTCTGTAAGACATACGCAGGAGTAAGTACTTCTACTGAAGGTACTGCCTTTATATTAGAAACACCATCAACAAGTACGTCTGCTATTGCTGCGAAGCTCTTAGCACCAATACCAAGTGTTTGTTCTATAACTAATGGTGGACTTACTTCTACATCGTAGGCACTTTTAACTCTTGCAGCTAAGTCCTGCCAAGTTGTAACCGGAGCACTCAGCACATCTTCTGCAGCAATCTTAAGTTTTACTTCTGCGGTTTCAAAACCTGCATATACTACCTCTCCCTTACTGCCCACTTTTAGTGGCTGCTTAACCCATATAGGTGCAACCGCTTCAACGGTAGGCTCTATAGCTACTGATGGCTTGAATCTCCTGAGTAATGGATACAGCACCTCTACGTCATAGACACTCTTAACACCCAAGGTTTTCTGCCACTCCGGTATATAGCCAACAGATGGTAAGGGTGATGGCACGTAAGGCTCAGGTGTAGTAGGTTCGGGTGGAAGCTCAACCGTAATCGGCTGATAATCCCATCTGGGTAACTTAAGCGGTGGAAACAGCGTAACCTTCTTCGAAGTCGGAATAGGTAGTAGTGCATCCAGTATCTCACCGGTAACTACACCTACGAATGGTGATGCCAGCCATCCCAGCACTGATTCAGTAGTCGGATTTGTTATCACTTTCTCTGTAGCCTTCCAGACCATTGGTATGGTCATGTTCACTATTAGAAACTCCTTCCACTTCTCTCTCAGAGATTTAATGAAGCCCGTCCACCAGTCGTTTATACTATCAACGAATGACTCTACTGTGTCCACAACCCAGTTCCACACGTTGATTATCTGCTGTAGTAACCAGTTCCACGCATCCTGTAGTGCTTTAAGTATAGTTCTGCCTAACCATAGCAACCCGTTCCATATCCACTGACCAATACTGTATATGCCACTACCTACCCAAGTTAGTGCTGCACCGAGTGAACCTGCTAGACTGTTTAATCCCTGCCAAATCCACGTAAGACCTTCCACGAACTTACTGCCTAACCACTCCAAGCCACTGTATATCCACTCGAATGCACTGTGAAGCCATGCACCTAAACTACTTAAACCCTGAGCTATCCATGAGCCTAACTGGAACATTGGCTCGGCTACCTGACCACCGACACCCGTTAACCAGTCAAAAAAGTTAACTATAGCCTGCTGTACATCCTGCCAAAC
>Ga0190312_1000376_pt1 | contig 14524 bp, 30 predicted proteins | sample 487007910_MG_FD_165046 | JGI IMG/M metagenome (GOLD analysis project Ga0190312, IMG submission 165046) | Hydrothermal vent sediment bacterial communities from Southern Trench, Guaymas Basin, Mexico - 4870-07-9-10_MG | ecosystem: Environmental > Aquatic > Marine > Hydrothermal vents > Sediment ... | reverse complement strand
AAGCAGAGCCGGGCACCGACCATCAAGTAAGATAATGACCAGTAAGGAGATGGCCTGTCAGCCTAATAGATTAGAAAAGTGAAGTCTAGCAGAAAAGAGAAAAAGTAGAGGAAGAGCACGCATCTGGCGGTGATAACTAAGAAGAATAAGACGAGGCGGTTTCTGCTTTTTGGGCTGATAGGACTATTATAATTAGTGATATGAAGGCTAGTGTGGCTATTATTATACCGGTTGTGCCTTTGTATTGTATGCTCCAGTATGCCATGATGGCTACACAGATTAAAAAGATGGCTGTGTTAATGACGCTTATAGCCCGGTAATGATTGGCTAGTTGGTTCTCTGTCATGCCCTCACCCTACAAGCCTATTAAGTTAAAGCTTATAAAGATTGCTTAGGGGTGAAATAGACCCTTGAGCAAAAAGAAGAGGTGAATTTTATGAAGAAGGAAGGACAAAAACGGCTTTTTGGGCTCCTTCGGGCTGGTCGGTGCCTACTTCTCTAGCTTCTCCTTGAGGCGCTTGAGGCCCTCGGGCGTTGACTTGATAAGGACGGCGAAACGGCGCTCCTTGAGCTTTCTGGTGCTGACTTGAAAGCCTAAGTCCGTGAAGTATTTCCAGACGCCGCTAGCTTGAGCCCTCCGCTCCACTTCTATGCGGAGCACCTTGCCAGGCTTCACTTTGAGGAGCGCCTGAGCAATCTGGGTATAAAGCCCCGTTCTGCGGCGGCGAGGGGCGTGGAATTCGCTTTCTGGGACCTCCTCAATCTTGAGGAGGCCCTCAGCCTCGGCGGTCGGCTTGGCCTCGGTCTTCTTTTCCTCGGCGGGCTTGGCCTCGGGCTTCTTAGCCTCGGCAGGCTTCTCGTCGGTCTTCTTCTCGTCGGGGGCCGTCTTCTCGCGGGCGCTCGCGGGCATGGTCCTCCCCGCACCTACGGGCACCTTCTAGCTTATAAGCTTTACTGAATAAAAGACTATATAGCTTAAAATCGTGCCCTTTTGAGCTTCTTTTAGTCTAAAAAGCTCAATTAGGATAATAATTATTTTAAGACGGCTCATTTTTGCTCATGGGCTTATAGCCTTAGCTATTGCCTTTAATAAAATCTGAATTGCCAAAAACCTGTGAGGAGTATTCCGACCGAACCTAATAGATTGGAAAAGTGAAGTCTAGCGAAAAAGACTAATTTTTTCGGTTCAGCTCAATATTCGCCACGATAACGCGCGGTTATGAAAAAGGACCTAAAGCCTGTGGGGCCTAATAGATTATAACTTCATAAGATTTATATAATCTAGGGGGACTAGTCCCCTCGGGGGACGTGGCCGTGCGGGCAGGACGGGTGGATTGGCAGGAAGTCAGGGCAGAGGTAGCTGAGGCGTTAGCCGAATTCAGCCGACAAGGCGTCAGGCCGACGTTGAGGTCGGTGTTCTATTGGTTGGTGTCTCGCCAGGTTATACCGAACACCAAGAGCGCCTATAAGGCGCTCTCAAGGCACATGGTTAAGTGGAGGCAAGAAGGTGTCTTCCCGTGGGATTGCTTGGCGGACACGACCAGAGAAGTGCTAGGCTGGCTGTCAGATGCACCTCTCAGGCCGAAGGAGCTCGGTGCGTGGATAAGAGAAGCCAAGCGCCGCATTAAGGAGCTAACGCTGGATGACATAGCCAGGGAAGTCTTCGGCTACCGGATGCCTAGCTTCACATTCGGCACATGGGCCAACCAACCCGTCGTGCCCTTGCTGGCAATTGAAAAAGCCGCCCTAGCGGAGACCGTCCGAAGATGGACGGAAGACATGAAAGTGCCGGTCGTCGTCTTCAGGGGATACTCAAGCTGGACCTTCCTCTACCATCTGGTAGAGAAGGTCCAAGAGATGTTGGCAGACCACCAGCGCGTGGTCGTGCTCTACTTAGGCGACTTAGACCCGTCAGGCGTTGATATAGAGAGGTTCATCGGTGAAGCTTTTGAGTTCTTCGGCGTCAGCGAGGAGGAGGTAGAGCTTAAACGTCTGGCAATAACGCCAGAGCAGGTAAAGAAATACGGATTACCTCCGAGGCCCGAGGATGCAGAGACGTTGGCGAAGCTTCAGAGAGACCCGAGGACAGCCGGCTATACTTATGATTATGTCGTAGAGCTGGACGCCCTCCTGGCTTATGCGCCGGCAGAATTCAAAGAGCTGGTCCGCAAGGCGGTCTTAGACATCTGGGATTACGGCATATATACCGACCTCAAGGAGAAAGCCGAAAAGCTACGTGAAGCCGCACGCCGATGCTATGAGCTACTACGGGCCGACCTAGCTGAAAAGCTCAAGGAAATAGCCTAGTCCCATAGGCCCCAAACCATGTTTTTCCTTTTCTTTTCTGCCTAATTGATAATAACTTAGAAAGTTTTATATTAGACTAGACTAGACTATATAGTGCCATGAGGAGCAGGTCTAGACGTGAGGGGGCCCACGTCGGCCCGCCGGGGCGTGGGGAAAACAGGCCCGACCAGCCCGAGGGTGTTTTTCAGGCCTGTAGGCCTACCTCGGGAGGGGCCACCGGCGGAGAAAATCTGGTAAGAAAGCAAGTGAAAGAGCTAGCGCAGGCCATCGCCGAGTATATGGACGCAGAAGTGAAAGAGCTGGACGATAGTGGCTTTCACGTAGCCGACGAAGACGGATGGTTTGAGATAAGCGCTGATTTAGAAGACTTGCCACAATTCATAAGCGGTGAAATACGCTACTACGATGATGAAAAGGAGATAGGCAACACCCACCCATTTGAGCACCGCCCGGGCCTGTGCGACAGTTGCCGGTATAACAGGCCGGACGGATGCATCTATAAAGGGCCAGCAAGGTGCGTGGTCTTAGACGACCTCTTAGAGCGCTTACGGGCCATAGATGACGCCAGATGGACAAGACTAGGCTTGATAGACATAGCGCCGGCATACAAAGAAGTCAATTGCGAATTTGGTTCAAGCGGAAAGCACTACTACCCAGGCGTTATCGTGCGCTTCCGATGGCTAACAGGCCCTGAGGTCCTAGCGCTGGTCGTCCTCACCAGGGCGCTGATAGCAGGCATAAAGAAGCGCATCATAGGGATGTGAAAAGCCATGATACGGCGGGCTCCAGAGCTAGAGAAAGCGGTCCAGCTCGTTAATCGCTTCTTAGACCGTCTAGACGAGCTGATAGAAGAGCACTTTGGGCAGGTGAAGGACGAGACGGTGCTGACGTTTGTGCTCCACGCACCAGAGCTGAAGGAACGCATCATAGAAAGGATAAGGATGGTCTTGACCATGAGGTGATAGACATGCGTGCGCTCTACCTCTGGCTATACGGCTACGTCAGCGCCTTATGGCTCCTGCTAGGCATAGCTGTAAAGCACCGGATGCCTTGGGTCTGGCACCTAGCTAAAGCAAACTGGACGAGGTTCAAGCAGGTCCTAAGGGGGCGATAAGGCGTGCTTCTTCTCAAGATATTCTACCGCAACCGCTGGGGTGAAACAAGCGTAGGCATCTACTTCACCATACGAGGCGCCAAGGTAGGCATAGGCAAGAAGGCCAGCAACGGCTGGTATGTAGAAGCAATAAACGCCATAGGGCCTGACGACGCCAGGCGCAAGGCCATACAGGCCCTCACGCGCTGGGCTGAAGAGCGCGGATACATCTGGCCACCAAGGGGGCTGGAAGAATGAAGTATGACTTAGACCAGCTCAAAGTTGATATAACCCAGACGCAGATGGATATGTGCTCCGCTGGGTCAAGCGCAGTATGGCACATCCTCAAATACCTAAAAGAGCTAGAAGAGCGCCTGGAAGAGCTAGAAGAGCGCCTGGAAGAGCTGGAATGTGCGATATTTGAAGAAGACACGAAAGAGCTTAGAGAAGCGCTGAAGGAGGCTGGCAAATGAAGTGCCCCTTCTGTGGGTCTAGTCTCAAAGTGCGCCCAACCGACCCACTAAGCCTGTCAGGCACCGCATACTGTCCGAAGTGCGGCTACCGTAAGACTGACGCTGAGCTATGGCTCAAATATGTCCTAGAGGAAGCAAGCCAAGGAGACCCATTCGCCCTAGAAGAGCTCCGACGCTTAAGACGCCTATACCCTAATAGATTGGAAAAGTGAAGTGGAGCAGAAAAGACTAATTTTTTCGGAGGGCGCTTATGATAGGCCCGAACACTCTCAGTTATAACCTGTCAGCCAAACAGATAATAACTAGGAAAGCTTTATATACTCTAGGGTCTAGTCTCTATGGGGTGCTCAAGGATGGGGAAGCTCTTTGACCATCAAGCCACCGTCGTAGAAGCGCCCTACGGGCATATAGCCATCTGGACCGACGAAGGGCCATTCTACACCGAGCTACACCTGTCTGTCGTGCGCCAAAACAGGGCCATAGAGCACTCTCTAGGCCCGAAAGCAACAGCCGGCCTCCTACGAGCCATAGCAAGCGAATTCAGAGACCAACTAGCCCGAGAATGGGCCAAGATAAACGACCGCATAGAAGAGACCAAAGAGACAATAAAAGAGCTAGAAGAGCGCCTGAAAGAGCTACCGGAGAAGTCAGGCAAGCGCGGATACTACGAAGCAAAGATAGCAGAAGCCAAAGAATGCTTAGAAACGCTAGAAGCCCGTCAGGCCAGCATAGAACGGGCCCAGCTAGAGCTGAGAAACTTAATAGCCGTCCTGACAGAGCTAGCTGAGACCGATGCTCTTTGAAGCCCGCCAGGCCCCAATACCTTATTTTTTTCTTTTCAACGCCTAATAACTCACGAAGCTTTATATTCTCTACGCGCGTATAAGCGTGGGGCGCGAAAATGGGCCGAATTCGCAAGGTAATAAAAGGCGGAGGGGCCTCTAGGCTTCTAAGCTTAACAGAGTGGATACCATCTGACTGGGAATACGTAGAAGTCTATGACTTAGCAGAGCTGGTGCCCGTAGAAATACTTAAAGAACGTCTTACGGCCCGGCTAGGCACGCCAGAACTAGTCGTGCTGGTAATAGCAAAGCTACCCATGCCCAAGAAGGAATGAGAAAATGATAGACTGGGAAAAGGCCAAGCGGACGGATAGGGTGGAGCCTCTTAGACTAGTCTATGAAAGAGTAGAAGAGACCCACGAAGGACTAGGCCAATTAGCTCTAGCCGAATTACTAGCAGAAACAGCCAATCGCGCGTTGGCCGTAATTGCACCACGAGGAACAGGTAAGAGCACAACCATGAGGTGGCTAACCAGGTCAATAAAACGCCAATACGAGCTATGGGATTGCATAACAATAGACGGGCTGAAGAAATACGAAGATGTCCTCACAGGGAACCAAATGACATTATTAGTTGATGATATATCAAAAGGAGGCACTTCTTACAGCCAAATAATGACCGTTCTAACGCTAGGCCAACTGTGCTATACAGGATACGTTGTGAAGACAACAGGAAGGACCAAACTGTGCATAAAGGAGTTCAGAGGTTCAGCTATAATGAACTTCCAGCCACTACTGTTAGAGAAAATGATAAAACAGCCTGCTTTTGACGTAGATATAGCTGATAAAGTCATAAGGTATTATCACCTGTGGTTCCCGCCAAATCCAATCAGCTTTGACCCACGAGGCTCCCTGCCACACGAATACAATTTGAAACGAGTAGAATTCCCAGAAGAAGGTAAGAATTCAAAACAATTCTGGAGACTAGTCCAATTGTTAAGGAATGAAATGACCTTAGCCAGGGCAGTAGAACATGGGATAAAATTATGCAAGGCCAGCGCATTACTATCCGGTCGGTATAAAGTAGAGCCAATAGATGTCTGGCTAGTCTATCAGGTATTCAAGCCCGTCCGATTTGAAAGATTACTAATCAGAAGGGAAGACTTAGAAGGCCCTGCCAAAATGGACAGAAACATAATGGTCCTACTGTCATTAATTGCTTCCTTCCGAGCGTATCCTGTAAAATGGCTTCTGAAAGAGTATAAGATAGGAATGAGAAGGCTATACCAAATAATAGCTAAGAACAAAAGATATATCTGTATTCTGAAATATGAAGGAGAGAGATGGATAGGACCAACCTTAGAAGGACGAAAACTATTAATGCGTCTAGGTGTCTGGCCTTATGAGAAACTAGTAGTCCCTATGGAGGAGGTGCTGAATGATGCCGAGGAAAAAGTTAAAAGGAGGGAAAAAGAGCTTACAAATTCTAAAGTGGCCTCAGCCTAAGTTAATGTCTTACATGGCCCTGTCCAGTCCTATCCATAAAGGACAGGACAGGACAGGGCAGGAGGAAGAAGAAGAAATCCCTTTGAAGCCAATAACAAGATATGATGTCCTGAAGAAGAGGTGGGTAAGGCTTCCATCCGTAATAGAAGGTGATAACGCCGACGTATTTGAAATACTACTATTACACTATGTCCCACCACCTGCTAGAGTGTTAGACACCACTTGCGGCAAATATAAGCAATTCTGGAAGAACCTGATACCATTATTAAAGATGGGATTACAGTATTATGTGGTCTGGATGGACCTGCGCCCGGTAGGACACATCCAGGCCGACCTGAAGCAATTGCCTTTCAAAGATAACAGTTTTGATGCGGTAATATTTGACCCACCTTATACTAAAAAGCTCCTTATTGAACCACCTGGACACAAAGTATGGAAGCCAGACGAGAGGTATGCTATGTCAGGTGAAATAATTTCAGAACACATGATTAGGAGGCACTTCACAGAAGCCAGCAGGGTTCTAAAGCCAAAAGGTGTAATTATAACCAAGCTGATGGATACAGACCAATTGTGGCACTTTAAATACTATAACTTACTTCAGGAATACAGAGGACCGCTGAAGCTAGAAGCCCTGCATATCCAATACTTTAAGGAGAGCTGGAGGCTACATATAAGAACGCCTAGAGTGAAGAGGCCGGCGGAGGTCCATGCCTATTGGTTCATTATTCGCAAGACCTGACACATCCTACATGGCCCGTAAGGGCCCTTACGGGCCTATGTCCTAATAACTCAGAAAGCTTTATATACTCTAAAGAATATTATAGAGCACGAGGGGCGCGAAGATGAGCGTCATAGACATCAAGGACGTGAAGCTGGCGGAGCAGTTGCCAGGCTTTGAGGAAGGCGATGTCATAGAGATAAAGAGCGTAGAAGTGGTGCAGACAGCCGTCCAAGGCTTCCGCGGCGTCAGAGTGTCAGGCACGGACCAGAACGGCACCGAGAAAGCTGAAATGCTCTGGCTTAGACCGGTCGTAGGGAGCCGGTCTAAGCTAGGAGCTTTCATAGCCGCGCTAGGCAACGACATCAACGCTTGGGTTGGCAAGAAGGTCAAGATAATAACTTGGCGCCACCGCAACAGGGAGATAAAGGTGGTGGAGTGAAGTGGGCAGGGGCCGGCCTAAAGAGCGACTAGTCCCTCCTGGTGGGTCCGTCGTGCTCACGATAACCCACCAGGAGAGGCTAGGCGCTCACACGCTCCGAGTAGGCCGGCTCTTGCCACACCGATGGCGCAAAGTCATGGTCCGAGTGGTCCAGCGCACCGCTGATAAAGTCGTCCTAGAGTTCAAACCTATTTTTTCACCCCTCCCTACAAAGGCCCGTGAGGGCCGTAGAGGAGGAGGTGAGGTCAGGTAATGACCCTTACAGAACAAGACATAGAAGAGCTTAGGGGAATACTCCAGGCATGGATGGATAAAATCCTAGCGAGGACAAAGAAAAACGTAGAAGAAGCTATACGGGCTATACCTGACATAGATGAAGCAGAACGGGCCAGCATATTCCAGAAGGAAATGGACAGGAAAAAGATGGTCTTATCCCTCTTGTGTGCTAATGAAGCCATAAAGCTCGCTATACCAAGCGCCGAAAGGCTATTAAATATCATGCCAGACGTAATAAGGGCCATAATAGCTACGACAGCCAAGGACACGACAGGCAACATAGCTACTAACATCCACTTCTTAGCTGAATGCGGCTTAGTGCCTGGCGAAGGTGAGCTACGCTTCTTAACAGACCTCATCAGCCACGCTACCGTCTATTCAGTAATAAGTAGCATACCAAAAATCGTAGAAGGCCTAAAAGTAATACTCTGGGGCCCAAAACAGGCCCGTAAGAACCAGCCGGAGTGGCTAGGGGTGGTCTGAATGCCAATAATAGGCGTTGATAGTGAGACCGGCCACAGATTAAGCTTCTTCTACTGGCGTGGCCGACCTACACTATACCTGATAGACGAGAGAGGCCGTTTCGTCCAGCGTCTAGACCGCTTAGAAGTCAAATACGTCGGGTCCGTAGATTACGAAGAAAAGAAGCACCCAATCTACATAGACGGTGCCGTAGAGACGACCATCACGCCAGAAGAAGTGCCAGACCTGACGGGCATAGAAGAAGAGCTGATGGGCGCTCACTATGACATCCTGAAAGAGAAGTTCAACGAGAAGATAGCCGCTATGACCAGCTCAGAAGGATTTGAATACAGCTCAAGACCAGAAGCACCAGAATATCCAAATTACAGATACGATTTTATATGGGGCCACAGCCTGGAAGAATATAGACGCCAAAAGCACCGGATGGAGGGATACGGGCACCTATGATGCCTGTCAGGACCTTAGTGTTCAAGTGCCTCCGATGCGGGCGGTGCTGTGTCCAGACCCGCCGTGAGTTGCACGGCCTAGTCTTCGGCATCCAGCTATGGCCTGAAGAGAAGAAGCTATTACAATTAATAGCCAAAGAGAGAGGGATGAAGATAAACATAAAGCCTCAATTCGCATCCAGGTCCAAATCAGACATAACGTTATGGCAGTTAGCAGATGAGCCCTGTCCATTCTACGATGAAACCACCAGGTCCTGCACTATATACCCCTACAGGCCCTTAGCATGTAAAGCATATCCTGTCTGTGCAGTAGGAAGCTTAGACAAATACTGTGAATGGGTCAGGCGCCACGAGCACCTGATACCTTTCAGACTAGAAGGACCGGAGACGACCTGGGAAATGATAATCGTATTGCGCCGAACACTATTAGAGCAGACTAGACCCTCTAGGTGGGTATTTGACTTGAGAACAGAGAAATGGTATAAGGTCAGCGATGTAATAAAAGAAGTGGTGGTGGTAAAGATATGACCAAACAGGATTTTTGGGCTCGTGGCTGGCCATACGAATATGTGTTGAAAATAGACTTGGACGTGCCCTTCCTGACCGAAGGGGATTTATACTTATGGATTGAGACCAGAATAGCAATATTAAATAGGCTCAACCTATTACTTGACGAGTGGAATTATGCTAAGACTAAGCACGGCTGGCACTTCTGGTTCAAGATAAGAGCTAGGCGGTCCTTAACCGACAGGGAGCTAGCACTATTACAGCTACTACTAGGCGATGACCACCGACGGGCGTGCTTCAACCTTGTCCGGGCAGAAGCAGGTAGCTTCAAAGTCTTTAACGTCCTCTTCAGTAAGAAGCTGAAGAAGAAGTGGCCGATGGAAAAGCTAATACTCCACGTCCTGAGGCTAATAATTGCTTGGTCTCTATTTGAAACAGTAAGAGAATTGCACGAAGAGGTGGAAATATGACAATACCTGATGCTATAATAGAAGCAATAGTAAAGCATTTGGAGAGCAAAGTAGTCAAGGAGAAGCCAAGAGAGTATAATGTCTTCTGGGCTATTGACTTGTCAAGGTGCATTCAAATCAGGAATATCCTTATTGAGAAGCCTGAGTTAGAGAAGCTGTTTATTGAGACCGAGCGCGAAAAAGCTAGAATGCTTACCGGCCTGGCGGTCCATAAGTATCTGTCAGAGATTATAAGTGAGGAAATTGATATAGAAGTTGAGCCGAGGTGTGAAAGGCCAATCAAAGACCATATACTTAACGTTAAGATAGTCGGTAAGCCTGATATTGTTATTCGCCAGGACGGGCGTCTAATCCCTGTGGAGCTTAAGGCCCCTACGCGCTTATATACACTTCCACGCCCGGAGCACGTAAGCCAGGTGATGATTTACAAATGGCTTCTAGACGCACCTACGGGCTTCCTAATGTATTTCAGCCATAGGGGCTGGCGCTGGTGGGAGATAACAGGCTTCATTACCACCGAGGAAATAAGAAATAGGATTTTGTTCCCGAGGATACCTTTGTGGCCTGGTGAGTGCGAGCGGTGTAAGTTGAAGCGTTATTGTCCTAAGTGGCTTCACCGGTGCCGGTAGGCTTATAACGTTCTTTGATGCTCTCAAATATCTTGTCGGCGAAGAAGCCGGCGAGGAAGAGGTTTAAGCTGTTCGGTAAGCCCATAGCCCACCAGGCGAAAGCCGCTCCAGCGCCTATTATCAGCCTTGCGACCGCGTAAGGCCCGGAGGGCCACTTCCGCGTCTGATGCATCCATAATGCGATGGACACTAGTGCGCCGAAGAAGCCTAATGCGAGCGCGGTTATGACTTCCACGCTTGACCACCCGCTTACGGGCCCGTAAAAGCCCAATATAAATTTTCATCATAAGTTGGCCCCGCTAGGGGCCCTTACAGGCCCATATACCTCAGAAATCTTTATAATTTTGTCTAACTCTCTAGACTATGAGCGTGGGGGTGCGTGAAAGTGTTAGACAAGTCTGTGAAAGGTTCAGACGGGCGGTATAAAGTGCGTGTCAAAACATGGCGGATGGGGGCGATAACAATACCTGTCAAGCTGGAAGGAGACGGGCAAAACATAATCGTAAAGATGAGGTGCCCTTACGACCAGGACAGCCACGAAGGCATATCTGGCGCTTTACATGCTTGCTCAAGGGCGTTATTCATCTTGGCCCTCTACATTAATGAAATTGAGAACAGCGCGTTTATGTGCGCGAACGGTCGGTCGGTCTATATTGGGCCTATGCGCCTTCTGGCTCGCTAAGCCTACGGGCTACTAAGTCTGCTAACAGCATACAGCCTTCAAGTTGCCAGATTAAGACCGACAGCTCTGGCACATCATAACCGCCTTTCTTCATGCCTTCAGCCGTCTTCAGTATAGCATGAGCCGACCTCATAAAGCTTTTCGCGTCTTCAACCATCTTAGCCAAGACCTTAGCTACATCCTTAGGAATGCCGAGGTCTAATACGTAATCAACCGGCTTCCACTCGCTCACGGTCTAGTCCCCTCGCTCTCACGCACGTAAGAGCGCGTATAAGCTTTATTGCGCTGGAAAAGCTTATAAAGGTCTTGTTATGCCCGATGGTGGGGGCTGAAGATGAGAAGGGCTGTCAAAATAGCAATACTGGCAATCGTTCTCGCGTTGGCCAGCGTGGCGTCAATCGCTTATGCTCAGGACATCCTGAGCCCGCTGGTAGCCCGCTGGGCTTGGAAAGCGTGGGGCGGAGGCCTTGAGGTCCATGTCTATGGCGGATGGTGGGCGCGTTCATACGTCCTCATAGAAGTAAAAGTGTGGAACACAGGCCCGATGGACCTGACAGGGCACCTCACGGTCATTATACTGAAGTATAATGAAGCAGGCCATACGTGGGAGGAAATGACCAGGTGGGAGCAAGACATAACGGTGCCGTCAGGCGAGACGCATTACTACCTGTTCGGGCCTTGGCAGGTGCCGTCAGAAGGCGTCTATAAGGTCCAGGCGTGTCTGTGAGCCATGAAGGTCCAAAAACTATTTTTTTATTTAATAATGGTCTTAGCGGCGGTAATTCCATTAGGAATTGGCTTAAAGCTATTACAATTACTTATATTGGCATCTATTCTAAATGGTGTGGTAGTGCTACCTGTGTGGCCTAATATCTGTGATGCGATACTATTAGTTATGTGCGGTCTATTCTGGATAATAATGACATTTTATAAGTGGTTCAAATACGAGGTGAGACGGTAAATGCTTGAGGATGTAATGGCCCGTAAAGAATGGGCAATAATAATACTTGACGCTTGCCGATATGACTATTTCAAAAGGCTAATAAATAATTACATTCCAGGCGGTGCCCTTCAGGCCCGTAGAAGTCCAGGCTCATGCACTCTGGAATTCTTAAATAATGAGTTTAAAGGCTTCTATGATTGTATAGTCATAAGCTCTAATGGTTTCTTACAGGACAGGCCAATAAAGCACCCAGACGGATGGTATTTCAGCGGTCCTGAACATTTCAGAAAAGTCGTGAATTTATTTTTACATAATTGGTCAGACGAATTAATGACGGTCCCGCCTTGGGAAGTCAATAAAGTAGCATTAAAGAACATAGAAGACCGGATGCTGATATGGTATATCCAGCCACACTTCCCAGCGATAGGAAAAGTCAAACTGATTATGAATGCGAACCAAATAAAGAAGATGTGGAAGGCCGGGCGGTTAAGTTTATCTACCATTAGGTTAGCTTATGAACATAACTTGAGGCTAGTCTTATCTTATGTAGCTAAGTTAATCAAAAAGCTACCACATAAATTAATAGTGGTAACTTCAGACCACGGAGAATTGTTAGGAGAAGGCGGTAAATTTAACCATCCATGCTGTTCTGATTCACCGATTTTAAGGACGGTGCCATTCTATGTAATAAAATCTAAGAACTTAGCATAAACGTCTTCATAATACATTTTTCTGGCTGTTTCTAAACACTTCTTAGCCTTATGGCTCCACGAGGACCTGTCCTTTACCGCCCTTTCTATTGCTTTCCATAACGCTTCGGTCGTGTATATCTTATGCTCAATCCTGTGGGCACCGAATGGTTCAAGTTCAATACGACCCGTAGGGTTAAACCAGTAAGCACATTCTTTAGGTAGCCATTCCGTGAATGGTGGTATATTCAATACTATTGGAATAGCTCCGAAAGCCATAGCTTCTAATACAGTAAGACCAAATCCTTCCGTATCTGATAGGTTCAAATAGAACCTGGCACTTTTGTATAATTCAATTAACATTTCATCCTTGCATACCCTGTCTGGATAACGCCTTTTCACATGAGGAGCATCATAAATACTAATTAAATCAAATGGACGCATATATGGATTGTTCATAGTGGTTATAAGCAATAGCCTTTGTCCTAATTGTTCAATAACAGGCCCACATGCTCTAGGATATTTCCTTCTAAGATAACCTGCGCAGTAGAGAAATTCTAAGGTCTTATCCGGCACATCTTCTAATGCCTGAAATCTACATCCATGCCATATAACTTCATCTACGGGAAGCCCCGACCTCTCAAGGCATTCTTTAGTGTAGTAGCTATTAGCGACCACATAAGGCTGAATAGTTCTATACCATCTTATGCCGGACCTTAATTCTACCGGTCCTTCCGTAGTCAAATACCATATTTGTTTATTGTGAGTATGGCGGCTTGCTATGAAGAAAAAATATGGGTCGGGATTTCCTACTAAGATTATTGTGCCTCTTACTGCACTTGGGCTGTATTTACCTATGATAAAATCAGCACCTATGGCTCTGGCTAGGACGCGCCCCACCCTTATTATGCTGTGGGCGGTCCTGGTGAGAACCGTGATTTTCTTATCCATCATGGCCTAACCGCTTATCCTATAGTAGAGCGTGGCCGAGCCACCGTCCGGTATGGTTATAGTGAATAAGCTACGGGCGATGAGGGCCTTCTTCATAGCGCTATCAGTATAGCTGTAGAAGACCACCGCCAGGCCGACCTCGTTAATCGTGATGTCGGCACCGCTCTGGTTCGCGAACGTCCGTCTCACCTCCACGTAGTCATCGCCCTGGACGAACGTGCAGGCATAGTAGTATAGCTGGCCGCTTCCCGTGCCGTGCGTTATCTTATGCTCAAGCCTGTAATTGTCTCTGGTCGGCTCGGTGGTGCCCGTCCCCACCTGAATGCCGTAGGTGTCATCCCCCTCGGGCGCGTTGGCCGCGAAGTTGTAGCTGTAGTGTTCCGACTTCACCACCGTGCCATCCGTCCTTGTAACATCGTATTTCCCGTTCACATGCTCCATCTGCGTGGCCAGGATGGCGTAGAAGTTCTTTGTAAGAGTATTAGTCTCTTTCCAGCCTGTGTCCTTTACGATTTTCCCATTTTTGTCTTTCACCACAGCCCGCACGTAGGTCTTCATGCTCATCACACCACCTCGCCCGCGCTATCACTTAAGCTTTCGCTCGGGCCTGACACGGATACCTCGCCCACGCTATCACTTAAGCTTTCGCTCGGGCCTGACACGGATACCTCGCCCACGCTATCACTTAAGCTTTCGCTCGGGCCTGACACGGATACCTCGCCAGCAGTATCAGCTAAGTATTTTGTTTCAATTTTATATCCGTAGAAGAATATTTGGCCGATGTCTATGCTAACAGTTTCTTCCTTCAAGACTTCGCCATCACGGACTAGTCTAGCCGTGTAGGTCCCGATGGCTACTTTCTTCCTTTCGCCTTCAGCTATTTCATATTTGACTACTCCATCTTGGATTAATTGTAATTTGTAGCTCATTAGACCACCTCCAGCCCTACGGTGGCTTCAGTTGCAGTAGTCTCAATTGAATAGCTTATGCTTTCTTCTGCGCGGTGATACCTCTGGACGGGCGCACCTGGTTTTTTAGGCTTGGTCCATGTCCAGGACAAGCGGGGCGGTATGAATACGGGTCCAGGCACTTCACCTGTGGCCATTTCAGGCCCTCCTTTATGTGAA
>Ga0190312_1000375_pt1 | contig 14525 bp, 13 predicted proteins | sample 487007910_MG_FD_165046 | JGI IMG/M metagenome (GOLD analysis project Ga0190312, IMG submission 165046) | Hydrothermal vent sediment bacterial communities from Southern Trench, Guaymas Basin, Mexico - 4870-07-9-10_MG | ecosystem: Environmental > Aquatic > Marine > Hydrothermal vents > Sediment ... | reverse complement strand
CCGTTTCGACCATGTGTATATCGGATCCACAAATACCGCAAGCCTTAACCCTCACTAATACTTCGTAAGGTCCTAATTCAGGTACAGGTATGTCCTCCAATTCCAACTTAGGATTCCTCCAGACCCTACTCCCCATCTTAACTTTCCTAGTCCTAGATTCCTCCTCGGTTAGCTTATATCCCGGCCTAGGGCTCCACTCCGCTTTCAAAACGGCAGCCCTCATCCGACCACCCTTTAATAGGACCTTGACCCCTTTAATAAACTTTAACTTAAACTCCTTAGGTAACTAAGGGTCTGCTTAGCGGCAGTTAAGGGGTCGGGTAGGGGCATTATTTCCGCCGAAAGGAAACCGTTGTACCCTATCTCCGAAAGGGCTTTAAGGAAGGCCCTAAAGTCTATATGCCCTAACCCAGGCGCTAGCCTATTGCTATCGGCTACGTGTACGTGGCCTACCTTACCGGAGGCATCCTTAATTGAAGCTATTAAATCTGCTTCCTCTATGTTCATATGGAAGGTATCTAAAAGTAACTTAAGGTTAGGACTACTTAATTCCTTAAGTAGGATTAGCGCCTCCGATACTTTATTTACTAAATTCGTTTCGTACCTGTTGAGCGGCTCTAAAAGCAATTCTACCCCTTCGCCTTCGGCGTAATCCAAGCATTTACTTAACGAATCCGTGAATAGTTTAAGCCTATAAGGCTTCCTTACGTCCTTACGTACACCGCCTCTTAATAGGCCTATTATTACCTTGGATCCCAATTCCTTAGCTACTTCTACATGCCCTTTTACTATCGTAATGGCCTTATCCCTAACGGAACGGTCTGGGCTACTTAAATCCCAACCGTAATGTAGATACCCTAAACCGGTACTTAAAGCCGGTACCTTAAGTCCGTAATCCTCCAGTAACTTCTTAACTTTCTTTACTTCAAATTTAAACGGGTTAATTACCGATAACTCCACCCCTTCGAATCCCAATTCGCTAACCTTCCTTATGGAGTATTCGAAGTTAGCCCTAAACGCTAGCGCTTCGAATACGGCTTCAGGGCCGGCTACTACTATACTTAACTTAAATACCATTTTACCACCTCATAGTATTGAGGGACAATTATTTAAAGTAGTTACTTACCCATCAATCTAGGTGCTACCCTTGGTGGAAGGAGAGCTTTTCATGGGTATAGACGTAGGTACTACTAACGCTAAATGCATGGTATTTAACGATAAAGGTGAGGTAGTAGCTTCAGCTACTAGGGAGTACCCTACTTACTTCCCTAAGCCCGGTTGGGTAGAGCAGGACCCGGAGGATTGGTGGAGGGCCGTGGTAGAGGCCGTTAGGGAGTGCGTTAATAAACTTAAAGGAGGTAAGATAGGGGGTATAGGCGTAAGTAGTCAAAGGGAGGGAGTAGTACTCCTAGATAAGAGCGGTAAGCCCTTAGGCAGGGTAATGATATGGATGGATAGGAGATCCCTACCCCAGGCGGAGAGGATAAAGCAGGAATACGACATAAGGGAAATTTATCGAAGGACGGGCGTTATAGTAGATCCTACGTTCACGGCTACTAAGTTGCTTTGGTTAAAGGAGAACGAACCCGAGTTATTAAGGAAAGCAGGGGTATTGCTCCAAGCTAAGGATTACATAATTTATAAGCTAACGGGAGCTAAAGTTACCGATTACTCCATAGCTTCTAGGACCATGTTATTGGACGTAATTAAGAGGGAGTGGGCTTACGATCTATTCGAAGAATGGGACTTACCTCAGGATAAGTTCCCCGAGCTTAAGTACTCCGACGAAATAGTAGGGGAAGTCAGCGAGGAAGCCTCGGCTGAAACTGGGTTAGCTAAAGGTATACCCGTAGTAGCCGGAGGAGGCGATAGGAGTTGCGAAACTTTAGGGGCGGGAATATTAGATTCCTCGATAGTCGAGGAATCCACGGGGACCGGGTCTACTACCGCTACTACTCTAGATAAACCACTGTTCGATCCGAAGATGAGGGTAATCATAACCTGTCACGTAATTAAGGGTAAATGGGGCTTGGAGGTAGGTATAAGTACGGCCGGGGCCATCCTGAGGTGGTTTAGGGATAATTTAGGGTTGCCGGAGAAATTAGCTTCAGCCATTATGAGGAGGAGAGCTTATGAATTAATGGATATGGAGGCCGAATACGTACCCCCAGGATCCCACGGCTTACTGCTGGTCCCTTTCTTCATGGGGGCGAGAGCTCCTAGGTGGAAACCGGAAGCTAGGGGAGTGCTCTTCGGATTAACGCTTTACCATTCGAGAGCTCACATAGCTAGGGCTATAATGGAAGGAGTAGCTTACGAGCTTAGAAAGGTAATGGAAGTACTTAAGGAGTTAGGTATAGAAGTAAAGGAATTAAGGGCTCTAGGTGGAGGGGGCAAGACCCCCCTTTGGGCTAAGATCAAAGCCGACGTTATAAAAGTAAAGGTTAGCATCCCTAAAGTACTTGACGCTGCATGTCTAGGGGGAGCTATCTTAGCTAGCTTAGGTACAGGTTATTTCAAGGACGTAAGGGATGCTGTTAATAACATGGTATCTATAGAGAGGAATTTCGAAACGAATCCTGAGAATTCGAAAATTTACGATAAATTATACAATATATATAATAAATTAATAGATTCCGTAAGTCCGCTATTTAAGGAGTTAAGCGAATTCGCTAAAGTGGAACCTAGGCCCGTCGAATGGGATGTAGAAAAATTAATACATTTACTATATAGGTTGGAAACCTACTAAATTTTCTCCACTCTAATCCTATCCCCGTCCTTTATCCTACTGAATACCTTGGGATTACCTACTACCTTACCGAAGACGTTCACGGGACTAGCGGGCCTAATCTCCGTAGGGCTCCTACTAGCGGGGGTAGGTCCGAAAAATATGCAAATGCTCCTACCTGGAGGCCAATAAGCTACATCGCCTACTTCAACAACTTCCTGTGGGTTCTCAAGACCTACGTCCACGGGAGTCTTGAAGTAAACCTCATCCCCCCACCTCATGGCCCTACTCTCTATAGGTAATGCCTTAAGTATTGCTTCTAAAGTACGAGGATTTTTATCTATTAATTCAACTTCTACGCTACCTATAGGATCCGCTACTATCCTTATCCTACCGGCCATTTACTCCCCTTTGCTTTAGCTTTATCCTACTTTAAAAAGGTATCTTATCATAATCTATTATCTTTTAAGGTAAGTAATCTCGCCTCCTACTAAAGTCGCGTAAACCTCTACCTCCTTTAACTCCTTGGGCGTGGTAGGTAAGTACTCCAATACGGTTAAGTCAGCTTTAGAGCCAATTTTAATCGATCCGTAATCGGGGTACTCCCTACAAGCTCTAGCTCCGCCTTCAGTATACATGGTTAACGCTTCACTAATTGAAAGCTTCTCGCTAGACGTATACTTAAAGATACTGGATCCCTCCTCCTTCCCCCTTTCGACGGCTGCGTACATACCTTCCCAAGGATCCCAAGGCTCTACTGGGGAATCGGAGGAGCCGCTTAATTTCAACTTAGCCCTTAGCATGGTCTTAAACGGATATAACCACCTACATCTCCTCCCTAACCTCCTCTCGGCCCACCAATCAGATATTATAAAATGGGGTTGTACGCTTATTATCGGTCTTAACTTAGCTAGTTCATCCAATAGTTCTGGGGGCGTTAAGGAACAATGCTCTATTCTTACCTCATCTCCCCTAGCGCTAGAAAGCGAAAGGGCCTTAATTACCTCCCTTATAGCCCCATCGCCTATTGCATGGACCGCTACCTGTAAATTAAGTCCCCTAGCTCTCTCTAATAACTCGGCTAATTTCGAACTATTTAACAATAGTTTACCCCTAGTATTAGCGTCTTCGTACCTCTCCCTTAAATAAGCGGTTCTAGCCCCTAAGCTACCATCCATTATTACTTTAATTCCCGAAATCCTTAAGTACTCATCGCCAAAGCCCCCTATCAGTTTTGAATTAAGTAAGTAATCCAAATACTTGGCATCGAAGTATACCCTAACTCTGACAGGGAGGCCCCATTTAACTTTTATTAGCTGAAGGAGGTAGAATTCTTGAGGTGTTGAGGAAAGGGTGTGGACCATAGTTATACCCTTCTTAGGCATCTCATAGAGTAATTCTTTAAGTAAACGCAATAATTTCTCCTCCCCCGGCTTAAGCACGGACTCTAAGGCCTTAGTTACTTCTTCCTCGAATAATAATCCGTCCCCCTTCCGTAATCCTAATTTCCTTAAAGCTAAGCTATTAGCTAAGGCTAGGTGCCCGCATATCCTAATTAATAATACCGGATTCGAAGAGCAGGCCTCATCTAATTCCTTAAGGCTCGGCATCCTAGCTTCCTCGAAGTTCTCTTGATCCCACCCCCTCCCTATAATCCATCCGCTCTTACCGCATTCCTTAGCTATTAGGGTTTTCAGCTCCCTTATGGACTTTACTCGCCTTAAGTCTAAAACTTCCCTATTTAAGGCGGTAGGGATCAGGTGTACGTGAGAATCTATTAGTCCGGGTATTACCGGCCTTCCTTCGAGATCCCAGACAGTCCCCTTTTCCTTAACGGTAGGGCCTATGTATCTTATCGAGTTCCCATCTATGACTATCGAGCCCCTTACCCACTTACCGTTAAGGAACAACTTACAGTTACTTAAAGTAAGATTCGCCATCCCATATTAATGCCTCCTGTAGAAGGAGACTACCTTCCTTAAGGCCTTAGCTATATCCATTACTTCCTCATCGCTTAAGGAAGGTTGCGTACTTAATGTAATTACCCTCTCGCTTACCCACTCCGCGTTAGGGCATAAGCCCTTAAAGTAGGAGACCTTACCTCTATAGAGGGGACAAGACCAAGGGCATCCCCTGCCGTGACCTACCATATCCCTAAATATCGGCTCTAAGTAAAGAGGCCTAGGATAAGCTACCGATACATATACGTTCTCCTTCCTTACGGCCTCTACTATCCTATCCCTACTTACGCTTACCTTATTTAAATCGACCAATACATCAAAAACATGCCATACGTGTTTAACATAACTTTTAACTTCCGGCAATATTAATGCTTCCTCCCCGCTAAACTCCTCCATATATATTTTAGCTATCTCCTCCCTCCTCTTATTCATTTCATCTAGTTTACTTAATTGAATTAAACCTATAACAGCCTGTAATTCCGTCATCCTATAGTTATAACCTAATAATTCGTAGCTATACCTCTCTCTTTGTCCATGATCTATTATTAACCTCGCTTTTTCCGCTACCTCCTCCTCATCGGTAGCTACCATACCACCTTCTCCCGTAGTTATGTTCTTACTTAAGTAGAAACTGAAGGCGGCTACGTTACCTAATGTCCCTACCTTCCTTCCCTTATATTCAGCACCTAGGGCTTGAGCGCAATCCTCTACTAAAGCTAATCCCCTTTCCCTAGCTATCGAAATTAATTCGTCCATTTCCGCTGGATGACCGCACAAATGCACTACTAAGATAGCTCTAGTATGCTCCGTAATCCTCTCCTCTACGCTTGAGGGATCTAAGTTAAAGGTCTCCCTATCTATATCCGCGAAAATAGGTATAGCGTTTTGGTGTAATATAGAAGTAGCTGTCGCTACGAAGGTAAAAGGCGTAGTGATCACTTCATCGCCCGGTCCTATACCTAAAGCCCTTAGGGAAGTATGTAAAGCTGTAGTCCCGTTAAACGTAGCTATTGAGTGCTTAACTCCTAGGTAAGATGAGAACTTATCCTCAAACTCCCTAACTTTATTACCTACATGGGACGTTAACCTCCCGCTCTTTAATACCTCCACAACCGCCCTTATCTCATCATCATCAAATTTAGGCAATATGAATAAAGGCTCTCGCCTTAAGGGCTCCCCTCCCTCTATAGCTGGCCTCTCCAAATACCTTCACCTCTTAGCGTAAAGCCAACAAGCTACTTTATGGCCTTCCCCTACTTCGATTAAGGGAGGTTCCTCGCGTTTACAAATATCCATAGCGTAAGGACACCTAGGGTGGAACCTACAACCCGGAGGAGGGTTAATAGGCGAAGGTACTTCCCCCTTAGGTATTATCCTCTTCTCCAGCCGTGCTCTAGCTACCTCCGGATCAGGTATTGGTATAGCGGAGAAGAGCATTTGAGTATAAGGATGTAAAGGCTTTTCGAATACCTCTTCGGAGGAAGCTATTTCCACTATCTTACCTAGGTACATAACCGCTATCGTATGGCTCATGTACCTTACTACGCTTAAATCGTGGGATATGAAAAGGTAAGTAAGCCCTAAATCCTTCTGTAGGTCCCTGAGCATGTTAAGTATTTGCGCCTGTACGGATACGTCTAAGGCCGAAGTAGGTTCGTCTAATACCATGAATATAGGCCTTAAAGCTAACGCCCTAGCTATTACTATCCTCTGCCTCTGTCCGCCGCTAAATTCGTGGGGGTATCTATATAAGTGCTCCTTCTTAAGTCCTACCCTCTCGAGGAGTGAGATTACGTATTCCTCAGGATTCCCTACGTCGATCTTATGTACTCTTACCGGTTCATAAATTATATCGAAGATCATCATCCTAGGATCTAAGGAGGAGAAGGGATCTTGAAAGACTATTTGGGCTTTCCTCCTAAAGGCCATTAGCTCCTTTCCTTTAAGTTCGAAGACGTTCCTGCCCTGGAAGTAAACCTTACCGTTAGTAGGCTCTATAAGCCTTAAGATTAACCTACCTAGGGTCGTCTTACCGCAACCCGATTCCCCTACTAAGCCGAAGCACTCCCCCTTTAGGATGTCGAAACTTACCCTATCTACCGCGTGGACATTCCCTACGGTCCAGAAGAGCCTTTTAACGGGGAAGTACTTAACTAGATCCCTTACTTCTATAAGCGCCTTCACGAACTCACCTCTTAGCGTAAAGCCAACAAGCTACGTAATGTTCAGGCTTAACTTCCACCATAGGTGGCCTCTCCCTTTTACATATCTCTGCAACTAAACTACACCTAGGATGGAAGCGGCAACCCGGTGGTGGTCTTATTAAGTTAGGTATAGTACCAGGAATGGGCTTAAGTCTAACCTCCCTACTCTTCGTTATAATGGGTACAGCTTCTAACAATCCCTTCGTATATGGGTGCAATGGATCCTTGAAGAGATCGTAAACGTTAGCCAGTTCCACTATTTGGCCAGCGTACATAACAGCTACCCTATCGCACATTTCAGCTACTATGCCTAAATTATGGGTAACTAAGATCAGGGTGGTTCCGTACTTCCTCCTTAGATCCCTAAGTAAGTCCAATATTTGCGCTTGGATGGTAACGTCTACGTTAGTAGTAGGTTCATCGGCTATTATGAGGTCGGGAACGCATGAAATTGCCGTAGCGATTACTACCCTCTGCTTCATTCCTCCGGAGAGCTCGTGAGGATAATTCCTGCTCCTCTCTTTAGGCTCCGGTATCATAACTGTTTTAAACAAGTTAACTACCCTCTTCCACATCTCCTTTACATCCTTAACTAGGCCGTGTACTAAGAGGGGCTCTCCAGCTTGGTACCCTACCTTATATAGCGGATCTAGGGCGCTCATGGGTTCCTGTACTATGAACCCTATCTTCCTCCCTCTTAATTTCCTCACTTCACTTTCAGGTAAGCTTAGTACGTCTAGGCCCTCGAAGTATATCTTGCCAGAAACTATCCTACCTGGAGGGGGTACTAGCTTAATTACGGACCTCATAGTTACCGATTTACCACAACCGGTTTCCCCTACTAAGCCGAAGCACTCCCCCTTGCGGACGCTTAAATTTACTCCTTCTATAGCCTTAACTACCCCTGCGTAAGTGTAAAAGTACACTTTAAGCCCCTCTATCCTTAATATCTCCTCGTTCACTCCTTCTCACCTTTCACTTCGAATTCCAATCTCCTCCTAAACCTAGGATCTAATACGTCCCTTAGTCCATCCCCTAGTAAATTAAAACCTAACGCGAATAGGAATAACATGAAGCCAGGTATTAAGGAGTACCACCATTTCTCGGGTAGGTAATCTAATCCATCGAATACTATCCTGCCTAATTCGGGGGTAGGGGGTTGGGCGCCTAATCCTAGGAAGGATAAGTTAGCTCCCGTGAGGACTACCCCCGCTATGTCCATAGTTGTGTATATTATTAACGGGGAGATGACGTTAGGCAATATATGCTTCACTATTATGGAGAAGTTCCCCATACCCACTGCCCTAGCCGCCTCTATGTATAGGTTCTCCTTAACCGAAAGGACCTGCCCTCTAATTAGCCTCACGTAACCTGGCCACCATACGGTTATTAAAGCTATTATAGCGCTCATTAAACCGGCTCCTAAGGAGGCCGAAATGGCCATAGCTAGTACTAGTGCTGGGAACGCTAGGAACATATCGGTAATCCTCGATATTACCTCATCTACCTTACCGCCGTAGTAGCCAGCTATTAAGCCTAGTATAATGCCTATAGGTATCGCTACCACTAATACTACTAACGAATACACTAAGGATACCTGTATCCCCAGCATGGATCTAGCGAATATATCCCTCCCGTAATCGTCGGTACCGAACCAATGTTTCCAACTAGGCGGTTGAAGTACGTCGAGGGACCAATCGAAAGCGTTAAAGGAAGGTTCGGTCCTTATAATGCCGTGAGAATATAGGAAGCCCATTAGGCCTCTTATGCCATCGAGTATCCAAGGTCCGAAAACCCCTAGGATAACGAATATAATTACCATTATTGAACCGGCTACTGAAAGCGGCGATCTCTTAAAAGCGTAGAACATTAACCGGTATTCCTCTATTTTCGCTGCATTCTTAAATTTCCATTTTTCATACCTCTCCTTGAGGGATTTAAACATTACAACCTCACCCTCGGATCTACAGCTCCGTAAAGCAAGTCAACTACTAAGTTAACTAATAAGTAAGTCATGACTATTAAGAAGGTGGTAGCCATAATTACGGGTATATCCATGGACCTTAATACAGCCATAACAGTATATCTACCGGCACCAGCTAGCGCAAATACAGTCTCGGTAATGAAGGCCCCCCCGAGTAACCCTCCGAACATCAACCCTCCTACGGTTATTATAGGTATGATGGCGTTCTTCATAGCATGCTTGAGTACTACCATCCTCTCCGGTAAGCCCTTCATCCTAGTATAATCGATGTACTCGGAACTTAAAGCATCTAAGAGGCTTCCCCTCATTAACCTAGCTATTACGCCGGCATTAGGTAAGGCTAGGGAGAAGGCAGGTAAGAATAAATGCCTTAAGTTATCAATGAAAGAACTCCAATCTCCGCATAATAAGCTATCTAAGAGGTACATGCCCGTATATATTTTGGCTGGAGGTTTACCTAAGCCTATGCCGGGGAACCAACCTAACTTCCAATAAAATAATAACTGGATGCCTATAGCCCATAGGAAGTAAGGCATGGAGTAAGCCACTAAGGAGAATACCCTAATTACGTAATCGATCCACTTATCTTGTTTCATCGCCGCTACGATACCTAACGGTACTCCTATTAAGAGTATTAACGCCTCCCCGGCGATCGCTAATTGAACGGTAACCGGGTAGTAATCACGTAGGTCCTCGAAGATAGGCCTTCCGCTCATCATTGAAGTACCCCAATGCCCGGTGAATAGATCTCTAACGTAGTAAGCGAATTGTTCCCACCAAGGCTTATCTAAGTGGTAAAGCTGTTCTAACCTCTTTAACGCTTCTAAGTTTAAGTGCCTAGCGAAACCTGCTTTAGCTGGCATCATGGGTACTACATGGGAGACTATAAACGTTATAAATAGAGCACCTAGGATAGTAGGTATAAATGTCAGTAACCTCCTTATCAGGTAATACTTATACTCCGCCACCTATACCCCCGTCCTTGGGATATTACGAGCTGTTAGTCATATATGAGTACGTCCTAATTATCGTTTTCCATATTAACTTTAGAAAAGAATTATTACGAAAAAATATAATGAAAAATTTTCAGAAGCTAGCCTTTAACTACCTTTACCTCGGAGAAATCCCAGCCTCCCCAGAGTAATGGGTAAGCGTAGTCGTCAGGATCTACGTAATCGGGAGCCCAACCCACTATGTAGACGTCGAACTCTCCCCTGGAGGTCTTCCTTAAGTAAGTAGGCCAGGCCAATGCCTTTACCTTAACATTGAAACCTAACCTACCCCACTCCCTCTGGAGTAAGGTAGCTATCATCTCCCTGATCTTGTTACCTTGGTTATATAAGATGGTTATAGTGTACTTAGAAGGATCTATACCGGACTTCTTGATTAACTCCTTAGCCTTAGTTATGTTGTAGGTGTACTTAATTAATCCCTTCTCGGTATAGCCTGGCATACCCCTAGGTAATACTCCGTACAAAGGCTCGTAATGCTTCCTAAATACGTTCTTGTAGATGAACTCATAAGGTATAGCGTAGGCTAACGCCCTCCTAACTAACGTATTGTTGAAGGGAGCCCTCATGTTATTTAATACTATGAAGAGTATATCGAAAGTATCCCCTACCCATGGCATTAAGAAGTGCCAAGTCTTACCCTTATAGGTTAAAGTAACGTGCTCTAACTTATACTCGGAAGCCGGGAATACGGCGCCCATGTCGGCATCCCCCTTGGAGAGAACCATGATCCTAGTCTGCTCTTCGGGGACTATCTTCGAAATGTACTCCTTTATCTTAGGCTTCGGGTAACCCCAGTAGTAGGGGTTAGCCCTTATCTTTAAGTACCTCTCGTGCTTCCACTCGACTAAGTAGTAAGCTCCAGTACCTACTGGGTGTTCATCCAACCACTTGAGGGCTAAGGGGTCCTTGGTCGAATTGTGCATAGCTACTACCTTCTCGCTTACTATATCGCCTACGTTGCTAGCTAAGCACGCTAATATAGCTAAGTAAGGCTTATAGAGGGTTATTTCTACATAACCAGCTATTTTAGTCTTGGTCCTATGCCATGGTACGTAAGCGAACTTCTCCCTGAATAAGTAGAGCCATTCGGGTATACTAGTTACCCTATAGTTCCTACCTAAAACGGGAGCGATCAATCCCTTACTTATAATCTTAGTCATCTCGCTCTTAGGCACTACCCTGGCATCCTTTACGAAGTCCTTTATTATCCACTCTGGGTAGTCCTTCTTCTCATAATTAGCGGATTCTATCATCCTCTTTATTGAGTAAACTACGTCCTTAGGAGTGAGCGGTATGGTCTTATTATCCCAGGGATCGTAGAAGACTATGCCATCCCTTATGGCGAAATATACATGTAGGCCGCTAGGATCCATAGCCCAAGCATAAGCTAACTCCGGAACGACGTTCTTCGAATCATTACCGTAGTAAAATACTAATCTATTGTATATTTGGATGCCGAAGCCCCAACCCCCAGTTTCGTAAGTTTGAGCCGGATCTAGGGACTCCGGCTCATCTATATCTAGGACTATTAACTTGTCCGGCTTAGGTCCGTTCGGATCCTTGGAGACGAAAATTAAGTTAACCATAGCTAGTACGGGGTTAAAGAACGGTAGCTTAACCCACTCCCAATAGTGCCTCCTAGCCCTAGCCTGCCCTAGCCATATTATGGGTAATTCCTTATTAGATATCCTCTGGATAATATTGTAAAGCTTAGTCCTTAATATGGGGTCGGTTTCGTACTTAGCTGCGTAGAGTAAAGCGTCTAGGGTAACGTTACTGTAGAAGGCAGGACCTATAGTGGAGAAACCTATTAACCTACTCTTGTTAGGCGGTACGGCCCCTTTATACACTATATAGTAGCCCTTAAGCCCAGGTATCGGGAACTTTCCCTCCCTAGGTACTTGAGCTTGGGCAAGTAAAGGTGCGGAAACGTAGAAGGAAAATACTAGGAGTAGGACTATTAGGGCAGACGCTACCTTTAAGTAGGCCCTACTCAAATCGACCCCCTTAAATACTTTTCGGGTTCGGAGTATTAAGTAACTCAAAGGATATATAAATGTTGAGGTCTATAGAATACTAGGAAGGATTTCATGGTCCTCTTAGTGCCTTGCGCTATGCGAGATCCTTTAACAGATAGAAAGGTATTTAGGGAAGTTAGGAAGGGCTTGAATTTAAGGAAGGGTAAAGAGTTAGAAGCCGACTTAAGGCTATTCTGGATGCCCTATCAAATCATAACCTATAAGGATTATTTAGGTCGCGTAAGGAGGATGTGTATAGACCTCCATTATTATGATGCCTTAGCTCCTTCGCACCGCTTACTTTTACTAATAAAAAATAGTTACTTGAAATTTAAGGCCGTAGAGGGTAAAGTAGGGGACGGTACCTTAGTGAAGGCTGAGGTTAAGGATTCGTATAGAGTGATATACGATATCGTAAGCTTATTCGAGAGGATAAAGGAAGGGGTAAGGGAATATTCTAGCCTTTTAATAAGTTATGCTCATAAATTAGGTAGGGTGGATTTAGCGAGGACCCTTTTCATACCTACCGGTTTTAAATCGCTTAAGGAATTAAAGGCTATGGAGGAGGCGGGAAGGGAAAGGGGAGAGCTAATATTAATTAAAGCCATTATAGAGGGCGGTTTAAACTTAGGAAAGCCACCTTTAGGAGTTTCGAGAGAATTAAAGGTATTTTATTTTCCTAAAGTATTGGCCAAGTACGGAGGGAAGGTAGCTTTCGTAGAGGTAGGCGGTAAAAACCCCTCCTTAGATAAGGTCTTCACGTCGTTATATTCTGAAGATGAATCCTTTAAGCTCTTAACGGACGAACTATTTTCGATGGTATAAGGCTATGAGGGTAAGGGTAGGCGTTGTAATACCCGCTAGGAACGAGGAAAGGTATATAGGTAAGACACTATCGGCCTTACTTAATCAGGAGTTAAGGCCTTCTGAAATAGTAGTAGTTGACGACGGTTCTAAGGACGATACACCTATTCTCGCGGAAAGCTACGGCGTTAAGGTAATTAGGTTAAAAGATAGAGGTTATAGAGCTACCGGCCTACCGATATTAGCATCGGTCATTAACAAAGGGTTAGAGGCGCTAGAGGAAGCAGGTCCCTTCGACTACCTAATGGTATTAGGAGCAGATCATCTATTGCCGCGTAACTACCTCTCAGAACTAACTAAGAGGATGGAACGAAACGTAAGTTTAGCCATAGCTTCTGGAATTATACTCGGTGAGAGTGGGTTAATCGAAGTACCTCGTGGTTCCGGGAGGGTAGTAAGGTACTCCTTTTGGAATTCGATAGGGTTAAGGTACCCCTTAAATTACGGGTGGGAAGCTTATATAATATTTAAGGCTTTAGCTAAAGGTTACGAAGTTAAGGTATTTAAGGACTTAATTACCTTAACGCTTAGGCCTACTGGTAGGTCGACGAATAGTATAAGCTACGGTAGGGCCATGAAGGCATTAGGCTACCCCGTACCGTACGTATTAGCTAGGATGGTAGTTAATTTAAATAGGGGACTTAGGTGGTCGGTAGGCATGGTTGCGGGCTTCCTTTCCTCCCCTAAGGGCTTTAAATACTACGAGGATGAAGTTAGGTCCTACGTAAAGTTATACGCTTGTACTAGGTTAATGAGTGGAGTTCTTAGGTTATTGAAGGGGTGTATAGGGCTTGGTTAGGATATGCATAACGGCCGATAGATTCGGCTTTTACTGCCCAGAGGCTCTAGAGGCGTTAAAGGAGGTAGGTGAGGTAATTAAGTTAAGGCCTGCAGCTAACTTAAGGGACGTATTAAAGTCCTTAAGGTACTGCGATGCCTTAATAATGGGACCGGAACTGGAGTTGGACGAACGAGCTTTAGAGGAATTGAAATACCTAAAGATAATAGCGTTACATTCCCCCAACTTTATCAACGTAGACCTAGAGGCCGCTACTCGAAGGGGGACAGTAGTACTTAGGGCAGTACAGGCAGTAGCTACTTCCGTAGCCGAGTACGTTATGGCCTTACTCCTTTCACTAGTGAAAAGAATTAATGAAGCTTATTCATCGGTTAAAAGCGGTAGGAGCGATAAGAGGACTTCACTAGTAGGTTTTGAACTTAGAGGCAAGAAGTTAGGTATATTGCACTTAGGCGAGGTAGGTAAGGAATTGGCTAACATTGCTAATAGGGGTTTCGGAATGGAGATATTAGTATTCGATCCCTTTTCGGAAATCCCTAGGGACTATCGTAAAGTAAATAACTTTAAGGAATTATTAGTTAACTCAGACGTAATAACCATTCAAGATCCCTTACCGCCTAAGTTCAAGCGCTTAATAAATGAGCTCGATTTCAGAAGCGTTAAGGAAGGAGGGATCCTAATAGACGTCACGGGCGGGGAAGTAATAAGCGAGGAAGTAATAGCCGAATTGGTGGAGGAAGGTAGGTTAATAGGGGTAGCCCTTGATAGTTTACCTAAGTCCTATAGGCTCTTCAAATATCCTAACGTGATAATAACTCCTCAGACCTCCTATTATACGCTTGAAGGGATAGCTAGAATGGAGTTGATGTTAGCTGAGGACATAGTTAAGTATTTTAAGGGGGAAAGGCCGAAGAGGGTAGCTAACCCCGAGGTATTTAAGTAATAGTAATATTT
>Ga0190312_1000372_pt1 | contig 14617 bp, 13 predicted proteins | sample 487007910_MG_FD_165046 | JGI IMG/M metagenome (GOLD analysis project Ga0190312, IMG submission 165046) | Hydrothermal vent sediment bacterial communities from Southern Trench, Guaymas Basin, Mexico - 4870-07-9-10_MG | ecosystem: Environmental > Aquatic > Marine > Hydrothermal vents > Sediment ... | reverse complement strand
AACTCTTCCAACTCCTCTATTGATAAATTCCCTGTTGCCAATTTTTTGTATGCGTCATCCAATGTCTTAAAACGCTCTACAATCTTTTTGCTTAGATCCTTCGCATAGGGCATTGGATGACGTATAGCTGCAATCTTTACTCCCCGCTCCCTAAATAATTTTGCAATCTTCCTTGAAACCGAAGACTTACCTGCCCCCGTTCTAGTTGCCGTTATCGCTATGACGGGTTTCTCGCTTTCGAGCATTGCATCCTTAGGCCCTAACAGCATGAATGATGCTCCATTAGCAAGAGCTATTGACGCACGCTCCATTAAATATTCGAAACTTATGTCCGAGTATGAAAACACTACTAGGTCAACATTTTTTTCCTTGATGATCTTAGGAAGATCTTCCTCAGGTATGAGAGGGATTCCATTGGGATATAGCTCCCCTGCTAACTCGGGTGGGTAAACCCTATCCGCTATTTCTGGTATCTGCGTCTGGGTGAACGCCACAACCTCATAGTTGGGATTGTCCCTAAAGAAAACATTGAAGTTATGGAAATCCCTCCCAGCAGCACCCATAATGACTACTCTACGCCTCTTCTCTCCCATATCAATCACCCCAACAGAATCCATACCCGAGGAGAACACGTATTCATTAACAAGATTAAAGATATGTGAAAATATTCTAGGAGTTGAAGAATCTAGGGAATAAACTATGCTCTACCCACTAATAGTGAGTTCCTATGAAGGTAAAAACTTCATTTTAGAATTTAAGGACGCTGTAGTGGTATTGGATCCAGAGACACATAATTCTGCTTACAGCATCCTTAAGGAGACATCTAAACCAATAAACATAATATTCACAGCAGACAACAACATCGAGCTTATCATAGAGTTGAGCAAATCCTTCAGAGTCATAGCACCATCCTCTACACATTTAGCTAACTCATTGGTGTCAACATACCCAGACGAGAAAGCAATATTCATATCCAAAAGTGTGATTGGATACTTCATAAATCCCCCAACTCTCACCAAGAGTCTTAGACCACAGCGGTTTGTCCTTTTAACAACACAGCAACTCGAAGTTCTCTACGTACCAAGAATAACATACGTAGAGGACCCACCCCCCATAGACGCAATATTGACCTTTGACAGAATTCTGAAAAAAGCCGAGAATATATCTAAGACACCCGACAAAATACCCAGATTCATAGGAGGCGAACCTCAATGGTGCATAGCCATCAGCAAAAAGGACACCGTTGCCCCACCCGTAGTCTACATAAACAAAAAGAAGTACGCAGTTTACCGTCACATGCTAGAAGTAGTCATAAGAGAGATTGAATAGTTCAGAGTGGTGCACGCTCATCATCAGGTCAGAGCAGGTCAGATATCATCATCAGAATTTATAATAAGCAATATTATGCACTTAAAGTTACCCATCTAGAACTTAAGAATCCACCTGGGATCTTCATTCCACCTAACGAACAAAATCACCTTAGTCTTCATCGAGATACCCCATGGCGTCGGCTCATCTGTCTGAGCAACAGCCCAACGAGCAAGAGGAAGGAAAATAGGTATGTACCCATACCTCCTAGCAAAAACCCTCAAATCAGAGAGATCCATAGCATGCATCCAGGAAGACTCAGCACCGGGGCCTTCCCCGATATCTAGAAAATACTTGACAGAAGGAAAACGCAGAATTTTAACCCCATACCCCTCATTCGCGGGGATCCAACTACCAATAACCGTTGAAGGAGCATAAACCTCGAGAGATTCCTCAATACTCATTTTCTCCACACAAATCCTCTCTCCCCATAACCGCCACGAGTAATCATCCGTAGCAATAATATCCACACCAAACTTCCTAAGCCAAAAAGAAAGCTTCCCACGACCCGCACAAACCTCAACCTTTGGATCTGGAAGCGCCCTAAGAATATTTGACAAAGCAGCAACAAACTCAAAAGTCTCAACATTAAACAACGAAAACCTCGAACAAAAACGAAGCCAACCATCTTTACCCAAATATCTCACTAAACCCACAACTTCACCATATCGCGGTATAGAATCAACATTCAGAACCTTACCAACAACAGGACTATAAGGCCCAAAACAACAATAATCAGTAGAAATCTCCCTATTCATTCCCACAACCTCTTTCTTAGAGGATTTCTCCTACTTTTTTTACGATTTTGACGCGTCAGCTACGAATTAGGAAATGGGGCCAGAGTTTCCACCCTACGCAATATTTGGGTTATTGTTTTTGTTCCCATTCCCAGTATGGTAGTATGTCTATCTGCGCTTCATCTTTTTGTATCCTGCTATATCGAAATCCAGTTATCATTGCTCCATGTTTTGTTCAGGTAACTACAAAGATAACGCTAAACCCCCCACCAAAGTTGTATAACCACAGGTAGAAAATAGATGTATTGGCGCCCCCGGCGGGAATCGAACCCGCATCTCGGGCTTGACAGGCCCACATGCTAGCCACTACACCACGGGGGCAAACCCCCAGTGTTATCTGAGTAGCTATAGTATCTTAGGTTTAGTTATTTTTAAAGCATACTAATAGAAGTAGCTGTGAACATAAGCCATTAAAAAGACTAGAACCAACAATAGTTGAGGTCATAATTGGGTAATTGATGCACGAGAGAGCTCTCTGATAACTTCTCTATAGAATCTGTCGAATTTATCGATTATTGGCACTAGAACCCTTGATCCACGGTCTTTTCTCAATATCATTCCGGGGATTCTATATGTATCAACCATAATTTGCTCTTCGAAATATCTCAACGATTCCATATTGATGAAGATCCATGCAGTAAGTAGATCGTGGGGGTTGAATCCTCCGAAGGCTAGAGTGTTTATTAGGGCCCATCTGAAAGTTCCACGCAGCACATACCTGATAGTTTCATCTCTGCATTTCTCTTCAAGTTTCCTTATCCAGAAGAATGGTATTTTGGCTCGTTTTGTTACATCGAGAGGAACGAGAATGATTTTTCTCCAAGAAGCTTTCAAGACGATATCCGCGGCGATGGGGTCTTTATAGAAATTGAATTCTGCTTTTAGAACAGGGGTGTTTCCCAGTGTATCCAACGCTCCCCCCATGATTATAATTGTTACCTTACTCAGTATGTCCTCATCTACATCTTTTATGGCTAATGCGATATTAGTCAGTGGACCAGTAGCAAGAACATATTCGATTTTACCAGAATTCAATGCTTGCATTATGAATCTTGATGAATCATTGTGTATGTCATGACGTGATGAGGCCCCCTTAATAACTGGTATCTTGCGTATAAGCCTGGCTCTAGCCAGTATACTCCTTGCGGTTCTATATGTATTCTCCACCGAGTCATTACCAAATACTGTCGTTACACCAACCAGCTCTATCTCTCCTCTTCTATGCCTCGACAGAAGATACAATAATGCGAGCGAATCATCTATGTCCCTAAATCTATATAATGTTGGGTCGCAATCAAATAACACTTTCCCAGACATAGTCATCAATGATGCTAATAGTTCACAGAAGAATACAAACATAGCAATCTTTGAATTAGTTTTTTATATCAGCATTATACACGAGGCTCTGTTCAGATAGAAAATTTGATTTTTTATGGAGGCCCCCCTGTTAAATCTAGGCTTCGATGTTCTCTGTTCTGTCTGTCCCATGACTTTTCATGTTACGCCCAATAAGGACGCAAGTATCGCGGGTTCGAGTTTTCAGACCATATGTATGCTTTTCTTGTTCATCATGTGGCATGAAAATCCATTTTGCTCCATATTCCGTCCCATATCTGTTATCCCATTAGCCAACATCGTTTTTTAAGCACAGACAAAACTTTGATTTTTTAAGCTCCAGCACACAAGAGAGTAATTCTCACCCAGCCTCGCAGGCCCTGCTAGAGCTATAGGCCCGAAAAAGCAAAACGCCGATAGTATTTCTGGAATAGGCCGCGTCCTTTAAGTTTTTTAGGGTCTTATATACTATGGTTATCGGGAAAAATATGTGATGTATTATGTCCAACGAAGGGAAAGCAACATAGGAAGAGTTCTGTTTTGACGCGATCGAGATAAGCAAGGAGTCCGTAGGAAAACTCGATAAGATACTAAGCGAAATTGGCAAGAAACCTCATTGAGAGATCTTCATGGTCTATATAAGGACATGCATAAGGGATCCCCGAACAAATAATGAGGTTTGTGGGATCCTAGCTAAGGTCAATACTGGAGCATTAACACTTCTAAGCGAAAAAATACGCGCTGTTAAGAGTCCCCGCTGATATTGCGACCAAGCTAAACCTTAATATTGAGGATTTCGAAGAGATAGAGATAATGGACTTCTTGAGAAGACCCACAAAAATCCATATTCTGAAAGAGAAAATACTCGTAAGGGTTGACATCCCCAACAGAAATACAGAGTATGTGGAATCTATGGTTTTCATAGGGCCGGGGACCCGCTTATAACATATCCATTAAGTGCAAGACTTAAGATAGAGATAAGCCCACCAAGAAATGCCTGGAAGCTTCAAGATGAAGATAAATGGAGCCCTAGTGAAAAACCAACACCACAGAGTAATAGCTTGGAGCGGATTGAGGCTGTTTCTGATTAGTAAGCTTTAAATATGATTTCCCATTACCAGATACCCACAGACAGAATGAAAATGCTAGTAAAACTGGTAGTTCATAATTAGCATCCTTAAGCAATCATCTAAAGCCACGAGAGCGACTTTAATACTATTCTTATACTTAAAAAGTTCTTCTAGTTTTTCTTTTTTGGTGTGGAGCTACAATGTAGATTACGACGAATCTTATGTTTGGGTAGCACTAAGGGATATCATCAAATTCTGAGCTAAACTCTTTTGCTCGTTTTACCGGATCTCTTCTAACACCCGTTCTTATCTGGCCACGCGACTTCTATATGTAAGGGGGTCAAGCGGTATTACCGCATCTATCTCATTTTCCTTGCCTTGGCGTAGTAACTTAAAATGCGTCGAACTGTAAAATTCCATGCGTATCTCGTGTTTAATTTTTATTTTCTGTTACTATATATTAGCGGTATATTAGTTTTGGTGATCGCTTTGGGAAGCTCAAAGGGGCGCGACATCATCCTCTTTGGTATTTTATTTGTTCTCTTAGGAGGCCTATGCCTATATTTTGTCTACTCTGCTGGGCCGGAAGAGTTCTATAAAGAAGTAAAAAATGTATATAACATCCAGCGCGAAGAGTTACTTGATTATCTGTATGTAGATGAATATTTGCCGCCTGAAACCTCTGGCGACTGGATCGCTTACGCCGAGTTTTACATAACAACGTACTATTTTGAGAATGGAACCTTCTTGGGGGTGGAGATAATCTATAATTGGACAGCAACAGAAGATGTTTACTTTGGGATAAGTAACATAGATGAGGGCGAGGTTCTCGTTACCGAGTATGGCAAACATGGAGAAGGATCTGTCATAGTGAAGTATGAAGGCAAAAATAAATATCGCATAGCATGGAGACAAACCCTAGGGAGGGAAGTTTATATCAGCGGAGAAATATGTTTTTATGCAGTGAGGGGTGAATGGAATAAAACGCGTATATTAGATGAAGAAAAAATTCAGAATTACAAAATCACCGAGTACTTCGGGTGGGGCCTAATCGCTTTTGGGGCCTTACTTACCATTATTGGATATATCCTTAAAAGAAGAGAATTTTAGTCCAGAGACCAACAAAAAAGCCTACTTTTGCATAACATAGCAGTTTTATTCAATAATTTCGTTATGCTATTTATACGTAATGTTTTTGCCAGTTCCCGTACGAATATCGCTATTTTCTGCATGAATTTTCCAGACCTCATGTCCTCGACCTCCACGAGGACAACGCCCCTCGGCTTCCACTTCTCCATCATTCTTTTTGAGGCCTCATAGTACAGCCTTACGTTCACCAGTATGTATGTTTTCTCGAATCTGTTTGATACCCTCACTATGCCCTCGTATGTGCATCTTGCCATGGCTTCTACTATTTCTGGGTCGTATTTTGGGTATGACTCGTATCCCTTGACTCTCCACATTTCGTCCTCTAGGACGACGCAGTCCCCCAACCCGTATCTGAGTGGTATGCAGTCTATGGCCCCGATCATTACTCTGTTCCTTATCCCGTGTTTTTCTAGGTGCTTGATGAGTGCTCTCCAGTATAGCCCTTTTCTGTAGTCCTCGATTTTCGCACCCTTGTTGAATGGTAGTAGTATGAGCATCATTGTGGTCACCATATGGAATATTGCTGAAATCTGGCTATATGGTGGAACTTGTAATAAATTAGGACACACAAATCAACACTAGGAAAAGCTATCAGCACACAGTATCAGGGCAACACCGCCAGAAATAATACTCGCAGAGACTATGAGTGGCATACCAACGAAGAACATCAGATCGAAACTCAAACCTATCTGCACACCCACTACAAAGAGAACCACCACAATTAGTGGCTCTAGAAGAGCAACAGTCCCTAGAACCCGTGGTACCTTCGAATATACCCCCTTAGCGAGGTTTCGAATAGCCTTCCCGAAGAATGGCAAGCCAAAGACGAAGAAGGCTGTGAAGATTACCAGCGGTATTAGACCTATCATTTTCAAATCACTAGGAGACCCGCTGCCTTCGACAAGAATAGCATATGCGGATAGACCTACTCCGATGAGGCTCATCGAACCACTAGCACCAAACAGATTCGCGGCATACTTAAAGAAGTGTTCATGATAGTTCTTCCGGATCCTATCAAGGAACACCGCTACAACGATGCTTACGATTGCAAGTATCAGAACTGTGACATTGAAGATGATATAACTCTCCATTTTCATTGAAAGCATACACAGCACATAACTGACAAAAAAAAGAACACCAACCACGATCACAAGAAAACCACTTGTCCTCAGAATGGGCATAGATGAACGCACCTCAGCAAATGGATTAGTGTTTCCCATAGGAGAGACTCGCTAGCTATTTTTGATACAAAAAACTAAGAAATTAATTTTAAAAGCAGATGTTTTTCGACAACACCATTCATAACACTACCCAGCAACACCCAAAATGACACACAACATCCAACAGCGCAACCAGCATATATCCAGACAACAAGCAAGTATGCGTCCATGGACGCACAGCATTCGTCCAAGACCCACAGCCCCAAGAACACCCTCCTGTCATCAAATATAGCCAACATGGCCATGGGTTTTCACCCAAGAAAAACTGGACGCACAGCATGCGTCCCTGGACGCACACCAAAAATTGAGAAAAACTCAATGCACAAAGACCCAACTTCTATTCGGCGAGGAGCTCGATGTCCGAGGTTTCGGCCGAGAGAACTTGGATGCACATTGTGCGTCCCTTGGACGCACTCTTTCGGCAATATGTCATTTCTGTTAAGTCTAGGTCTCGACGATTGGTGTTTTGTCTGGGGAGAGTTGGACGCACAATGTGCGTCCCTGGACGCACGCATCGGGGCTCGTCCGGTGGGCATAGGGGCTTGGATGAGAAGGAGCCTATTTTGGCGATGGTTCTGCTTCTGTTTCCCTTAATGCTTCTTGCCGTTCCCAGAATGATCTCGTGTGGGAAAGCTAGATGCTATAGAACACCAAAGAATTAGCCCAGCAGCTCGCTAATTGCGACTCCAGTCCTCATAAGAGCGATTCTCAAGGATAAAATACCTAATAATTCCATAGTCATAGCACAAGGCATGCTGATACCGTCACTACTAGCACTAATAGAAGGCTGGAGAGAAGGAGCCAATAAGGTGGTATTATTATAGGACATATCTAATAATCTTAGAGAAAACATATAGTACCGCTTATTGATACTGGGTAAGTGGCGATCCGAAGTCTGTGAGCCTGAATTGCTGGTTATTTTTTCTTGCTCCTAGCTTCGAAGTAAGAGATTATGTATGAGCTCACCTAGGGTGTTTCATGGGCTGATTTCTTCGTAGCTGTTTGAGATATCCGCTTCCCGTTTGAGTCCAAAACCATAACTCCCTTAAATTAATAGTAATCGGGATGCTCTCTACTCTGCCCAATCTTGTGTGGCTATTCTTCTTAATATTTGTTCTAGGTGGTGTGTTTGGGTTAGAATTATGGTTTGGTTTTTTTCTATTAGTTGTTTTGCGGATTGTGTGAATCCTTTGTAGGATATGAACCAGTATATGTCTGCTTTCCATATGTTTATTGTTTCTTCTATGTATTTTGCGTCTATTTTTGAGATGGTTATTTCGATTGCTACTTTCTGGCCGTTTTCTAGTAGTAGGTCTAGTTCGTAGATTTTGTTGTTTTTCTTTTTTGTTGGGTTGAATATTACTTTTGTGGGTAGTTTTATTCTGCTTAATTTTGTTTCTCCTAGCTCTCTGGGGTTCAGCGTCTTTCCTAGGAGTGTTGCCACTAGGATTTGTGCCATCATCTCGAAGTTGTGGCTTGCTATCTTTTCTGCGATTGCTACTCTTTTTTCTAGTTCTCTGAGTTTTCTCAGTATGGTTTTTTCGTAGGGCATTACTATGTTTATCTCTGGCAGTTCCTTTCTGGCTTGTATCCATGTTGCGAATGTTCTGTTGAATATATACAGTTTGTTGTTTTCTTTTACTATTAAGCCCAAATCGAGTAGTTCATCGACGTATTTGACTGCTATGCTGTAATCGGTGTTGAGAGTTCTGGCGATTTGAGATGCTGTTAATGGTTTCTCGCTCACTAATTCTAATATTTTTCTCAAATATCGTTTTCTCTTGGCATGCATGATATACTCTGTCCACAGATATCTGCAGTGCTCGTAGATCATACCTCTAGTTGTGAATACTTCTTGGTAGTATGCTAATTCTAGTGCCTCTTTGATCGGTACTTCGAATATTTTAGTTAGTTCCTTTGCTCTTTCTGTAATTGCATGTATGTAGAATGGGAAGCCCCCAGACATCCTTAGGATTCTAGCGGCTAGGCGCCCAGAGATGGTTTGTTGGAGTATTTTTTCTGCTAACTCCCAAGTACTTTTTAGATTGAAGGGTGTAAGCTCTATGTTTCTCAGTTGGAGAAAGTACCTCTCTCTGAAATCCTTTGCTATCTTCCTCATGATGGATCGAACAGACCCAGACAATATTAGGAGAGTTTTGCTTCTAAGCATCTCTCTCATTATACCCAGCGGATCTACTTTCTCGCTTAGCAGTGTTATCAAGAAGTCTTGGAATTCGTCGAGTATGAGGACTGATGGTTTTTCGGATTCCACTAGCAATTTGAATATAGATCTTAACTTCAAATCTAGCTTGTCAAGGGTCATGTAGTTTAGTAGTTTGTTTAGCTCACCTCCTTTCAAGATGTCACTAGGAGACCTCGCTAGTGTTTGTATATCCAAAAACCTCACTATGTTACCATAGCCCCTCGTTTTAAGCCAAAATAATACCGCTCCAAAAAACCTATCTACCATCTCTCTTGGATCCTTTGGGAACCCCTCAAAATCTACGTATACAACATTTATTGTAGGGTCCCTAATCGCTCTCGTCAGAAATTCCTTGAGAATAAGCGTTTTCCCAGATCTCCTAATACCAAACAGTGTGAAGCCTTTGAAGGCACCCCTTCTTACATCCTCCAAAGCCAAATCTAACATCATTAATACATCTTCTCTGTTGGTAAATAATTCCCTCTCGGTGCGGGGGTATAACATTTCGATATACATATCATAGACACCAATGTCCTAGACAATGCTGTCTATATAATAACATAAAAGTATTTTAAAGCAGATGTTTTTCGATAGCACCATTCATAACACTACCCAGCAACACCCAAAATGACACACAACATCTAACGGCACAACCAGCATGCATCCAGATAACAAGCAAGTATGCGTCCATGGACGCACACAAAAAATTGAGAAAAACTCAATGCACAAAGACCCCACTTCTATTCGGCGAGGAGCTCGATGTCCGAGGTTTCAGCCGAGGGAACCTAGACGCACATTGTGCGTCCCTGGACGCACGCATTGGGGCTTGTCCGGTGGGCATAGGGGTTTGGATGAGAAGGAGCCTATTTTGGCGATGGTTCTGCTTCTGTTTCCTTTGATGCTTCTTGCCGTTCCCAGAATGATCCCGTGTGGGAAAGCTAGATGCTATAGAACACCAAAGAATTAGCCCAGCAGCTCGCCCATTGCAACATTCATAGAGAACCAGAATGCCAACATATGGGAAATAAGAAGCATATTGGAGGAAATATTACCAAGGATCCTTGGGGTAAGTAGGGAAACCTATGGATCATAGAGCCGAAGATTGATCAAAATCGTCTTGAGATAGGAGGTATCGCCATAGAGAGGTCCGACAGTGCAATAGAGATATATAACACGGTCGCATACAAGTTCAACGTTGAGGGAAAACCGTTCCATTTTTTGCTAGCATTTATGTAACCTTAGTGCCATCTGGTGCCAAATATTGACAATCGCTCAACCGGCCCCGACCCTCCCAGCCACCAACAGGCGATAGGGAAATCGGGGCTGAAATCGTTGCTGGGAGAGCACCCACGGGGGAACGGCCGCCCGTGGGATTGGGGAGCGGCATATAGCGGCTCCCCTTACCGCCTAAAACTAGGCGGCCACCCAAAACAAAAGCCCTCCCAACATTTAAGGCCCCGACATAGTCCCTATCGCCCATAAAGCCGCAGGAGGGACAAAAGAAGAATCCGCCAGAATCATAGGGAGTCAGATCTCTAGGCGACCTAACTGTGAATCCACGACCGCCACAACGAGGACAAAAGTGCGAGGTATTCCGCGGATCCACAAGAGTCGTGCGAATGCCATGTCTCAGCGCCTTATACCTAGTGAGCTCGATTATCAGCCTCATAAAGGCTGTGCTTAGTATCCAGCTAAGCTCGCCTCGATCGCTAGGCGGCTTATAGCTCCTAAGATCCTCAAACACAATGATGTTCGCACCGAACACCACAGCCAAACGAACGATTGTAGTTGATACGTGGTGCTGAATCTGCCGGATGGTTCTCCTAATCTTCTTCCAATTGTGGATAAGCTCTGCCTCCAACCGCCTATAATACTCAGCCTTCTCCCTAGGCAGCTTGCCCAGCATTGGTTTGAGCCTGTCTAGTTTTCGCTGAATCGCGGAAATCTTCCTTTTTATCCGCAGGAGCTTGCCCAGCAGACTCGACTTTATGAATATTGGCCGGGAAAGCTGGTTTCCGCGTATACCCAAGAGGACTAGTGTCGCGAGCTTTCTGACGCCGAGATCCACCACCAACAGCTTCTCCAATTCTCTAGCGGTAGGCTTATCCTCAACCTCCAAGACTATGTCGAGGACATACTTTTTGGCTCCAGAAGCAACGCGAATCATCCTGAGCCTCGGCTTCCTAATCTTCGCTCCGCCATCAAGCAAGTCTTTAAGCCTACCTTTAGGCTTATACCTAAAAGTATGCCACTTCCAGTCCTTTCTGCTTGGCTTAGTGTTCTCTGGAAGCTTTATGCGAACGATGATCTCGCCGCTTTCATATGTGATTTGTATGGCTTGGCCGACGTCTGGATAGTAGAGGAAGACCGGCCTCTGTATCGTGGGTATTGTTGTGTGGGTGTACTTCTCTGGAGGCGAGGCCTTCTTAGCCATATTCCTTATCCACCTCAAGACGTTCTGGCCTAGCTCCTTGTTCTCCACGCCTTCCAAGGGATTTCTTCCGCTCCTAATATTCTCTAGGATTCTCCTATACGTCCGCATTCTCTCTGCTTGCCCAGCGATGACCTCGCCGACGAGCTCTAGAATCCCTCTCCTAATTCTGGATGGGAGGTGGCAGTAGCCATTCGCAAAGTTGTGATCGCCGAAAAACTTGTACTTTTTTCCTCTCCATGCGTCTAGGGCCTCGATGTTTTCTTCTGTCCAGTAGGTGGCGATCAGTAGGTTTGCGAAGGTCTTGGTTATCTTCAGTAGGTTTTCCGCCGGCCCGTAGAGCTCTTCTGGTAGTGGTATCTGGTATGTCAAGCTTGTCATCTCCCAGCCCCGTACTTATCGAGGAGTGCTCTGAATTCTTCTATAAAAGCTTAGCTAAAGATATTGCTGGTAAGAATGAGAAGTAAACTAAGAACATATTAACGATTCTTCCAAAGATTCTACTGGGTATAGAATAGAGTATGGAGAGGAAACAAGGCTTGTGGAAATGGAATTCGAATTCGCACTAGACTACATGGTCTATAGGGCCGATAGGAGCACTGTAGAGAGTGGAAGAACAAAAAAGAAGAGGAGACGTGCTGAAGAGCGTTCGACAACGATTCTTAATTTTCATCTAATGTTTGTTATATGAATAAGATCAGCCTATCTATGAATAAGTAGTTATGAGCTACGTAGGGGATTAGGCCAATGAGTGTTACTTTCTGTGGCTTCTTCTGAAATACTTTTCCGATCGCGACAGCCTTACACCACTTCTCGAATGGGGATTCTTCTTTAAGTTTGGTGGAAATTTCTTTTAGTATTTCCTTGTTGTAGGACGCTTTGAATATTTCAGATACTCCTAAGATCGCACATCCTCTGGCAAACGAAGATTCATCATTCCTAATTTTTTCAATTATGGTATTAGCTACTGCCCAGTCCTGTGATTGACTGAACATTAGGCCTAAGCCTAGCGCAGCATTCCCTCTTATATTCCATGTGATATCTCTATTGTAAAAAATGTCTGTAAGTAGTTCTAATTCGTTTGCGATATCTTCTGCAAGGAATTCTAATGGAGAGATTAGCGGCTCTACTTCAACAAAATAATCTAAATACCCACTTAGAAAGCTTAACCATTTTCTATTCTTTTTTCCCTCACATACCAAACCGATGCTTAGGAGGGCGGATCCTGCAACGTATTGTTCCACGTCTTTAGCAAGTTTCTCTAAGAGTCTTAAAACTTCTTCTTTTTCTGAGCCTCTATAGATTGCCCCTAGTCCCAGCGCGAATTCTCCCCTCACATAAAAGTTTTCGTCATCAGCAAGGAATGCAAACTCTCTTAATATTTCCTCAATGCATGATTCCCTAAATACGAATGCCAGCCAGCGGAAGCCTACGCTCCTAACTTCTGGCCGTCTTCTATCACTTTTTATCATTTCGATTATATCAGCTAGCTCATTAATAGTTTCTCCTCGATCCATACTTTGGAGAACAAGAGCTTGGCTCACCTGAAAGCTCCATGAATCCTCTCGATTATGCCTCTTTGCAAACTCATTTAGGATCTCTATGGATTCTCTTTTCCCGTTCTGGAGCACCAAGCCTACACTTATATCAATCCCAAATAGTACATCTTCGTCTTCAACTTCCCCAACATTATCGAGCACATCGAGAATTTTTGTGTTTCCAGTTCCCTGAAAAGCTAGGCCAAGTGCAAGAACCGCTCCTAACCGTAGGTATTTGTCTTCTATTTCTAGTATTTTTTCTAGGGTTCTCAATACAAAATTGTTACCACTTCTACGAAATATAAGCCCCATGGATAATGCAGCACCAAATCTTACATTATCAGAGGGATCATTTCTAAGCCCCTTAAGTTTGGATACAATTTTCTTATCACATACACCATGGTAGGCAAGACCCAAACCCATGGCCGCTCCAAATCGAACATACTCATCACTATCACGCAGAAGACGAAGCAATAACTCTGGCATTGAGTGTGCACCTACCCATCATCGCCCTCTCCAAGTACTCTTAACTCTACGATTTTCCTCTTAACTATGTCTCTTCTATATTTTCTTTTCAGTATAAAGCGCAGTTCAATTTTATTGGATCCATATAATATTGTCGATGCTTCTAGGTTTAGAGCGTCAAGTATGCCTTTAATCGTTAAATAGCGGGACTTCATATAATCATAGTAAAGAGATCCAAAGTATATGATGAGAACTTTTGGTCTATCAACCTCAGGCAGTAAATTTGCCTTATATCTTTTAGAGAAAAAGGGGGCGGTAGATTCTCCAACAGTAATACATGTCTTAATTTTACCCAAGTTAATTATCTCTACACACGCCCCACATGTACTGGGATTGGATAAATCCGGCATATACTCTATCTCGCACTCAAATACGCCATCCTCATCTATATTATACCTAAATAGAGCCTCGTCTGATTTGAAGCTTAATCGTGCCTCCCCTTTGTAGGGTTTCATTTTAAGCTTATTCAATAGGAAGATAACAAAGAAGTGTTTCCCTTCAGAATATTCTGGGTCATCCAATTTCCAAACTGGAAGAACAATCCTAAATCCGGTCGCATCCTTGGAAACAGTAAACACGCTATAGTCCGCATTCTCCAATTTGTTTCTAGACATAGTTTTCCCCATAACCAGGAACCTCACAGAGCACCTATAGCGAACTGCTCCCCGCCTAGAGTAATGTCTCTTGCAGAAAATAATCAGTCGACCCTCAACAACAGGTACTGGTCTTACGAAACTAATTCCCCCATTCTCGAGACGAATAAACTCTGAAACTTCACGCATTTTTTTCAAAAACCTATAAGAAGTCTTCTGAATCATATAAATCCTACGCAGATATAAACAAACTGCTCTGTATCGCTTCGCGATATGGATACACCCCGTAAAAAATATGAGGAGGCGGATCAAGCTTTAAAAACAGAATTTTAGTCTGTATTCCGGTTGGTACCGCCACACACCCACGCTTGGGCCTCAAGCCCGGATC
>Ga0190312_1000370_pt1 | contig 14665 bp, 14 predicted proteins | sample 487007910_MG_FD_165046 | JGI IMG/M metagenome (GOLD analysis project Ga0190312, IMG submission 165046) | Hydrothermal vent sediment bacterial communities from Southern Trench, Guaymas Basin, Mexico - 4870-07-9-10_MG | ecosystem: Environmental > Aquatic > Marine > Hydrothermal vents > Sediment ... | reverse complement strand
CCCTATGAGTGCGATAATATTGAAGCCAAGTTTCCGTGGATCGACTTCAACAGTATACCTCCTAATCACTCCGAGCTCCTCAAGTTTCTGTAGTTTCTTTCTTACAGCCGTCTCGCTTACCCCTAACTTCTTAGCGATTTCAACAAAGGACATTCTAGCGTTTTCCATAAGCAGTTTTATTAGCTCGATGTCTGATATCTTACCTTTCTGTGGAATCTTCTATCACCTAATACTAAAAATAGAATTATTAGTTTAAGAAGAAGGCGCCAATATTCGAATTTGCAACAAAATAATTCACATTATATACTCATTTGTTCTACTTTGAGTTGTTTACTGCGTTTTAAGGTGTTCTTCACAAGCTGAAAGTATGCTTATAAAAATGAACGATGCGGAGGTAAAAACTATTGCTGATCCAGCAGGCTGAATGCCAATAAGACCTTCTTCTGCTATATATCCCCCCATAGTTGCTATTACTGATCCAAGAACTCTAGTAGCGTTCATCCCAGATCCAAAGCCTCCTGAACCAACAGCTCTAGCTTCACCCCCCTCCTCTATCGATTTTGTTAGTTGTGGTGTAAATAGTAGGCTTGAGGCAAAGCTATACATAACGAAAAATAGTATTGTTAGTGGTAGGACGGCTAAATTTGCTGAGAGAGCGAAGAGTATCATTGAGAAGTTAGCCAGGATGTTTATTATTAGCCTATATCTTATTATTGGTCTGTATAAATACCCTCCCAAAATCTGTGTGATGGCTGAGAAAATTGGGAATGCTGTTAAGATTATGCCTGCGATGCTAGGTGAGACCCCAGCGTCTATCAGAAGTATGGGGGCATACGTGTTTACTATGGGCACAAGAGAAACGGCGTTCGCATTCAGAAATAGATCGCGAATATTTCCACTCGTTATTCGTAACGCTTTTCCAAGGTCTATCTCGTGAGTTTCCATTTTTGGGAGAAGGAGAATAAAGAAGATTGCTGAGACCACGACTATTGTTGCGAAAACAAACGTTCCGTGGAATCCATAGTACTCAAACACAAAACCGCTGAGAATAGTTCCAACAAACGCACCAACGAAGGAAACTGATAGAGCCTTAGCTAGTCCTTGTGATGCGCTTTTCTCATCAATATAGCTCGAGTAGGCGAGAAAAGCAGACCAAAACGATGCTATACCCAAACCTAGAACTATACTGGATATATACACATCAAAGGGTGTTCTTGAGGATAGATACAGCATAAAGCCAGCTCCGTAGAGCAGGGTTGCTGAGCCAAAAACAATCCTATGATCAGTTTTCTCAGCGAGCCACCCAGCGATAGGTCTAGTAAACACCTGAAAAACATTGTTAACCAGTATTGGAAGTATTGCTAGTCCCTCGGGGATACCGACAGACACTATCTTAAGCGGAATAGCAATTTTCATAGCAACATTAAAAGCAACAGGTATGAGGAACGATACCACCAACACACCGATTTGCATCCGAATTCTTATCTCCAACATCTTAGCTCAGATAGTTATCAACAAAATTAACCCCATATGAAAAGCAGATATATTCGAAAGCATACGAGGTATTAGGAAAAATGTATAGGGAACTCATAAGAATCGTTACTGCGCTTTTATCTCTCAACTTATATGATGAGTAGAAGTATAAGATTGCCTCAAAATATAAAAAATAGGGGTAGCACCGAATACTTTTTTGGCTACTTCCTCGTTGACGCACTCAATAGGATTATCGCGATTATCTGCAGTATTACTGTATAGATGACCGCATACGCCATGTATACTGGGTTTAGCTTTGAGAGATCAAGTAGATATCCCAAGACAGCTCCCGATATTAGGAATCCAAGTCCGTAGAGTGTGCTAAACACGCCGTATCCTAGTCCTCTCTTAGCGATTCCAGTTAGATCTGCGACTGCGGCTCTGTAGATAGACTCCTGCATTCCTAGCACCATCCCATAGAATAGTGCTGCTAGAACTATTGAGGCTACTGGTGAAATAGATATTCCTGTTATGCTGAGATATGGTAGAGCTATGAATATCGTTGGGAATACCGATAGGATAAAGGGAATTATCAGAATGGATCTTCCCTTTTTATCGTATGCCGCTCCGGCTATCGGCGCTATTATGGCGTCTACTCCTTGGATAAGTAGGTATACGAGGGGGACTATCCATAGAATCTCCATGAATATCTCGGTGGCTCGATACAGAATAAGTGCTACTTGGAATAGACCAGCAGTATTTATCATCACTGCTAGGGAGTAGAGATAGAATTTTCCAGATAGGGGTTCTGGACGCATTGATGCTTTAGCGCCCACTAAAGCTTGTTGCGTAGGTGCTTTTAGCCTCAGATACCCGCTGAAAAGAACAATCAGAAGTATCACGTATGGTATGAAGAGTACCATAAATGCGAATCGCAACTGAGCGATTTTTGTTGCTCCTTGCTGAAGCTTGTACCATATGGCGGCAGTAACTATGAGTGGACCCACAGTGGCCCCTATCTGATCCATGAGTTCATGGAGACCGAACGCCTTTCCCCTCCCAATAGCCTTTGTAGTCACGGAGATTAAGGTGTCCCTTGCAGGGGTTCTGATAGCTTTAGCTATTCTTTCCAGAACCACGAGTATTATGGCTATTTTCCAATCAACAAAGAATGTGAGGAGAGGAATTGAGATAAGCAACACATATCCAGTAATTGTGAGACCCCAATAGGAACGTGTTGTATCTGCAACATATCCAGTGAAGAATCTGAGGCCATAACCGAGGAACTCCCCTAACCCAACAGCTAGACCAACAATAAATGCTGGTGCCAACAAGAGTTCGAGGTATGTTGGAATCGCGCTTCTCGCTCCCTCATATATTATGTCTCCAAAGAGACTTATGAGTCCAAACGTTATTATTGCTATCATAGCGACTTTTTTCTGATGCTCCCCCTCATCCTCTTCCTGACCCGACATCTGAACCACCTGCTCTCTGATTATTACCTTAACTTATATTAAATAAAATGGGGGAAGTGTTTCTGGGATTTTTTATAGTTTTTCCTACATTTAGAGGATGCTAATCCGAGGGGGGAAAACTGCCTCGAGATCTCACAATCATAATGACTACCGACACGTACTACCCCCTAATGTCCGGTGTGGCGAGGATAGTTGACCTCTTCATAGAGGAGCTCTCTAAGTACGGTGTGAAGACAATACTTATAGCGCCATACCCTCAGAAGGAAGCACTACGCGTGCATCGGGATGGGCTATCGAAGAAGATATTACTTAATTCGTTTTCTCTTAAATTCATATACTCGGATTTTAGAGCTCCCAGACCATTTGATCCGCTTATCGCTCTCCGGCTTAATATACGTAGAATCCTAGAGCCTTCCAGATATGTCATCCATGCGCATACACCCTATGTAGCTACCGAGCAACTACGGATTGCTCTTCGCCCCCTTCGGTGGAAACCACCAATAATACTTACATACCACACACTCGTCAATGTCTACACACAGACCCGCTTTGGCATATTCTATAAGCCCATCTCTAAGGTAGATAGATTTTTTTTAGCCAGATCCCTCCTCAAGTCGAAGGTTGTGATAGTCCCATCAAAGTACGCTAAGGACGAACTAATGAAGTATCTTCCACGAAGAGCGAAGATCGTATCAAGAAGAATACTCGTGATCCCAAACCCACTACCCAGATGGGAATACAAGATACCAAGCAAAAAAGCTAGTGAGATATACGACTTCTTAGAAGATAAGAGATACGCAATTTGGGTGGGACGTATCAGCCACGAGAAAAATCTCCCATACATCCTCAAGATATTCGCTAAACTCCCATACAAACTCATAGTAGTGGGCAAAGGACCACTCCTAGAACCCCTCAGAAAAGTAGCACCACCAAACGTCATATTCACTGGTTTTGTTGATGATGAGACACTCAAGGCGCTCTTATACTCTGCCAGATGCTTTGTAATATCAAGCGAATTCGAGACGTTCTCCCTCGCAGCATTGGAGGCTATGGCTCACAGAGTACCGGTTGTGGCGTATGCCCAGGGTGGGTATAGCGAATTCATAGAGCATGGCCGCAATGGATTCACATTCAAAAGCTTGGAAGAGGCACGCAGGTACATAAAGCAGATATTCAAAAGCGACGAACTATATGAGGAACTGAGTGAAAATGCCTACAGAACAGCACTTAAGTATCATCCCGATAGGATAATACCTATTCACATAGCACTATACGAAAAACTAGCGGTTCCTGGACCACCATAGATGCGAATAAAAGATAGATTCTGGTCGAGCTCTGGATGGGATACTCTATCCATAAATGACATTATAGGATGATTATGGTAGCCTAGAAAATTTCGCTGATTCTATTTTCACCATCTCGATAAGTGGCTTAAAGAACTCATTGAATGCGATATATATGTACGCTCCGACAAATAGTAGCGTCATAAGCACCATCAAAAGGGTCGTAAGAAACTGTGTGGGTTGAACATCGTAATATATGTGTGTTGCGATGTAGATGAGACACAGAAGCCACAGAAGCCAGACACTTAGAAGCAATATAGTTGTGCTCACGATGACTACTAATGTTGAGATCTTTAGAAACTTGATAGCAAGTGCAGATAGATAGATTATAGTGCTCGATGGTAGAGAATAACTAACAACACCATAGAACTCAGCGAAGTTTCTTGAGATCCCATAAGCGTACATGAAGATCCTATGCATAAAGTACGTGAAGACAAACCATATGCCATGTAGAAGACAGAATAAGTATAGGGCCGTATAGATGGATATTGATCCTTTCACAAAATACACTACCACCACAAAGCCCATAAACACAACTGACGATACCACAGGCCCCTCCAAGGAGTTCACTCTCTCCTTTGTAATGACCCTGAAGGTTCTCCTAGGCAGAAATATTGTTCCTACAAACCTGAAGAAGATCCTCTTTAGGACCAAACATAATCACCTTTTTAGTCAGAGCTTTTAACCATCATCACGCATTCAGCTTTCAGCTGGCTCATCACAAGCAGCGAATCCAATAACATACTACAATTTTGGCATTAAAAATATCAGGTCTAACTATAGCAGAATTTGGAGTACCATAAGAGGAAGAATTGATTATATCTAAGCCCACCACGTCTTACAAACTAAGGAAATTAGGTCGTACAGTTAGTTATCCAAGACCACATGCTCTGAAAATCTCCCCTGCAATCCTAGCATCACAATAGATCGTCTCCATTCATTGAAGAAAAACGAGAATTTAGTTAGCTGTGAATAATTCGTCTATCGTTATTATTCCGCTCTAACTAATCGCACTAGACTCCAACCATTAGTGTTCAGCGACGAAATCTAGATAATTAATTAGTCTGGCGTAGCTTTTGGCTATGAAGGGAATAGCTTTGCTATTTTTATGGTAACTTTGTTTCTGCTTATGTCTAATAACGCGTAGGTTGGTTTACCTGTGAGGATCCCAGATGCCTCTCCTGGATTTAATACTAGTGTATCGAACTCCTCTAATCCCAATTCGAAAGTCTCATCTTTCTCGTAGCCCTCTCGAAGAACAATATATTCTCCATCCCTAACAATGCTTAGCTCGACAATATGCGTATGTCCATAGAACAGATACTTGCAGCCCGTATTCAAGGCCATAGCTCGGATTATTTTGCGCGTGATATTTGGGCTTCTCCAGCCGTGCATCATTAGCGCTTTAAACTCACCAATCTTTATTTCTCTTGGCTGTGACTCTATCGTGATTTTGGAGTTCTTGATCAGATGTAGAATGGTATCTTTGTCCCCATCATTGTTGCCCCAAACTCCCCATATCTCATAGCCAAATTTGAGGAGCCTCCTGATCACGATAGGTGATATATAATCTCCACAATGGATAATAGCATCTGGAGCAACTTTGTTGGCTAGTTCATGTATTTTTTCTATCGCTACCAAATTTTCATGCGTATCAGATATTACTAGTAGCCGCAAAAGAACCACCCAGAAATAATGCTAGGTTTCCCTATATTTGTTACAACCTTTTGATAATAGTGAAAAATATATCAGCTAAAAACTAGAACTCCAGTCGATAGATACTCCTTAGCTTTTATGTCCCATACCTCAATATCTTTTTTCAAACGTGATATAAATTCTCTTATACCTTCGTTTGTTCTAAGACTCATATCCATAGCAAATAATACAAGGGATCTATTCTCGCCGAGCTCATCCCAGAACTTAACTTGGAGATCAACATTCAGCTTCTTGAAGGCCTCTTTAAATGCACGGATATACTCCTTATATTGCTTATACTCATTTGGCAGAATTAGAACAGCACCACTACCAGCATAGAGAATACGCCTGTCAAGCTTCTCATTCATGAATGATTTAAGGGTCGAGAATCCATGCTCTATCTGACTATAATCCAGATTCTTTGAACCAAGAATCATCGCGGATAGGGTTTGCGTGAATAGTACTGTGCCATCATCTTCCTCGGGAGCATAGTAGATCGGTAAGCCCACATCCGATGGGAATACCACAATGAGAGGTTTATATCCCTCCTCCAAAGCCATGGTAAAGCACCAATAACGCTTCAAAATTTCGAAAAGCCATAATCCCACTATTGTATAACAACAATATTTCATAATTTAATATTTATATACAGAACAAAACAAGTTTTTCCAGCCCTGTGACCACAAAGCAAAACACACGGAAACTGCCGAGAAAAATAGGAGCTATAAGAGATTACTCGAAGATGAACTCACCCGATCTGATATATTCGCGCGATATTGAGTCCCACTCCTCGATCTTCTCTTTCAGCTGCAACAAGAATCTATTTATACCCTCGTCAGTTCTAAGGCTCATATCCATAGCGAAAAGAACTACCGTCTTATCGTCTCCAAGTTCATCCCAGAACTTAAGTTTGAAGTTAACATCAAATTTTTTGAAGGCATCCCTAAGCTTATTTAGATATACTAGATACTTTCTATACGCAGAGGGCAGTATCAGAATAGCTCCAGTACCTGCATATAAGATTTTACGGTCAAGCCTTTCGTTTATGAACATTTTTAGGATGCTCAGACCGTCTTTTATCTGTTTAAAATCAAATTTCTTCGAAGCAAGAAGTATAGCTGATAATGTCTGTGTGAATATTGCTGCGCTATCATCATTTTCTGGCGTATAGTGTATTGGCAGGCTGAAATCTGGTGGGAACACAACAATAAGAGGCTTGTAGCTACCATCAGCAACCAAGTTGTCTGAATCGACACCCAACACCAAACACCTCAGAGCATAATTCCCAACAGATTTCGTCTCCTGGACTAAGTATCAAAATCTGCTTAAATAGTACGAGTATTTACTCTTAGAGCACATTCTCTATCTCGACGTGGTCCTTTTCTGTATCCACTATAACCGCTGTGTATGTTGGTTTCACACTAATCTTTCCCTTCCAGCTACCCGTATTCGCGATCCTACAATTCCTATCAATGCCAGGTAGGTGCGTATGCCCACAGATAAGCCATGCGTCATCAGGAAGCTTCAGCACTTTTCTTAGTTTTCTCTCAGTCCAGAATCTAAAAATTCTGTTAAGTGTTCTTGCGATCACACCGTTGCGAGATGCGTAGTCCCCATGAGTGACATAGTACATCGAGGAATCCTCCAAGATGAGAACCCCAGGAATAACCACTATTTTCTTGCCACTGATCATAAATTCCTCGACATTTTCAATCTTTGGGTCATGTGAACTTGTGCTTGTAACATAGAAAATCTGCCTCGGAAACGCTGATTTAAAAATGGGCCCGAATATTTCGGCTAGTTTGGCTTCTAGACGATCCCTACTAATCTTTCTATGCCTATACTCAAAGAGGTCGCCCGCAACAACAAGTATCTCTGCACCTTCCTTCTTGATGAAATCCGAGAGAGCTCTTGGTATTGAGCCTTCTCGCAAATGTATGTCTGACACCACGATGATTTTGCTTCCAAGAATTTTTTCTTTGTGCATGATCGGTGTGTAATATCGGATTAACCATGGGAAGTTCCATAGTATGTATATCACAGCTAAAACCACCACAGCTACGATGAAATATAGAATCAGCATTGGATCTATCATTAGCTACTCACCAACTACCAAAATCTCTTCAATCTTCTTCTTGGTTTTGGGGGTCTATAATTATTATCTGTTTTGGCCGCCCAGACTTCCCGATGAGCCTTTTAGGAGAGTATATGACAACCCACGCAGTTCCTTCATCTACGAGCTCCCTCATATCCTCGATACCATACTCCTCATCCATAAGCCCATTAAGAATTTCTAAGAAGTCTATGAAGTAATCTGACATTCCACAGGTTAGGCAGATATTACCTGTAAAGAGGATTGCTAGTTTTCCATCTTTGCTTGTCCCAACTAGGCTCGCTTCTGCCTCTGGATAGAATAGCCTATGAAACTCATTGATTGCTTCCTCTATTTTGGGTTCTAAATTATCCAAGGTTCTCCCCCCATTGACAAGATACTTATTACCTATTTAGGGTTCACTCTATAGGGCTTATTTTTCGGCCCAACTTCCTTGAATATATCATGTCTGGAAGAGGTATTCCCAGTCTCCTACATATTTCACCCAGAATTATTTCTCTTGTCTCCGCATCTATGACGGCCCAATCATGGGCACGTTGGAGAGCCAAGGGGTATCCACCACCGAGAATAGATTGTGTTATGACAACCAGATATATGTCATCTATGAGATCATAAGCAGCCTTAGGAAACTCAACTCTCAATATATTTCCTTCGCCCATCTTCACATAAAAAGCTAATATTTCGAGCTTTGAGCCCTCCAGAGCTTTGCTATAAACCCTAAATGTAGGTGACCTACTGAGTGTGTTGAGAACTTTGTTCATAAGAGCCCTATCTGGAACACGAGGAATATCTATGTTTGGCTTCAAAGTGCTTATCCCCCTAACAATATCATGCGTTCGAGTGTAGAATATGCCTATCGGCACAGAACCCCGATTCAATATTTCGTCGATGAGGAGCACCACCTTGCTAACCATTTCTAGACGATCTTTTTCAGACCAGGATAGGGTGTAACTCAGAGAGAAAGACTCATCGAGCAAAACAAATTTCTTCTTTCCAAAGAGCTTGGCTATGAGTTCTTTTATAACTTCTGTTTCCATGTCCTTCGTGATTGTTCGGAGCCGTGTTCCCTCCTCTATATCAACATATATCTTGGCCCTATTACCTCCACCACCGCTTATACTCCTATAGTTAATGTACCAGAAACCAACATTTATGACCGCGATATCGATGAGTATGTGGGGACCAGATGTGAAAATCCCCGAATCGATGGCGGCTATCGAAAAGTCCTTATCCGCGAGAATATCCACGAGAACATCGGATCTCTCTAGGATTTCCCTCCGTATCGGTGGTCGGTACTCCCTAATAGGCTCCGAGGGGATCAAGGCCGAACTGTACTTAGGTTTGGGGGGAGATTGGGGTACTTGGAGATTCTCATATATCTCAACAAGTCTCGATACTTTGTCCTCCCGGATATACTCAACCACAGCGTCAAAACCCTCATTTATAGCGCTTAGTATGTTTAGGGTCTTATTCTCATCAGTCCAATAATTGTAGTGCATCCAAAACACACAAAGCTACCAAGTACAAACCCGAAATTATGTACATTAAAGAGATAGAATACCCATCAAATTTGACTAGATGTCGCAGTTTTTTGGCTAGGACGAGAGTATTCCTAATATATGTTTGTACAGCGTGTATGCTGATTTGAATGCTAAGCGTCCATATGGCCAGAACTCTATTTCTAGTTTGCGGTTTGCTTTTTTAATTGCGTCCATCAGAATACCACTGTGGTGTCTTGGCATAAAGGCTACTATTTTCTTCTGCTTCGCTACTATCTTTGGGAGAATTTTAGCTAGTAGATCCACAAATTTCTTTCTTTCGTGTTTTTTCATATCTTTTGGTGGAAAATCATAGTTTGCTACTGGATAAAGATTATCATACTTTAGAGGCACAATGAGCATAGGTTCGGAGATAGCATAAATTTCTATCTTTACCCCCCGTTTGGATATTCTCTTGGCGTAGCTTAGCATCGCTCTATGAATCGGTGAGCGTCTATAGGGCTTCACATTCGTACATGGAAGAAGAACAAGGATATCGCATTGGTCGGGCTCCCAAACACTGAAGATATATTCGTGGTAAAGTTTCACATGAGGATGTTCAAATAGGTCGTCGTCCACACCGTTCTTATGTATTACTATCTCGCCTGGCCTAATCTTTATGATTTCATATACGGTTTCCCATAGCCCCATACTTGCCAATTTATAAACTATCCATCCGAAAGGGGAAAGAACATTGCTTCTATCTAATATCTTTTGCCTCGTAGAGGAATCAAGCAACCTTCTTTTTCTGAGCTCACTAAGCAGCCTTCTAGTAATAAGCCTAAGATGCTTCCTTTCCACCATCATATATTTCGATGAGCTCATCTACACTCATCCTTGAGAATTCTAATATTTGTTTGTAGAGTCTATAGAAAGAACTCCTCCTGGATATTCCACCATTGATACGCACTATGACCCAAGCATTTATTATTGCTCTGCCCTTAAAGGTCGATAGAAGCTCATGGAACTTATCTATGAGTGGAAAGCCAGATCTTCTAAGCTCTCTGTATAGAAGCTCAATTTCCTCTGGCTTTGCTGGAGGTGTACCAAACCTTATCTTTCTACTACCAACATATCTCTCCCCCATACCGGGGATTATTACATGTCCGTATGCCGCCTTAACACGCCATGTACTTGTGTCTAGGCTCCATGCTCCAAGAGCACTGAGTATTCTCGTCATAACATATGAGCCCAAACCAAGAACATGAAATCGAACATTTGGAAATAATTTGCGGAGAATCAAAAATCCAAGCAAACTTCTAAGCCGCGACTCCTTCCTATTAAGTGTCGATGGAACAACACCACCATACGCTACTATGGGAGGGTCATACTCGAGGTATCTCTCAACAGCCCATATAAGCAAATCACTAGGATATAAATGAACAACAGGGATTATCCTTAGATCCGGGAGCCTATTAGCAATCTTCTCAAAATTCTCAACATTCCTACGGACAATCTCCCACGAGGCATATTTTATGCTTGGTACGGGTAGGTCAAGGGAAACATAGTAATCGGCACTAAGCATCCTGTACCGATGGATTATCTCATCTAAGCATATCCTAAGCCCCTTCCTTAGAATCTGATACCCACCACTATCAACCCAGACCCCGATCCCCCTCCCACGGATGGTGTCAAGCTTCCTAATCAGAGACCTAGGCGCTACGAGGTGATTAAACATTATGTCGTTGTCGAGTATGTCCCATATTGGTATTCCACCGTTCGCGATTCCAAGAACTATGTGCATTCTATCCCCTTTCACAGTAATACATTAGTATGACAATATCAACAGGTAAAATCCAAATAGCGAATAAACACCTGAGCTATATACTTGAAGGCAATATCTCACGATTATCCTGCGATAACTCTCGTCACACGAAATTGTAATACTGCAGCCCCACAAGAGGTATGTATATACATCTATATGCTAAATGCGAGTTTTCCGTATCTCAGATTAGAAGCCAAGGCATTATTGACCATGGTGTTGTTTTTGGGGCTAGATGTCACGAAGCTTCTGGGAGCAAGAGTCTTTATATTCGATTTTGATGGAGTTCTTGTCGATTCGTATAGCTGTCTGCCTGCGATATATAGGTTAATCGCTGAGAAACTAAATATACCAGAAAGCATGATAGAAGCTTTTGTGGACGCTTCGATTTCCAGAGAGGATGAGGAGGATTATAGGATGAATTACAATAGACTAAGCTGGTGGCCAGAACTCCTAGATAGTTTCGGAGTTAAACTCAGCTATGAGGAACTAAGAAGACTCGCAGAGCTATATCAGATGGAGAGAATTAGAAGATCAAAAATTCTCCCAAAGGTGAAGGAAATTTTAGATTGCTTGAGAGATATGGGTAAGATTCTAGTTATAGTCGCTGGTTCCGATGGGATCAGAGGAGAGAAAAAGAAAAGAATCGAAGCGAGCGGCTTAGCACAGTATTTCAACGAAATAATAATCGTTGGAGATAATGTGCCTACACGCGAGGAAGCAATAAGATTGGTTCTTAACAAATATGGCGTTAAGCAAGATGAAGTTGTCGTTATCGATGATAAGCCACAGCCGATCAATACAGTGAAAAGAGCATTCCCAGATATTTTTGCGGTTAGGGTTAACTTTGAAACAATCCTTAGGAAGGCATGGATAGGGGATGCTATGGCTGATGCTACCATCGGAGGTTTATATGAGCTCTTTGATATTCTCATAAAATACTGTTAGGTGATTGGCTAGGCGATTCTCCAAGATATCTTGGTGCAAATCATGAAGAATGGCGAAGTATTAGTTATAGATCCATATATGGGAGCTGCTGGCGATATGTTTGTTGGTGCTCTGGCTGGGCTTGGGGTTGATTTCTCAAAACCTATCGAAGCATTGTCAGACGTTGGAACTGTAGAGATACACAAAGTGAATTATGGTTATCGGGTCTCTACCCAATCTCATCTCTCTGAATTGGACACTGAGGAAGTATTGGACATCATGTCGAAAATCATGGAAAAAGTACCTATTGTGGATCCCTACCGAGAATTCGCGCTTAGAGCACTTAGGATCTTAATAGAGGCTGAGAAGTGGGCTCATAGGACGTTTAGGATCGGCGAAGGTGGACATCTGCATGAAATTTCTGACATAGTTATCGATCTTATTCTTGTTGCCTACGGATTGCAAATATTAGAAGCAAAGAAAATATATTGCCTCTACCCAATAATGGTTGGTGAGGGGATCATAAGGTTTTCTCATGGTGTTTTTGAGGTTCCAGCACCAGCAACAAGATGGATCATCGATAATTATATGCTCCCAACAAAGAGGGGCCCCTATGATGTAGAATTGCTCACTCCTACTGGAGCTGCTATTATCGCTGCATTACAGCCAATCTTCGTGGATCGGAGGGATCTAGAGAAGAATTTCATTATTGAGAGTATTGGTGTAGGTCTTGGGCATAGGAAGCTTCCAGAGCTCAACGCCTTAAAAATATATGTCGCCACTGAGAGGAAAGAGCCTTTTCTCGAAGAGATAATCGAGCTTGAAACAACAATAGATGACATCGCTCCAGAATATCTGAGTTATATATACAGGTTCCTAGATGCTTATGAGATAACAATAACACCCGCCATAGGAAAGAAAAACAGACTAGCCATGATTCTCAGAGTACTATGCTCAGAGGAAAAAGAGAAAGAATGTGTTGAGAAGATATTTAGGGCTACGGGAACTCTCGGTATTAGGAGAAAAGTTGTTCGGAGATATGTTAGGCCTAGGAGATATGAGGTGAGGCATATAATTGTTGACGGACATGAGTTTAGAGTTATATTTAAGGAGGGAAAACCCGAATATTCCCAAATACTACGTATCGCCAAGAAGATGCACCTGACACCTTTGGAAGTTCTAAGAAAACTTCAGCTTAATAATTGATGAGGACAGGAATCATCTCTGGAGTAGTAAGACTTCTCGAAATAATTATATCAAATTAAGTCTAATGTATAACCAAGTATGAAACAATATTCAAACGGCCTGATACTGTAGATGATATTTAAAAGTAGATTTTCATTTCGTTATGTTGTATGATAATTCCGCTGAGTGGGTGTTGATATTGAGTTCGGGTTCATCAATGTTGGTTCTGCACGATGTTCGGCAGGATGAGCTGGTACAATACATCTCTAAATTCTTTGCGAATCTGCCATCGGTAGAAGCTATTTGGACTATTTTGGTGCCTATAAAGATCGCTGTAGAGCCTTCTATATACACCGAAATTTTGGGGAAACTCGCGGAGTACATTGTGAACCCAGGATACAGAAAGGGGAGAACTCTTAATATGATTATTAAGGGGGATATATATAGTTTACTGACCGTCCTAAAAATACTCTATGACAACTGCTTCGATGTTTACTCTAGACTACTAGACCATCGCCATAGACATGATAAGGTAGTAAAAAACTATGGAAAACTAAAGATACTATATATCTTCGATAGGGATCCACTTGATCCATCATACATAGTCCTAGAAGAACAAAAATTATGTATATTGGTACCAACGGATATGGATGAGCCGCCTAACTCCGTTATAATCATTGATGCTCCCCAAGAGAAAGCAGGACGGGTAAGAGCCAAAAGTAAGTTCCATCTGAATATTAGCGGTGTCTTTCAGGAATACTTTGAGATGTATGTGGCAGCAACCAAAAGTAAATCCAATGTAATCGTGCTTGATTTTAGTAGCGATATAGAAATATTTATGAAAAACTTGTGGAACACCCTAGATCTATTCTGCGACGTTGCTAGTTCTATCAAGAAGGCTATTGACGATTTTAGCAGTTTCTTTAATAAGGCTGTTCTTCTCTATCTGCTACTTAATATGGGCAATATCGACAAGAAGAAAGTGTTCGAAACCTACTACAAATATACAATATCCAAACCTATGCGGCTTATGGTCGATATGGTATTCTCCGAGCTCGACCCATATTTTAGGACTATGATAGTTAACTTTGCGCATTTTGCGTTCCACGATAGGGTACATTCTGAGAATGTCCTCTGGTTTGCCATAAATCATG
>Ga0190312_1000366_pt1 | contig 14853 bp, 23 predicted proteins | sample 487007910_MG_FD_165046 | JGI IMG/M metagenome (GOLD analysis project Ga0190312, IMG submission 165046) | Hydrothermal vent sediment bacterial communities from Southern Trench, Guaymas Basin, Mexico - 4870-07-9-10_MG | ecosystem: Environmental > Aquatic > Marine > Hydrothermal vents > Sediment ... | reverse complement strand
TTTTCCGTGACCTGGGTTTCCATGTCAGACTCCTCTTCTGTCCACACGAAGACATCATCGTACTGTCACCAGACTAAGCCTGCGCAGGGCCGAAAATCAACGGTACTGGTTTGCCACCCGATAATAGTTGAATCACAGGAGCACCTCGCGTATAGTTTTAGACAGGAGGAAAGGAAATGGACGACAGAGACAGCAAAAGTAGCTTCACGATATGGGTGCTGGTGGTTCCCGTGATCTACATTCTTCTCGTAGGTGTTGTGCCTCAAATTGCAAACCACTTCCAGAAGAAAGCTCAAAGCAAAAGCAGAGCTACCCATCCGCAAAAAGTCCCGATAGAGGATGGACCAGAACCCGCTGAAGGCAGACCGTCCTGGAAGGCAACAGACGTGCTTATACCTCGCTACGACGAAGTGCACGGGAATCTCACAGCAGAACTTACCGCAGATAAACTTGTAACACCGGACCTTGAGCACTTTACGTGCACTAACCCCGTGCTGCGAACGATCCAACCGGGCAAGCTCACAGTCGTTACAGGAGATCGCGGGCACGGAAAGCTAACCGCAAACTCTCTGAGTGACGTCACGATCACGGGACACGTCAAGGTGAGGCGCTACGACCTCGAAACACCTGCAGAAAAAGCACCTAGCAAGGAGTCAGATGAAAAACTGCCGCACCTGTATCTGCCTGGGCAAAGTAAACGGGACTGAACGCTGCCTGATGGGCGCGTCCCCACAGAACTGCGTATACTACCACGAGGCGCCAAGTTCCTGTCAGCCACAAGTAATTTGCATGTGGTCCGAAGAAGTGACCACGGCACTGCTTGACGTCGGTCTCAATAACCTGGCAGGGGCCTCAATCACAGTCTTTTCGACACCGGAACACCCACAACCGCGAAAAGCTATCGTGCATACGCCACGGCCTCAAGCTTTACGGCGAGTGTATCGTTCCAGCCTTTACACCAAACTCGGAAAGGATAAATGGGAAGGTCCACGCCATACCCTGATTGTGCTTGAGGACTAGGGCAGCAACATCAAAGACAAGAGCGTCCATGATGTAAACCCATCGGGCAACATTTCGGTCTTGTCGCCGCGTCGCCAACAGGTTTGAACCCGCTCAACCCCTACCACGCATGTGACAGAACGCTGGTCAGATAGCTTGTAAGTCAACGCCGTTTTGCCCTTGTGCTCACGCACAAAAACGTCTCCGCGTAAACACATCTGGTGTGCATTGAACAAGAAACTCGCGGCAGCTGCAACCTCATATTGGTTTACCTCTGAGACAAAAGCGCGCATGAGGCGCAGGGCGGCTAGCACGTCGACTGCTGCAACACTGTCAGCCTTGTCTAGGTCTTCAAGCCAGGCCTTGTCAAGAGACACACTTTCACGTACATACTGGACCCAACCGGCATCGACTTCTGGGTAAGCCGCAAGCAACTTCGCGCGCAGTACCAAACCCTCGATCAGACTCTCCACAGAAGGAAACCACCCAAGCCCCTTAACCCGAACCCCCAACCCTTCATCCTGGTACCTGACAGGTTTTAAGAGGATTCCCGGCGGGGGCAGAATTTCAAGAGCGTGCATGCTATACCTCCTCTACGTGTTTCCATGAGGGACAGACGTCATCGGGCTTCATCAGCCTGCAAGCGAATGGCACATCCCGCCTTTCTTTGTTGTAAAATACGCAGTTCGCGCATTTTGCATAAAAAGGAAAATCATACCGTTGCCGAATTAGACACGACGGGCAAAAGCCATACACTCCAGTACGGTAACCACATTTAGGACATCGGGTCATTGCTGTCTCACCACGTATATCTTACGGGGTTCATAACCGCCAAGAACACGCGCTGGCCGAACCTGCACAACCTCTCCGCGCCTTCTGAACCACGATGCCTTCAGTAGCCGCAAGTGACCTCGGCGCTCATGCGGCCGCGGTGACCTATGCGGACGATGACCATGGCACAATGGAGCAGGCTTCCGCACGAAGCTCACACTATCTCTGGTCTCTTTTTCCAGGTCTACGAGTACCTCACTGTTATCAGACACCCTGTATACGGATGTTCCAGAATGGTCTTGAAACAAGTTGCTTGACAAATAGTCTCCTGTAGGCTAGAATATACTCATAAAGCTCGCAGACTGGGCCAGACAACAAGGGATAGCGTACATAACCGCTTGGCGGTGGTTCAAGCGCGGCAAGCTACCTGTACGGGCGTACAAGACGCCGAGCGGTGCCATCCTGGTTGATACATCTCCCGCTCTCGAAAATCTCCCAACAGTTGTGTACTGCCGAGTTTCCTCACATGAGAAAAAAGATGACCTAGAACGACAAGCAGAGCGGTGCTTAGAATTTTGCCGTGCACGTGGATGGGAAGTGTATCGGGTTATCAGAGAAGTTGGTTCTGGCATGAACGACAGCCGGAAAAAGCTCAGTGAGTTGCTGCAGCAAGATTCTCCTTGTCGACTTGTGGTAGAACACAAGGATCGGCTTACACGCTTTGGTTTTAACTTTTTCGAAATCCTCCTGCCAAAGCTCGGCTGGGATCTGATCGTGATAAACCGAGACGCCGAGGAACAAGATGACTTGTTGAAAGATCTTGTAGCAGTGATTACTTCCTTTTGCTGTCGCCTGTACGGGTTGCGGCGCGGGACACGCAAAGCTAAAGAAATCAGAGACGCATGCGTAGAGCAGTAAAAATCAACCTGAAGTTCGTAACAGAAAAGAAACGGGGACGAATAGCTGCGCTCCTGCAGGCGTACCGGGCAGCGGTGAATTTCTACACCAGGTCTCTGTGGACGACTCCCGGCAGACTCGACAAAGCGACGCACGCGAGACTTCCGAATACACGCTTGTCGGAACGGTACAAATCCCAAGCACTGAAGCAGGCGCTGGAGCTTGTAGTGGCAACGAAACGATCCGCGAAGGTACTCAGCAAACCAGCTTCTGTTCCCGTGTTTCGCGGTGGCGCCGTTTTGGACGCGAAGTTCGTCACGATAGAGGACGGCAGAGGCAGCTTTGACCTGATGATCAAGCTTTCCACTCTGAAAAAAGGAAGCCGTGTATGGCTTCCGTGTAGAAGGACCTCGGTGCTGAACAAGTGGCTGTCGAAACCGGGTGCGCGTCTGATTCAAGGGTGCTGCCTTACAGAGACGCACATAATTCTTTGGGTAGAGGTTCCTGATGCGCCACCCAGGACTACGGGTTCTGTTCTTGGAGTGGATGTGGGAATTCATAAGCTGATCAGCACTTCTGACGGACAACATTATGGAAAAAGGTTCAGAGAGATTAGCAAAAGAATACGCAAAAAGAAAACAGGCTCAAAGGCAAAAGCTCGTGCTTTACGATATCGCGACAATTTTATCAACCAAACGGTCCGCAAGCTTCCGTGGAATAAGTTGCGCGTAATAGGTGTCGAAAATCTAGTAGGCATGAAGAGGGGGAAAAAGAAGAATCGCGGAAAAGCATTTCGGAAAGCCTTGGCACCTTGGACATACCGGCGAGTGCGCACAAGGATCGAGCATCTTGCACAAGAGAACCGTGTTCGTCTTGTCCTAGTTGATCCCCGAAACACTTCCCGGACTTGTCCCATCTGTGGAAAGGTGTCTAAGCTGAATCGCAAGGGAGAGGAATTTCTGTGTGTTTCCTGTGGCCACAGGGGAGATGCCGACACCGTTGGCGCAGAAAATATCCTCGCTCGTACCTTGACGATCCTCGGGAGCGTAGAGTCCCCGGGGCAAACAAAGGCTGCTGTGTAGTGAAACGTGTGACTATACATCAGCTAACTCTTTGCAGGAAGGGTTTGCAAGAGTGCACCACCTTTTAGGAGCACTCCCAGCCCAGGCTCAGGCTCATAAACCCCACTCTTAGCCAAGGCGCCCCTTCCAAACGTGATCTGAATTTCGTCGCGGCGCTGTGCCCCCTGCTTCCAGCGTTTTTCCTTGCGTTTTGCTGCCTGACCAATTCCCGCAGCCGAAGGATGGGCCAGGAGCCAAACAAGCTGATCGGCTTCCAATCGCAGAATTAACAGCCCGCCATCCGCTTCAATTGCTGTACAAGGAAACGGCAGTACCGCCCGACCAGTTTTAGGCGGCCGCAACGCATCAAAGCGAAAAAGATGGGGTTCTGAGAACAGTTCGCCAATCCAAGCGCAGTGATACCGCACGTAATCTGCCACACGCTGAAAAAGATCCCTTCCTGCAGTGTTTGCACTCATAGTGAGCACCAAAAACGCCGGGGCTACCCGAAGATAGCCCCGGACAGGATGGACCCGGCGCGGGTCGGAACAGCATCTGTGGCGGACAGAAGGGGAGTGCACCAGGTCCACATAGTAGCTTACCGTACAAACCAGTGATTGTCAACATCAGTTTTCGGTCAGCACTGACCGTCTAAGAGTTCCAGCCCCCAAGAATCCCAGCCGGGAGCAGTTGTGCGCGCGAACATTTCGAGACGCCTACAGCTACCGAAAAGCTTCTCTATCCTGATACGAGCTTCAGCTGGTTTTTCACTGTGCCTACCAACACGACTCATGATCACACTGTGAACAGCCGCAGATCGTCTCTCCGGCTTACCGCGAAGGCCGAGAAGGCAAAGCTCGGCATTGCTACGTGTGTAGTGCCCGCATCCCCAAAAGAGGCTGTCGCTTTTCTTGTTGAGTTTCACCCATGTAAAGGCAACCGTCTTGTAGGTGAATCCCCACGCCTTTACCACCTCCAGGGCCTGCGGCAGGAAAGGCATCGTGGCCCAGAGAAACAGCACGCTGTTGTCCGTGCAGATGTCTGCTACAGGAAGGGCGCATATTTCCTTGAGTCTCATTGTCGGGTAGTGCCTCTCGGCACCACCGCGCTGGAGGTATTTGTTTCGGTAGGACCACGGGGGATCAGCGTAGATTACTTCGTAAGGGCCGGTAGGCCACCCAGGGGGCAGTGTATTAGTCATATTACGAGCTTTCCATCTGTGGGACAGAAAATCCACCCCTCTTGCTTGACCTGTCTCCAGTTGGAGACAGGCATCACCACAGAGGGACACTGGTTGAACTTCGTTAAGCCAATAGTCTTCCCATAACAGACGGCCATCGCCGCGCATCTCCAGGCGTCGGCAAGATCTCCGCGGCCTACATTCGCTATCCGGCGCCCGTCCAGGAAGCGCATCGAAGCAAACGACTGGCTCTGCTTTGCCGCAGCCGGGTACGTCTCGATTATATGCAGGGAATACCTTGCCAGGCAATACTTGGGGTAAGCGATATCCCGCCACTTGATGTTGAACGGAAGCACCACACAGTGGGAACCATGACGCCTGGCCAGAGAACTAACCGCAGCCAGAGCCTTCGAGGACGGGTTGCCCATACGATCACCAATAACAGACAACGGCTTCACACCGAATCTCTTGGCGATGAATCTATCTGTTACCCGAAAAAGGAACGTGTTGTCCAGATGGTTCCGCTCGGGAGGCGGGACAAAAGTCTGTCTCAGGTATCTGTGGTTGAACAATCGCTGGGCCTTCAACGGGAGGCCTAGCGCGGCATCAACGCAAATGACCACGGGAATGGCCTTCTTTACCTGCACCCGCAATAGTGTCAAGATCTTTTGGACACTCCGCGCATGCTTACCTACACTTAGCCGCCCGACAAACGGCTTTCCTATCGGTTTGATTCCTTTGCCACTGACCGAAATCGCCACCAGTGCGTCTTGGCTCCTACCGCTGCAAAGCCAAGACCCTGCGTCCCAACCAATAGCGTACATTTCGAGATAGGAGTTCTTCGGCATTATTTCTCCGCGGCTTGTTTCACTCTGACGCACTCGCTGATAAACTCGCCCTTTTGGGCTTTCCAGAAGATGCGCATGTGGTCATCATCAAGCATCGTGCGTCCAATCTGACCTTTCAGCACTTGGTGTCCGGACTCATCGCAAAGGGGGAAACTTCGCGATATAGTGCTGCTTTTCCTTGAATGACTGAATCTGGATTTCATCGGCATCCTTGAACTGCGCCGCTCTCCCGCGCAGTCGAATATCCTGGGCCTCCACGCGAATAAAGCCATCCGGTGCAAACGTGATCTTCGCCAATCCCTTGTTCTATGGAAAGCTGTCAACCTCCCAGGTACCTTTCATTGGGAAGAACAGATTTCTTCTGACAGTAAGATACCAGTTTGCGAACCACGACGTAAAAATCGCAACAATCACAAGAATCCATACGAAGAAACCTATACTGGACAAGACGGCCAAAAGAGCAACCGCGTCTTCGGTACGTTCATCCCTTTCACCGGATCGTGGAGCCACTACATTTTTCATCCCTCCGCTTTCTGTCTGTTTCTCGTACTTTGCCATGACGCACCCCTATTCTGTGCATGCGCCTGGCTCTCGATCGTAGTTATTTAGCCTTCATAGGGGTTTCTTTCAACGGTTGGTACTTGACGGATGAACACTTTTAGCTAGAAAGCACCAACTTTCGGGCAACCTGCGCAACTTGGTCAAGCCGGTCCGAGTGTTTGGTCATCAGTTCGAAATGATGAGCGAAGAGCACAATCAACGTTTTGCTGAGCGTGTCTCGGACATCCGAACCGTAGCGCACACCAGCTATAGCTTCTGCCGTTTCCTCGTCCACGTGACCATCTGCGAAACTCGGACAGATCATAACCTCGCCGGAACGTTCCTTTCCGGGAACAGGAATAATCTCGATGGAAAACTCCTTTTCACTGAAGGAGAGCTTCCAGCTATAACCGCGTCGACCTTTCATCAGTGTCCTGCTGGTAACTCTTCCCTTGAACATGCCCTTCGGGATCTGGTCCGCAGCAGCACGCATCGCCTTCTGAGCCTCACTCTTGGTTCTGTACATCGTCCAGTTGGGTACCATCTTCAGTCCTCTTTGTCATGTAAAGAAAACGGCAGCCGTAACGGCAAACGTAAAGGTACTGGTAGTTTGGAGAATCCGACAATGGAATGCTCTCAATGTCGTCGTCCAATGTCCAGCGAGCCTCTGCGTCAGCCAGTACCGCGCTGTGTAGCCGCATCTCGCATGCGTGAACCGGGCACAGAATCTTCACTGGCGAAGCCTATCGAGTAGAACCAGAAGGATGTCCCGCCGAACCGCAAAGTCGTTTGTCAGGCACATAGCGAGACATAACTTGTCAATGGGCACCATTTGCCGCAAATCCTCGTCGACCTGCGCACGAATCTCGATAGGAAGCAACGCGAAAGGGGCTGACTCGCCTCCGTCAATTGACGCCTTCCATGCGTCTCGGCTGTCGTCTATCTCGATCGCCGAGACTTCATCTGCGTCGAGAGCAAGCCTCGTGCGTACCTTGAGCATGTTAGACTAAACGTCAATTCCTGAAAGGTTCAAGGTTTACAGAATCCGAAAGGGTGGAATAACAAGATAGAAAGGAGAACATCATGGCCATCGACTGGGACGACGACGGAGTAGTAATCGCCGCACTGATGACGATTTACGAGAAGCAGACCGCAGATGAGCAAGTCAGCGGCAGCACTCGGTGGGAGAACGGCGTAGGGTTCAACGGCCGCGATGCCCAATTCGGAACATCCCTCGCCCAGCAGTACATGCGCTTCGGCAGACTCTCCCCGAAACAAATATCCGCCGCGCGCCAGATGCTCCAGAAGTATCGCCGGCAGTTACCCGAAGAGCTTGAGCCACTGCCCACCAATCGTCCGAAAAAGGTCAAAAAGCCCGCCGAAAAGCACGTGAAGACCCTCGAAGGGAAGCTCGTAGTCAGTTTTGACTATGACCGAGCGCTGGTAACCGCGATAAAAGAACTCCCGGGAAGACGGTTCGACAGGGAAACCAAAAGTTGGACCCTTCCGGACCTGCCGGCCAACAGACGTCGCCTCCGAGAACTCGGCTTCCCGGTCCCCGAAGAAACCAAGGAAGAAGTAAAGCTGGACCTGAGCGGGATGCGCACGAATCTGTACCCCTACCAGGTGGAGGGAGTCAGATTCATCGAAGAGCACAACGGGCGGGCACTTATCGGCGACGAGATGGGCCTGGGCAAGACAATCCAGAGCATCGCCTGGCTGCAGATGCACCCCGAGGCACGTCCGGCAGTGATCATCTGCCCGAGTTCCGTCAAGCTGAACTGGCAACGCGAGTTGCAGATGCACGCGGGCCTCGAAAGCACCGTGTTGTCAGGCATGGAACCCCAGGAACTGTCTGGCGAAGGCATCTACATCATCAACTACCGGATTCTGAAGGCCTGGAAAACCGCCATCGAGAAGATTCAGCCCAAAGTGTTCATCCTGGACGAGGTACACTACTGTAAGAACCCTGACGCACAGCGCACCCAGGTCGTCCAGGAACTCGTGGGAGGAGTCAAGCACCTGATCACCCTCACCGGAACCCCGATGGTCAACCGCCCCGTCGAACTCTTTACTCCGTTGAATATGCTCGCGCCCAAGATTTTCGATTCCTTCACGACGTTCGCCTTCCGTTACTGCGGCGCCAGCCACAACGGCTACGGCTATTCCTTCGACGGCGCTTCGAACCTCGCAGAACTGCATGAAAACCTCTCCGATATCATGATTCGCAGGAAGAAAAGCGACGTTCTCAAGGATCTCCCCGAGAAAACGCGCGCGACCGTACCAGTCAGCATGTCCGAAATGTCCCAGTACGAAGACTCGATGGAAGAATTGCTTGACCTGCTGGGACAAGCACAGTGGAAACATCACCAGGCACTGGCCCTGCTGAACTCCATGCGCCGCATCATCGGTATCAGCAAAGTACCCGCCGTCATAGAGTGGATTCGGGACTATCTGGAGAGCGGCAAGCCCCTCGTAGTCTTCGCGCACCACAAGGACGTGATCCGCCTGATCTACGACGCATTCAAAGATGTGGCGTGCAAGCCTCTCACTGGAGACACGAATGCCGAAGAACGCGCGGAGATCGTCGATTGCTTTCAGAGGGGAGAGAAGCAATTGTTCATCGGCAACATCCAAGCCGCCGGGACCGGCATCACCCTAACCGCGGCGGATGCCGTTTGTTTTGTAGAACTGGCCTGGAGCCCGGGCACTCTTACCCAGGCCGAAGACCGCATCCACCGCATCGGCCAGGAGAACCGTTGCACAGCTTACTACTTGGTTGCCCCAGGAACCATCGACAACAAGATGGCCTCCATCATCCATCGGAAGCAGCAGGTTATTGATGCCGCCATCGACGGCCAAGCCGAGGCGGAAGCAACCTGCTTCGACGAGCTCATCAAGAGCATCATCGAAGAAAACCAGTGAGTCGGTCAGTGCTGACCTATGTGAGTATCTGCATCGTCCGGAAGTTTTTGCCGATAATCAAAGGCAAAAGATTGTTGAACACCGCCCTCACGCGGTCTCCCCTCGGATTTATCACCTCGAACGCCATAGCCCGGATGTCACGGGCAATATGGTAGCGGAACGCTGTCTCACGACACATGTCGGGATCAATCGTCTCGACAGCAGTAACAGCAAAGAGAAGCGCATACTCTACTCGGTCAAGTTCCACCTTCTCACCGAAATCATACCGGAAGATACACTTGTTTAGTCTGTTAGACGCTACCATTCTATTCCTCCTCATTGCGGGGTCCACTGCTTACATACCCGCAATCCTCGGAATCCGTCGGAGAAAGTTCCGATGCACCATCCTTGCACCACGGATGCACCACAATGGTGCATGACTGGTGCGGGAGCCGCAGGAAAGTCTCGCGGGAGGGGACGGACAGGTTATCATAGGAAACACAGACGAGATTGGCAAAATCCTTGCTGGAAAGCCACAGACCGCGGGCGCAAGCCATCGCCAACCACAGAGACCCGCTGAGATCACGGACAACCGGAAAAAACAGGCTTTTGCGCAACTCCAAGCACCAGATTCTGCCGCGGCCGAAGTATACCCGGAACGGCCCATCGCACCCGTCGCGTGGGAGGAATCGAGACCATCGTTGCATGAACCGCTCGCGCATGCCTGGCTTTCCTCTTCCGGATATTCACGGGAATTCCTCTAAGCATAGTATACACGAAAACTTGTAAGCATGTCACATGCCAGTTGAAAACCGCTATCATCAGCGGTAGGTTAGTCAAAGATGTGCTTGTGAAAGGAGGTACATGCCGATCGCACTGTCGCCGGATACAGACCCAAGGCAACTGCCACCAGAGACCAAGGCCAAGTGGGTACAGGAATCCAAGGGCGCCTTGATCGACATACTGGCAGACACAGAAGTAAGTGGAAATCTGGATTTGTCTTTTCCAGACCTCAAACGCCTGCCAGAGAACCTAAGAGTGCTCGGGCACGTCGCAGTAAACATGAGTCAGATAGAAGAGATTCCGGCTTCGTTATCGTCCCGCGGAATAAGCGCCGACGGATGCCGAAACCTCAAAGCAATTAGAGCCAACAACATTTCGGGAGACGTTTTGATAGGGGATTGTCCGCTCTTAGAAGAGCTTCCCCTAGACTTTTACGTGAACGGAAATCTGCACATCGCCAACTGTCCGAGATTGAAGCGTATACCGAACGGATTAGTGGTAACAGGCAATATGTATCTGGAGAACCTGGAAAACCTGCTGTCAATCGGAAAACACAGCCTCGTGATCGGCGACATTCTTTTCGAGAGTTGCCCGAAGCTCAGGACGCCGCCATCAGACTTACGGAACACTGGAACCCTGTCAATCATCAAATGCCCACACATTGACCAGGACAAGCTTCCAGCAAAGGTAACTCTGAGGAAAGATCCGCCACCACGAATACTTTTTCGCCTATGAGTCACTCTATGACAACAAGCGCACAGCTATGTCCTATAACTAATCCATACAGCCTCTCGATAGAAGAGAAGCTCGACCTCATAGAGAAGAGCAACGGCGCGCTCATAGGCCTCCTGAAAGACATCGAGATGCGCAGGCCGCTAAGACTACACGACATGAAGTCACTGACTTACCTTCCGGACGTCAAGTGGGTAGAAGATATCCAGATAACAGCCTGCCCTAACTTTTCCAGGTTACCAAGGCGCCTCGCCACGAGACAATTGCACATTCTAGGCATCAGCGGGCTAAAAGAGATGCCACGCCAGGTCGAATGGGAAGTAGACAGTCTGGAACTGATCTGCTGCACGGAGCTTCGCAACCTCGCTACTGGGATCAAGGCAAGCAAGATAGACCTGACTGGATGCTGCTCACTAACGGAGTTGCCGGAAGAAATATGTCTGAGCGGCTCCCTGAGCCTGGACGGATGCGAGCGGCTAGAGCATCTCCCGAAGCGAATGAAGATCGGCCGTTGGCTCGATTTGAGAGGCTGTACGTCCATAAAAGAGCTACCCGCAGGTCTTAAAATTGGCGAGTGGCTCAGGGCCAGCGACTGCTGGGCACTTGAACACATTAGTAGTTGCGTTCGTGTTGGCGGACGACTAGAACTCGACAGATGTAGATCGCTGCAGGAGTGTCCCGTACTGCCGCACGTACATGGCCCGATAAAGCTACCAGAACATCTGGAAAAGCAAGTGGCAGCCCAGTCCGGTTCTCACACGACTAAGCTCCCCGGACCAAGAAACTAGGTTTACAAGTTCCCGAAAGGTGGAATAAAGGAGCAAAAAGGAGAGCGCCATGTCCTTGAAAAGACCTGAGAACCTAATTGCAAAAGACGGTACTAGGCTCAAGCGCACCTTCTGGGCATCTGTGAAGGACGGGGACAAAGTCTACCTCTACGCCCGCGAAAACAACAAAGAGGTCGGGATCGGCCCTTTTCGCGTTGCCGACGTGAAAGACCGCGCCCTGATTCGAGCAGATGCCTTCGCCCGGGGAACTTTCATCCACTATCCCGAGGAACTGTACGTTCCGGTCAGTGCTGACTGAAGGAGAACCACATGCCAACTTACCGGATCACGTTCACTCGCCTGCCACGGCACGAGGGAGAGATCACAAGTAGTCAGATCGTGCGCGAAGTGCTTATGGCGATGTTGCCACCTGGTCGCGCAAGGCAAGCCTTTGAGAAGGCCGAAAAGACTTTTCCTGAGGGTCACATCCTTGCCTCGATGTGGGTTCACGACGAAGAACAAGCAACCGGCCCGGAACTCCTGCAAAAGCATATTATCCCGACTTATCCCGAGGCTACCCTGTGTAGCTGGGACGCGGTAACCGAACGAACGAGCATATAGTGATATGGTGATAGGTCCATCTGTTGACCCTTGCTCGCTTCCTGTCAAAGAGCGCGTCGCTCTGGTGTGCGAATCCGACGGCGTGCTGGTTGATCTTTTGTCGAACACTCAGATACGGGGATCACTGAACCTCTCGAATCTCAAGCAACTTACACACCTGCCACGCCAGTTAAGCGTAACCAATGACCTCATAGTGAAGAACTGTCCGCGGCTGGTATCAATATCAGATGACTTACAGGTAGGGAACTCGCTGGTGCTCTCCGGGTGCACTTCCCTCGCATCTCTGCCCTATGGCTTAAAAGTAAACAGGCTCATTGCAGATAAGTGTACGACGCTCAAGCACATAGCCGGTTTACGGACAAAAGGAAAGGTGAGCATGTGCGAGTGCCCTTCACTGGTAGAGATTCCCAGTGACATTTATATTGGAACCGACCTGCATCTGGATGGTTGCCGCAACTTGCGTCGGCTGCCGACAAACTTCTCCGTGAAAAACGGGCGCCTCTCGATAAGAGATTGCACTTCTCTGGCTGAGTTGCCTGATGACCTATGTGTCGGAACGCACCTTAGCGCTTCCGGATGCAAGGCGCTCAGAAGAATCGGCAGGCGTACCTTCGTGGGAATGAACCTGGATCTGGAATACTGTTCTTCGCTCCAGGAAATTCCCAAGGATATAGTCGTACTTGGTACTTTTTACCTCACAGGCTGCACATCGCTGAAGAAAATGCCCAAGCTGGTACCACCGTCAAGGATACTGCAGCTGAGCCGTGTAGAAGTCACTCCATGACAATCGCAATAGGCCCAACCACGAACCCCGAAAAACTCCCGGTTGAAGAGCGGGTGAGACTTGTCATCGAATCCGAGGGGCTTCTTATCGACCTGCTCGCGCACACGGAGTGCCAACCAAACCTCGTATTGGAATGCCTGCGCTACCTGACGCATCTGCCACCAGGCTTGTACGTTCGTGGTGCACTCCTTCTAACCGGATGTGAAGCTCTGCTCGAAATTCCACAGGACCTGCGTGTGGAGAACACGCTTGACCTAACCAACTGCTACGCGCTACGACGACTTCCTGAAGGACTGCACATCAAAAATGGGGACCTCACGCTCCATAATTGTATCTCGCTCAAAAGATTGCCGCAGATGTACGTGTCCGATCTCGTGGTAGCTCCCGGCTGCACTGCACTGACAGAACTGTCGCGCGGGATTGTCGTAGGGTCGCTAGACCTTAGCTGCTGCACCGCACTTGAGGCGCTGCCACCGGACCTGGTCGTCAAAAATATGCTCGATCTGCGAGGGTGCACCTCGTTGCGCCTCGTACCGGACAGCATAAAAGCGAGAATAGTCGTTTTGCCAAAGCACCTTGACAAGCTCAAATCACGCTATGCGGCGCAGTAAATGCCTGGAGATCAGCCGCAGCGGCAACGTCCTCTTTCTCAAAGGCTGCGTGGCGCTTCGAAGCGTACCGCGAACCATCGTATACACAGGAGGACCGCACAATGACCACCGTCTCACCGGTCACCGACCCCATGACGCTGCCCGTCGAGGAACGCATCAGGCTCGTGCGTAAGTCCGGTGGCGTCCTCGTCGACCTCCTCAGGGGCGCGCACGTCCATGAGCCCCTCTTCCTGGCCCGCCTTCCTCACCTCACTCACCTGCCCGAGGGCCTTCACGTAAACGGCTACCTCGACCTCACCGACTGCACGTCACTCACCTCCCTTCCGCCTAACCTGCACGTGGGCGGCTCGCTCTACCTCTCTCGTTGCACGTCACTCACCTCGCTGCCTGAGGGTCTCCACGTGGGTGGTCGGCTCGGTCTCTCCGGCTGCACGTCACTCATCTCCCTGCCTGAGGGTCTCCACGTGAACAACCACCTCGACCTCTCCGGCTGCACGTCACTCACCTCGCTGCCCGAGGACCTCTGCGTAAGCGATCACCTTGACCTCACCGGCTGCACATCACTCACCTCCCTGCCCGAGAGCCTCCGCATTGACGGCTTTCTTGACCTCTCTCGCTGCACGTCACTCACCTCGCTACCTGAGGGTCTCCACGTGGGTGGTTCACTCTACCTCTCCGGCTGCACGTCGCTCACCTCGTTGCCCGACGGTCTTCGTGTCGATAACCACCTCGACCTTACCGGCTGCACCTCACTCGCCTCCCTTCCGTCCAGCCTCCACGTGGGTGGTCGGCTCGGTCTCTCCGGCTGCACGTCGCTCACCTCCCTGCCTGAGGGCCTCCACGTGAACAACCACCTCGGCCTCGCCGGCTGCACCTCACTCACCTCCCTTCCGTCCGACCTCCACGTGGGCAGCTGCCTCATCCTCTCCGGCTGCACCGCCCTCAGAGAGGTGCCGCCCACCGTCCAGGCCCGGGAGGTCGTCCTGCCCGACCACCTGCGCTGAGCCTAGGAGGAGCGCACGATGAGCGTCGTCGCGCCGACCGCTGACCCCCGCCTGCTGCCCGTCGAGGCGCGCGTCAAGCTCGTGCGCGCCTCCGGCGGCGTCCTCGTGGATCTCCTCAAGAACACGTCCGTCACGGGCGACCTCGACCTCAGCGACCTCCCGCGTCTCGTGCGTCTCCCGCCGGGCCTCTCCGTCACCGGCAACCTCGACCTCTCCCTCTGCTTCTCGTTCACCCGGCTCCCGTCCGACCTGCGCGTCGGCGGTGACCTCAGGCTCATCTGCTGCTCCGCCCTCGCCTCCGTGCCGCCGGGCCTCACCATCGGCGGCACGGAGGCGAGGGCGGAGCAGCAG
>Ga0190312_1000365_pt1 | contig 14920 bp, 13 predicted proteins | sample 487007910_MG_FD_165046 | JGI IMG/M metagenome (GOLD analysis project Ga0190312, IMG submission 165046) | Hydrothermal vent sediment bacterial communities from Southern Trench, Guaymas Basin, Mexico - 4870-07-9-10_MG | ecosystem: Environmental > Aquatic > Marine > Hydrothermal vents > Sediment ... | reverse complement strand
TCTGCACCCGCAGAAACGCCAGCGAGCAGGAGTTCAGGGTCAAGCGTGTCCACAGAGATTGGCACGGATGCATCACATTTCAACGCAGCAGAGACCGCTCGCTCAACATCCTTCTCCGTTGCAGAGACATGCACGCCGATGTCAATCCAGTCTGCACCGCTCTCCAAGAAATATTGCATGCGCTTCTGAACCTCTTCTTCGCTCAAAAGCGTCGCATCCACAATCTCAGCACAGACCTTCATTCGTGAGTCTCCGCCGATTTTCACGCCCTTCACGGAGAAATTTGCAGACGCAGCTCGCTCAAAAGAGGCGACTTCCTTCAAAGCGTTCTCACGACGCTTCTCCGACAGGAAAATATCCGCTGGAACACTCGCAGAGAATTCAATTTCCGATGCATGCTTCAGCACCTCACCGATGTCCCTCGCATTCTTGGGTCCCAAGCGGATTGGAATACCTAACTCACGCTCAAGCTCGCTGAAATCCGCCTTGCAGAGTCCTGAAACGAGAATCATGTCGTAGCCTGCGAGATGCTTTCGCAATTCGCACTGCGAGGAGCGGGCATGTGCGTTTGCGTGTGCGTTGCGTGTTTTTGTGTGCGTGTGTGTGCATGTGTGTATGTATGTGTGTGTGTTCGCAGCGAATCTGCGCTCAAGCGCCCTTTTGAGCGTTCTCGGCGTTGTGAACGCAGCAATTCCAATATTTTGCGTGAGAACCTCGCACTCGTGCCTTTCACCTTTTCCTTTTTGCTCTCGCTCCCATTCACGCAGCGCCTCCTTCAGAATGCTTTCCGCTCTCTTCCCAGTCACAGCAAGAATCCTCATTTCCTCGCTGCCTTTCTACTGTTCCTCTCCCTCCCCGCTCTTCTGCCGATTCGTGTCTTTTGCGTCGGCGTGAGTGTCAGCGTTTGTGTCAGTGTTTGTGTCAGCGTTTGTGTCAGTGTGAGCGCCGGCGTCAAGCAGAGCGAGGAAAGGGTCTTCGGGCTTCTCCTTCAGCGTTTGGTAAACGATGAAAGTTTCAGTGCGTTCAACCGCTTCAAAAGCGTGCATTTCCCTTATGAAATCAGTCATTTCGTCCTTATTTCTGAATAGAAGTTCAAGGAAGAAGTCGTATCTGCCGAAAAGTAGCTGAATTCTGCGGACATTCCTGCTTTTTTGAAGGAAATTAATGAGTTCTTTACGCAAACTCTCTGAAGGTTTCGCAATAATGAGGATATAAGCACGGAAAGATAATCCGAACTTCTCTTCATTAAGGCGAATGGTGAATCCTTCCGCAAGACCCTCCTCAAGAAACCGCTTGACTCGCTCAAAAGCGACCTGCCTGCTGACATCGCATCTCCTCCCGATCTCAGCGAATGGAAGCCTGCCGTTCTGAATCAAGAGGCGTAGAATGCATTTGTCCTTCTCTCTCAGCCTCATTTCCGTCGTTTGTCAAAATGAAATGCGGAATATTTATAAATTGCTCTGATATTTATGCCTCTGGGTTGGACGGTTGTTGAAAGGCGGAGGAAGGTGAATGTCGCTGGGCGGGAAGAGGCGAGGGCAGGAAAGCGAAGGGGGTGAAGAAAGTGGTGCTGTTCACGCTGGATGACATTTCCATAGAGAGTTTCAGGGAGATATTTCGGGACATCGTCCGCATAAAAGAGAAAGCAGGGCTGAAGGCGATTGAGAGGAATCCGCCAGACCTGCTTGAGCGGGCGAAGTTGTATGCGGTGCGCTACCGAAACGGCAGTCTCGGCTGGACTTCAAATATATGGCATCGCAGCGAGGGCGGAACCGTTGTAATTGAGCGGGAGGAGGACTTGAAGCCCGTTCACAAGGTCTTAATGTTGAGAGTGCTTGAACATATTCTCGCACAAGGTCCGCTGATTCAAGTAGATGCGAAGATTGCAGCGGGAACGAGAGCGGAGATGAAATGCAGGCTCTTCTGCGACCCTCAATTTCCGGATATTGCTTACCGATGGCAGCAGTTGAACTTCCCTTACGAGCCCGCTGAGGGCGAAGAGCCGGATGTTGAGATATTTCACATTCCACACTACTTGGACAATCCTCCGTTGAATGGCGGGGAACTGCTCAAAGTGCTGCGATTTCCTCACCACAATTACACAATTATTACTTGCAGCTCTTATCAGGGAGAGACGAAGAAAGGTTTTCTCTCGCACTGGATTTTCCATGTCTACAAAAAGGGCGGAACGGGAGAGCATGCATCGCTCAAGGAATTCACGGTCGTTCGTGCTGACGGAAAGGAGAAAAGGGTGAGGATGTGCGTCTGGGGTCTCACAGGCAGCGGTAAGTCAACGCATGGTCTCTACATTTTCAACGAGCAGACCGCACCGCTATTCAAGGAGCAGTTCGGCGTGGATGTCCTCTCGCTTGTGAAGGAGCAAGTGATAAAGAATGACGACATCGTTGCGATTTTTGAGGATTGCGTTATTTGCCCTGAGCGGGGCTCTTGGACGAAGACTGAGGATGTTGACGAGAGGCAGGTGGCAATCTACCGAGCAGCGCTCTCACCGAGAGCATTACACGAGAACACGGAGTTTGACGAGGAGGGAAACCCCTGCTTTGAGGGAAAGCTCTTCCAATACCACGGAAAGCCGAACAGAAATGCTCGCTCAAACTTGATGCTTGAGGACACAGGTTACTTTGACGGTAGTATCGTCTCTTCAGGACCGCTGAACATGGCGGTTTTCATTTCACCGGGCTACCTCACAGACTACGCTTGGGTTCGGATTGCGGATGCCGCTTTCGCTGCGAAAGTGCTTGCGGATGGTCGCACCGTAGGGCATCCCGCACAGGGAAAGGAGGGTGTTGGCGCCGAAAAATATGCGAGCAGGTATTGCCTGCCTTTCACGATGGGCGTCGGGAACGCTGCGCATGTCATTCGCTTTTACGAGTTCCTGAAGAAGTGGGAGACTTCTGGCAGCCCCGTTGAGGTCTACCTGATTAACACCACAGGAAGAGTCGGCGCAGAATACGAGTGGGTCACCGCGGAGATTAATGGTGAGAAAATGGAAGTGCCTCGCCCGAAGTTCAAAGAGGAGAACGGGAGGGTGAAGCCCGTCGGAGGCACAGGACCCTCTATTGAGGAGACCGAGCTTTTCCTACTGCAAGCAGCAAGAGGAGCGGTGGAATACAAGCCGCATCCGATTTGGGGCGAGAAGGTGCTTGTGCCTGTCAGCGTTGAAGGGCTTCCCGCAGAACGCTTGAAGGAGCTTGACCCATTCGCTTACCGCACGATGGAAGAGATGCGAAGCCTGCTGCATGTGCAAATAAAAATCAGCAAGATGCACCTCGACAAGCAGTGTCCCGGGCTGCCTCCAGAGATATACAACGCAATGGATTTTTAATCTTTATTTTTGCATGTAGTTCTTCATCTATGTTCCCTCGCAAGGGTAAGTGTAAAGCTCGCTGTAAGCTCGCTGTTAGCAGTTTAATTGTTTAATGCGTGCCATGCTTAGAGCAGGATTTGAAAGCCAGCAGGAGAAAAAATGAAGGCAGCATCACAAAGCCCTTTGCGACGCCTATGTGGCTATACGCAGTTCCCTCTCTTGAGTCCCTCTCAGAAATCCTCTCAAGGCGTCAGCGTGTGCGCATGATGCTGCTACCTGCAACATTTAAATGAGTGGTGAAGAAGGTTTTGGGACGCTTTTGGGGACGCTTGAAGGGGGTGAGCAAGCATCGGCGAAAAGGCATGGATGGAAAGGAGCGGTAAGAAAACGAGGAATGTCCCTGGATGGGAGGATGCTCCTGTTCCTGCGTGTTTAGGCGGAGATGAGCGCTCGCTGACTTTTTGTTGCGACCCTCGCTCTCCGTTCGTGGGTATGCCATTCAACTGCAGGCGGGATGAGCTGCTTGCGAAAATCGGGCTTTCTGCGGAAGATTTCGTGCGCATAAAGGATGAATTCTCAAAGGAGAACGGCTGGGATGACCCGAGAGTGTGCTTTGGCTCACTCGCATACTGCTGCATGAGGCGGCATGGCTGCCCGTTCAGGGACGCCGTTCTCGCCGAGCTCTACGGGGCTGAGCGTGCATACTACGAGTATTTCCGCCGAAAGAAGGAGCTTGCCAAGCGCATATTGGAGGAAGCGAGGCGGAGGCGTGGCGGAAGCAGCGTGGAGAACGGCGTAGAGTGAGAATAAAAGCACAAGCTTGTGAGGGTGAAGGCAAGGCGATGAAAATATCTCTTGACATAGAATTGAAGGATATTCCAGGGCAGCTTGTGCGTGCGTTGGAGCCGATTTCGGAGCTTGGAGGTAACATAATAAGCGTGATGCATCACCACGAGAAGAAGACCCCGCTTGGAAATATTCCCGTGCAGGTCGTATTTGAGATGGATGAGCGGAATGTGGATGCACTTGTTGAGCGACTTCGTGAGCGAGGCGTGAATGTCTTGCGTGTTGGAAAGGAGCGATTGAAGGCATCAAAGCGTGTTATTTTGATAGGTCATATCGTTCATTCTGACATTAGGGATATAATAAATAGCATAGACAGGACGGGATTTGCGGAAGTTGTTGAACTTTCTCTTGAAATGCCCGCAATAGAGAAGAAATCCTCCGCATCTTTGAAGATAAGTGCGGTTAGCGATGAGAAATTGGAGGAAGCGATGCGAATTTTGGCTGAAAAACTGCGTGAAAAGGGAATTATTCTTATATCTCCTATTTAATGAGGTGGTTTAGGTGAAGTATAGATGGGATGAGTGGAGGTCATTGAGGAGGAGGCGTGGCGAGAAGAAGACGGTAAAACTCTCAATTGTGGGCTTCGGGAATGTTGGCGGTAGCGTTGCGGATTTGATTTTTGCGAAGCGTTCAGCATTGTTGCGAGACTTCGGCTTGGATATTAAAATTGTAGGGGTTGCGGATGCGAAGGGTGTTTTCGTTGAAGAGGACGGTATTCCTGCGGAGAAATTAAGAGAGTTCAGGGCGAAGCACCGAGTCGCACCGAACACAGATTTAAATGCGGTTGAGATGATTGATGCAGTGGAGCATGACTTAGTTGTTGAGGCAACTCCTACGAATATTGAGAGCGGTGAGCCTGGCTTAACGCACATTCTCACGGCGCTGAAGGCGGGAAGAAATGTCGTCACATCAAACAAAGGGCCAATTGCCTTGCATTACGAGCGTTTGATGCGACTTGCAGCTGATAACGGCGTTCAGTTGAGGTTTGAAGCGACGGTGGGCGGTGCGATGCCGCTGATTTCGCTCTGCCTTGAGAACCTCGCAGGCTCGGAGATATTGAGTGTGAAAGGCATCCTGAACGGCACTTGCAATTACATCCTGACAAGAATGTCGGAGGAGAAACTTCCGTTTGAGCATGCGCTCAGAGAGGCTCAAGCACTCGGAATCGCAGAGAGCGACCCCTCTCAAGACATCTCTGGCGAGGACACCGCTGTGAAACTTGTGATCCTCGCAAATGCAATATTCGGCATGAACGCATCACCGAAGGATGTCTCCGTGCAAGGCATCTCTGAAATAACGCCTGAAGCTTTGCTTCTTGCGAAGGACGCAGGATACACGATAAAACTCGTGGGCGAAGTCTCAAGAGAGCGGTTGGAGGTCGCTCCTCGCCTCGTCCCGAAGGGAGACCCGCTGGATGTTAAAGGCACGCTGAATGTCGCAACCGTGAAGACAGACATCGCCGGCGACATCACAATCGTTGGAAAAGGCGCAGGCCCTAAGGAGGCGGCGAGTGCCATTCTTTCCGACATTTTGAAAATCTTCGCATAATTTGGCTTAATTCATGCTTTCTTTACCGTAGCCTCCCACCGCACCTTCAGCATTCAAATAGAATATGTTTAACGGGAAAGAACGACAAAATAAAGGCATGGACGGAGAGCGACCGAGGGTGCGGATGGTTCGTGAGATTGGCTACAGGGTGTTAATGCGGAACGCCGACGGGACGCCTCGTCAAGTGCTGCGTTGCTTCGTGAAAGAGGGCGAATACGGCAGATTTCTCTCAATAGAGCGGCACTGGGTTCAAAGGATGGAAGGCGAAGAAATTGTGGAAAGCAAGTGGGCTGGCAGAGTAATAAACTTCCCATGCGACAGGAGGCGTGCGCTCGCCATGCTAAACTCCATTCGTGAGCTTGTGGAAGCGAGCTTTGCGTTTGAGGACGAGACGCACAGATATGGGGACACCGAATAAAATCCGCTGCCCTGAGGCGTGAGCGTGTCGTAAGTGTGTGTGAGGGGGAGGTCGTGAGCGTAAGAAAGAGGAGGGAGGATATATGAAAGTTTTAGTTTACCCGCCGAACAGTCTGATTCTTGCGGATTTAGTTGAACGATTTGAGCATGAGCCTGTGGTGCTGATGAAAGAAGTGGCGAAGCATGTCAGGGATGCTGAAATAGATGCACCGCCGTTGAACATCACGGAAGAAGACATAAAGCGCTCGTTGAAGTATGTCTCTGTGGAGGAGCCTGCGGGTCTCAAAGGTCGTATTGGACTGCTCGCACCATTGCTTGAGAAAGCCGAAGCGTCAATTATTCTGACGGATGCACCACCCACTTACGGATGCATGGGCTGTGCGGTCGCAAACGAACTTTTCAAATTCCTCATTCGGAAGAAGGGCATACCGACGCTTGAGGTGCGCTACGAGGGCGGAGAGAAAATGGAGGAAATGGTCGCAAAAATAAAGGATTTCTTGGAACGCCTGCGGAAACAGGAACAAGAGGCACAAGAAGCGAAGAAAGAAGGCATCGGAGAGAGTGGCGAGAGGGAGGCGGTGTGAATGAGGGCGAGGGTGGCGCAGATTTCCTGCGGGACGGAATACAGCGGAGTTCAGCCCGTTTTGAACGAGATGGCGGAGCGTGCGGGGATTGAGTTAGTGTATCCTGAAATGACGGTTGAGGAGGTGGAAAAAGCCTGCGAGGAAGTTGGCTTCAAGGTGAAGAGTCCGTCGTTGAACATGATGATTGCGAGAGCGGTCTCAGCATTGAAAGACCCAACGATAAGGGGAGCAATCCTCCTCACTTGCTTCAAGTGTGCTGAAGGAACAATTGTGAAGGATGTTGTGCGGAGGTTCTTGCATGAGCGTCGCAGGGATTTGCCCGTAATCACATATTCAAATGTGGAGAAGCCGAAGCCTGCTGAAATATTTGCAAGGCTTGAGGCGCTCAGCACGATAATCACAAGAAAGAGTTTGCTCATGCGAGAGCGTCAGGAAGGCACAACCCTCGGCATAGATGCAGGCTCTTCAATGACCAAAGCGGTTGTCATGCGTGATAACGAGATTGTAGGTGCTGCGTGGCTTCCGACGACAGACCCCGTGAGGAGTGCGGATGAGGCTGCGAAAAAAGCACTCGCAGATGCAGGCATCTCGCATGAGAAGCTGGATGCAATCGGCGTCACAGGCTACGGCAGAGAGCTCGTCGCAGACTTCTTCCACGCAAATTTGAATTTGGAGGAGGTCAGCGTTGTTGCGAAGGGTGCTGCGATGCTCGCTGAAATGCACAGAGGCGAGGCAACCGTCATTGACATCGGTGGAATGAACAACAAACTCATTCTAATGCGTGATGGCATCGTCAACACTTTCAACCTCGGGGGCATCTGCGGTGGCTCTTCAGGACGCTTCTTGGAGGTCGCCTCGCACCGCTTGGATGCGAGCATTGAGGAGCTCGGCGAGCTCGCACTACAAAGCACGCAGAAATTTGAACTGCAAAGCTACTGCATGGTCTTCGGCATTCAGAGTCTTGTTGTTGCGTTGGCGAGTGGCATTAAAAGGGAAGATGTCGCAGCAGCAGCATGCCGTTCCGTTGCGGAGCAGGTCTACGAGAATCAAATACGGGAGATGCATGTATCCCCGCCAATTATATTTGTAGGAGGCGTTTCGCTCGTTAAAGGCGTTAAAAAGGCGTTTGAAGAACTCCTCGGATACGAGCTCATTGTGCCTCACCACTCGCAGTTCGCAGGCGCTGTCGGAATCGCAACACTCGCTTCCGGCGTTTGAGCATGCAAGAATCATGAAGGGAAGCCGTAAAGATAAAGATCGCAAAGATAGAGACGTCCTCTAGTATAGAATGCCATAAAACTATCCAACCAACGCTAAACTAATGTGAACTTTTCAGAAACTCTTTTTTTATTTCTTTAATTAATAATAAAAATCATCCCCGCCTATGTTCCATATACTCATGCAGCACATCCTCTTCCATCCCTTTTCCTTTTCCTGAATATCTCCAATATGCGTAATCTTCGCATATCTTATCCGATGTTGTTTTATTGAACATCGCTACGTAAAATGATGCGTTGAAATTCACGCTAAATGACGGCAATCTCCATATTAAATTGTATGTCTTATTGTATTCAGATGGTAGAATTATCGTTCTATTGTCCACTATCGTCCTCGTTATTCCATAATCATATATATTCAATTGCCATAGGAACTTCGCTTCTTCCCCTTCTTCTCTTGGATTTGCGATTGTGATGTTTATAAGCATCGTATCTCCAGCAGCGTATTCATATTTGTCTGTCGATATTCCAACAGATGGATTTTCCTCAAAATATATCTCCCACTGTTCCATCAACGGATAATTGTCCTTATCTCCATCTATAATGTAAGGAGTATCGCCTATCCCATTCCCATCAGCATCACTTCCGTTGTAATCGCTCCAGTAGTTTCCTAAGTAATTCGTATGCTGTTTTCCGTTGTATGTGTAAGTTATTTTTTCAGTGGAGTTCCAGATGTTTGTTGAATCTAAAGAAAGAACGCTGTCAGTGTTGTTTATAAAGTTGTTGAGGTAGATTTTGTTGTTAGATGAAAAATTTAAGTAGATTCCGTAGTTGTTCGTGTTTATAATATTATTGTTCAGAATATTGTTGTTAGAGGCATCAAGAAAGATTCCATTACCATTGTTCGATGCATTATTGCTTATTATGTTGTTATTAGAAGCTCTCCAAAGGCAGATTCCTTGACCGTTGTTCAACGCTGTGTTACTAGTTATGATGTTATTTGAAGAGAACCAGAGATTAATACCGTAAAGGCAATTCCGAACGATATTGTTGGATATTGTATTGTTTAAGGAAGGTTTATCACTTAACACTTTAGATTTGTTGAGGGTATCAGACATGTAAACTTCTTCTGAAATAGGTTGAGGTATTGGTTGTGTAGTGCTTTTAGATTTTCTATCTCCAGCGCAACCAAGCGAGTATAACTGTATACCGTAGTAGTTAATATCCAAAACATTATTAGTGTTAAGCGTGTTATTAGATGAATACGCTACAAGTATTCCCCAATCGCCGTTAGAAACAGTGTTATTGATGAGCGTGTTATTGTTGGATGAACTCCATAATGCGACACCAGTATTTGAGTTCGTAATGTTATTGTTACTTAATAAATTGTTAGATGCATGTGCCGAATATACACCCCAATAGTCATTCGAGTTGATATAATTGTCGGTTATATTGTTGTAGTCAGAGTAGAGGAGGCTAATTCCAATATTGTTGTTTGAGATGATGTTATTGGAAATGCTACAGTAATTTGCGTGGTCAAGAGATATTCCAGAATAATAATCTGCAGCTCCTTCAATTGTGAATCCACTTATGTTCACATAATCAGCAATCACCTCAAAGACATGATCTGAGGGATTTGCAGCCTGAATAATTGTATCCTCAGGATTTCCTGAAGTTGATCTGATTGTCAATCGCTTATACACATCTACATTTTCTGTACCCATACCACTGTAATCAGCTTTACCCCCTCTATATACCCCTGGGTCGATTATAATTGTGTGTCCGTCTAAAGTATCAGGGTCATCTATTGCATCCTGGATTGTGGAAAAATTCTCTCCTGTATTTAAATTGTGAACAGGAAATGGATTGACCCAAGTTTCAAATATCCATGAAGAGTTACATAGGCAATGCTTTGAGTCGGATAGGTAGTGTCTTTCTTTTACCGGACATGTTATAAACCTAGACCAAATCCACTCACTATGAACAGATTCATTCCAACATATTATTGTGCTGTTCACAAATAATAATGAATCTTTATGGATCGCAGGTATAGTATCAGTTGTCCATGTATTTGTATAGCTCCAAGCTTCGTTGGCTTGATCTACACCATTTTCATAAAATGGTAGATGTCCGCTTCTTACCCAACTGCCGTTTATTAAAATGTTATATCTCCATCCACTTGATTCATAGACGTTGCTCACCAATATCATGTATTGTGTATATGCAGATTGATTTGTTAAGCCATGAAATACATATCCTCCCTCGTCATCATCATAAGTGAATATCTCCCAAGTAGAAGGTGGGCATGCTCCTCTGATAACCCCCACCTCAGTCCAGTGTCCTCCTCTTCCAATGTGAGTTGTTACTACATGCCAATATGTCCCTTCGTCTTCTACGGCTAACGAACCTGGCTTCATACAATTGTAGAATCCATTGTAACTTTGGTTCTTCGTCCCCATTAATTGATTCGATTGATTCGCTTCTGAAACAGTTGTTAGCGGACTTGAGGGAACATCCTTAAACGGATATCTCCTTGGTGGCAGTTTCTGCAATTTTTCCAGTGTGGGTTTTCTACCTATCCACGTCGCTCCTGTCTCCGGGTAATACCCCATTCCTTGTTTTTCTAAAGCTTCTATGATTTCACTGTTGTTCATTCCCTTTGCTTTCATTTCCTCCACTTTTTCCGTTACTGGATCTACAAAATTGCTAAGCTCTGCTATTAAATTGCTAATCTCTGCTATTGACTCTCTTTTAATCTGTTTTTGTGATTCGAAATTCATTGCTGAAAAATCTTGGGCTGTAACTAATTCTATACCAACATCGCACATTAATACTGCTATTGCTGCTATTATACTAATCGCACATATCTTGTTCATAATCTTCCTACAAATCTTACTTTCCCTTTTATTACTACTACAATAACTACTGCTCCACATTTTGTACATTTTACTTCTCCACCAAATATTTCTTCGTCATAGCTTTCAGGCAAACTTGTTTCCTCTCCACACTCGGGACATTTTATCACAATCATTATTATCACCTCCCAAATTTTATTCATTCCAATTCACGGGTATCCGTTATATATTCTTCCGTTTGCATCTATGAACTCGGTGCAATTTTGCGTAATCGTCAGGCACATATATTGTTGCTGCTTGAGAGCATCCGAATAAGGAAGGGGCAATAAGGAGCACTGTCACGAGAAAGCATACTCTCACCCTACACCATCACCTCCCTTCCTTTTTTTAGGCTGTGAATTATTAGATTTCACATATAAAAATGTTTGGGTGATGCGATGAAAAACGGTAAGATTTAAATAAAATGGCAGGGTATTAATACCTATATCTTCAGATGGAGGGTCTTTCTCTGGGTCTGAAGCTCTTCAATGAGCTAATAAGGTCTCGGAGTGAACTCACCCTGACAGGGGAAGAGGCATCTCAAGAGGAAACCCATGATTAGGGTATGTTCCTTAGAACCTGTGTCTGCGTATGAAATTTTCAATTCTTGCGAGAGCCTCTCTGATTTTCTGTTGAGAGAGAGCGTAAGCACATCTGACGAAGCCCTCGCCAGCCTCTCCGAAGACGCTACCAGGCACAACTACAACTCGCTCCTCAAAAAGGAGCCTGCGTGCAAACTCCTCCGAGGACATGCCTGTTGATGCGATTGAGGGAAATGCGTAGAAAGCACCCTTCGGCTCAAAGCATTCCAAGCCGATTTCACGAAGTCCTGCGACCATGAGTTTGCGACGCCTGTTGTATTCAGAAATCATACGCTCAACGGAATTCTCGTCCCTTATCGCTTCTAAAGCTGCGATTTGAGCGGGTGTAGGCGCACAAAGCATCACATATTGATGAATTTTCATCATCGCTTCAATGATTTCGGCATTAGCAGCTGCGAATCCGATGCGGAAACCCGTCATTGCGTGTGCTTTTGAGAATCCGTTGAGCAGAATTGTCCGCTCCTTCAAATCATCGTCAAGCGATGCGATGCTCACATGCTTTCCCTCGTATGTCAGTTTTCCGTAGATTTCGTCTGAAATCACGATGAGGTCATGCTCAACGACGACATCCGCAATCTCCTCCAAGTCCTTTCTGCGGAGAATCGCTCCCGTCGGATTGTTCGGGTAGTTCAGCACCAACGCCTTCGTTTTCTCCGAGATGCTTTCCTCTAAAGCGTCTGCGGTGAGCCTGAAATCCTCCTCAACGCTCGTTCTCACAGAAACAGGCGAGCCTCCTGCAAAAATCGTGCAAGGCTTGTAGGAAACATACGAGGGTTCATGCACAATAACCTCATCACCAGGGTCAACAATCGCACGGATTGCAATATCAGCAGCCTCGCTGACGCCAGTAGTGACGATAATCTCGCTTTCAGGGTCGTAAAAAACGCCTATTTCCTTGTAAAGCATGTCAGAAATCGCCTTCCGCAGTTCAAGAAGACCCCAATTGCTCGTATATGATGTGTATCCCTTCTCAAGGGCGTAAATGCAAGCCTCTCTTGCGCTCCAAGGCGTCGTGAGGTCCGGCTCGCCGACACCAAGCGAAATCACATCCTCCATGCGTTGAGCAATGTCAAAGAACTCTCTGATTCCGCTGCCTCGAATCCGACGCACTCTCTCCGAAATTTTCCTTTTCAGACCCTTAACCTTCTCTTTCACTCAACACACCTCCCTCCTCCACTTCCTCTCCCTCGCTTCCTCGCCTACGCTTCCACTTCTGCCTCTCCTCCGCTCCGCTCGCATCTTTCAAAGTGAAATTGTGAGCCTTTTGTCTTCTTCCTCTTCTGTGCAAAGGATGCCGTCTTCCTTGTAAGTTTTGAGTAGGAAGTGCGTAACGGTCTCACGGACATGCTCAAGCGGTGCGATTTTCGCAGCGACGAAGTATGCGACCTCACGCATTGTTTTGCCCTCAACAAGCACAGAAAGGTCGTATTCGCCTGAAACCAAGCGAACTGTCTTCACTTCTGGGAATCTCGCAATTCTCGCTGCGATTGCATCGTAACCTGCGTTCCTCTCCGGGCTAACTTTCACATCTATTACCGCCTTAACGCTCTCAATTCCCGCCTTCTCCCAGTCTATCACTGCCTTGTAGCCCTTAATCACGCCTCTACGCTCAAATTCTTGAATGATGCGATGCACTTCTTCAGCCGAAATGCCTACCATTTTCGCTATTTCCTCCTCGCTTGCACGGGCATTCTCCTCTAAAATACGCAAAATCTCCTCACTCTTCCTTTCAATTGCATTCTCCATTTCTTCTCCTGCCTCCCGACACCACCTCACATTCCCGACCGAATTAAACGAACTTAAAGACTTCTTCAGGCAATTTACCAACGAACTTTCTGAATGCATCGGGCCAATTTTCAGGGTCAAGACCCTTTTGAGCGAGGAAGACGGCGGTCCAGCGTTCAAGCCCGACGCCAGAGCATCCTGACCAGAGTTCCCTGCCGCTTTGCAGTTTCACACCGAAGCTCTTCGGGTATTTGTCGCCGTTGATGCTCACATTTTGGAACTCAAGCCACTTTCCGTTGTAAGGCAGAAAGCCCTCAAAGTCAATTGTGCCGACTTCCTTTTGAGATGCGACGCCTGCACGACCTTCCTGAGCCATGAACCATGGCGTTACCCACGCTTCTCGCCACTCAATGTCAAGAATCTTATCAAAAACGATGCGGTATCGCTCCCTCAATCGTTGAGCATGCTCAATTACTTGCTCTTTCGTGCCGATGAAAACGAGTTCAACACGGTGAAACTCGTCAACTCGCTCAATTCCGTGAATTCCCCCGCTCTCGTATCTGTGAGAAGTGCCGGAACGGTCAAAAATGCAAATCGGTAAGCACTCATCCGCAAGCACTCTTCGCTGCAAAAACACCCAAAATGGCGGACACTGCGCATAGCAGAGACCACCGATGTTCTCTATGCGCTCCATTATTTTTTCAGTTGGAATCTCGCCCGTGACTTTGAAGTAATCTGCGATGTCCTCCCAGAACTCAGGGTCTCTCGTCTTCGGCACGCACACATAGTAGGCTTCGGGGTAAATTGCACGGGCATGCCCAGAACGCTTCCAAACATCCCAAGAAACGACCTTCGGGAAAATCATCTCCTCATATCCCAAAGGATAGCACACTTCCTCCAAGAGAATCTTCTCAAACGCCCTGAATAAGCGTGTTACCTGCGGACCGTAAATCCACTGACCTCTTGCGGAGCCGTGCCTTATCCAGCCCCTGCGAAGCATCTCTTCTGTCGGGTCTTTGTTGAAGAAGCACTCCTTACGCCTGCTCTCAAAAAGCAGTTCCCAGTGCTCCTTCTTACCGCCCCAGCGAGCAGCCTCCTTTTTCTCCTCAAGCAACCTCAAAATCCTGTCCGGAATCCTACGCTCCAAATCGCTCTCGGTCAAATCAAGCGAAATAACAATATTTCCGTCGGAATAAGAGATGCTTTTGACGAAAGGAAGCGTTTTTAGCTTCAAACCCTGCGATTCTATCTCTATCTCATATTTTTTAACTTCAATTCCCCGCAATCCTATGCGATATTTTCCGAGAATTGGCGCCAAATTCTTCCTGAAACGGAGAAGTGCGTCGTGAGCTCGGACAAAGCGGTCAGAGTGTATTTCCAATTCTATGTTCCCATTGAGAACTTTAAAGGACACAATCTCCGCACCGCAGCCAGCAGGCGCCCCCCTCTTCAACAAGCCCTCGTTGCACGCACTCACGAATTTACGCAACTCTGCGACCGCTTCTTCGTTCAAATCTGCACTGCACTTCAGCACCGCAAGAAGCCGAAATCTTAGTGCTGACGGCTCTCCCTTCCCTTTCTCTTCCCCTTTCTCTTTCTCCTTCTCCGCCCCCGCTTCCGTAGCAGTCGCATCACGAGTCATGCCTTAACCCTCTTTGTCACTGCTTTACTTCTCTCTTTCCTTCCTTCGTTTGTCCTTGCTCCTCTGCTCTCTTTCGCACCGAAGAACAGGGAACAATCTGAACATTTCCCCAAGAGG
>Ga0190312_1000364_pt1 | contig 14942 bp, 15 predicted proteins | sample 487007910_MG_FD_165046 | JGI IMG/M metagenome (GOLD analysis project Ga0190312, IMG submission 165046) | Hydrothermal vent sediment bacterial communities from Southern Trench, Guaymas Basin, Mexico - 4870-07-9-10_MG | ecosystem: Environmental > Aquatic > Marine > Hydrothermal vents > Sediment ... | reverse complement strand
AAACGATACTATAAAACCTAGAATAATATCAAATAAATCTATAACACCATTATAGATTATATAGAGTATAGTCAATAAGATTGCTAAGAATAAAGCTTTAATAAAACGTTTAGCCATATCTAGTCCCCTCTTCAAACTTTTTAACATCCACTATATCAAGTGTTTTATACCTATGATGCATAAGCATTACTGTATAACCTAGTAGTACTATAATTGTAAAGAATATAGTAAGGAATATAATAGCAAATACTTGTGCTAGCGGGTCAACTGCTTTTAAAGAGAAATCCATCAATTTTCCAAAAGATACTGTTGGGAAATGAGTAAATGATACTCCTATAAATATAGGTGCTATTATAAAGCCTGAATGCATGTTAAAGACTACTGATGCTAAAGCTATAGTATCTCCCAGTATAGACAACACTATTAGTTTCTTAACAATATTTGAACTAACAACTATACCATAAATACACAGTGCTATAACGATCAGTATAGTTGAAACTATATAACTCCAAAGTATGGCTTCAATCACTATAACCACCTTCTCTACCACATGTTAAAGTATAGACAAGGATTGATAAACACAAGATAACAGCTAACCCACTAAAAATATTGAAGAATAATAGAGCACCACTATAGAGTATTTCTAGGAAGTAAAGGTTTAAACTATAGCCAAAGCCTAGAGGAGCCCAGGGCTTCCATTGATTCTGCATAATATACCCTCTTACCCCACTTACCAAGCTAGCAACTGGAATAGCGAATGCTATTAGAAGTAATAGTAGCATGGATAAAACATAGTATCTCAATACCTTCTCTAAACTCCACCCTATTCTATCCAATACCTTTCTTCCAAAGACTATTGCTAGTAGCAATACTAGTATAGCTATGAAGCCTCCTCCTTGAAAACCTCCTAAAACCATGTGTCCATGAATAATAACTGATACTCCTATAACCAGTAGTAGTAACACTATGATCTTAGTTGTAGTTTTAACAATAGTATTTGAAACTCCATATCCTATAGAGAGTCTATATCCTATATCCTCCATTATTGATGGAGCTAGCATAGCTACTAGGAATAGTATAGAGAACATGATTATAGTATCTAAACACCGGTAATCCCATAATATACTTGATACTACTTCTGGACTAGCACTCCATAAACTCTTCTTCTCCCAATTATATGTTGATGAGAGAAACATGTTTGCTAATGGATTATTTGTTTTCTGTAAGGGAATTGGTATAGCTCTTGAATTAACCAATATGTATCCTAGACATAGTATAGACACTATTATAGCTAATAGCAGTAGTATGTGTTTATAAAACACTCTATTATTCATAATCCTTCACCATCTCTTCAACAAATCTTGTTTTAGACAAAATTGTTAGAAATACTATAGGATAGAGTATTGTACTTAAAATTATATAGACTGCCACTAGATCGGGTGAAGCAAGGAGGATTAGGATAAGTGTATACATTATAGATTTTCCAACTAAATACATTATTATCTTAACAAGATCCTTTTCAAGAACTATCTTGTAGACTAGTATTAGTGAACACGTTATAGATAATGATACTAGTAAGTAGATGATCAAGGGCTCAATCATTTCTCCCCAACCTCCATGTCTTCAAGGAGCTTATTCACTATAGCTTGTTTAGGTATAGCTAGTTTGAGTTTATGAGTATGTTTTGCAAGTATGTGGATGTTTGTAGGAGCTACTAGTATTAAGAGTATGGATGTTATGAGAGCTCCTCCAGCTATATAGTACCTTATAACACCTATTTCGTCTAGTGTTAGAGAGACTAGTGTAAGGCCTATTAGTGGATAAAAGCCTCCTCCAACAACACCAAGCATTACTGTATGTAGTCTAAGATAGAAGTCTTTAAGCCTATTAAATCCTATAGATGCTAGTAAGTTCATTATACTACCCACTACTATAAGGAATACTCCAATATAGTATGCTATGGCTTCAATAACCCATAACACTATACTAGCCTCCTTAGATTCTTTACAATAACTAGGTTAAACAAGTAGATCCATATTAGTAGGAGTATAGGTGCAACCATTATATAGGGTGATCTAAGTATAACGCTTAACACTACAATAATTACTACAGAATTAAATGTTAAAGCATTAATTACTAAAACTAAATCAGATACTCTACTCTCCCTCAATAATCTTATAAAGTATATTATAAAAGATACTACAAAGACAACTAAAGCCACAGTTAGTAATGATAAAGTGTAGTCAAGTGGAGGTAGGATTGAATCCATAACCTTCACCCACCTTTAACTATGTTAAATAATTGATAAGCTTGTCTTATATAATCAAGTCTATAGTTTCTATCAATGATAAACGTGGACAAGGGATCTATTATTGAAACCTTTAGATGCATATAGAAAATGCTTGTTACAAATGTAAGTATAAGTAAAGCTATTACAATAGAGTCAATTAAGATACCCCCTTGCTTACCCTTCTCTACATATCTTGATTCTCTAATAAAGGAAGACCATATTCTCTTAAAACCTATAAGGCTAAGTACTGGTCCAACAAGTATTATGAGTAGTATTGGATATAGTTTCTTCTCTAAAACTGCTTGAAATAACAACATTCTAGCAAAGAAGGTATTTAATGGCGGTATACCAATAACTGTTAAACAACCTACTGTAAAACCTAGATAAGCTATTAAACTCCTAGTTTTAACTTCAAAACACTTTATACTAATGATTGAGGTAAAGAGGAGGGATTTAGTAATAGCATATGCTAGAATATAGTATAATGTAGATGATAAGCCTAATACACTATTTAATCCCAAACTTATAACCATATACCCCATATCAAGTACTATACTATTGATTATGAATGATATAGGGTCTTTAGTTTTTGCTATTAAGATACCTCCAACAACTATGTTTAAAGAACCTATTGTTATAAGTATATAGTTGATCAGGTCTAGGATGTTAGAACTAGTAAGAGTGTATAACAGTCTAGCTATAACGTATACACTTACACATCCAACCATAGTAGCTGTAGAAGCAACTACTATTAGAGAAGAGTTTTTGTAAATAGCTGATAATAGTGGACGATATGGTATAGCACCAGCTATGACTAGGAGAGAGCTTATTAAAAGTATAGATGATATAGTGATTGCTGGTAAAGTGTCTATAGCATATCCATAGGTTTCACTAAAATATGTTCTTCCTAAACCAATTGTTTCAGCTGATACATCAGCTATTGTAAGTGTTCCAAAAGCATTATAGAGTATTAGTAATGATATAAAACATACTGTTAACACCATAGTGCTTACTAAACCATATCTTATAATAGAGTATAGCTTGGTTTGCCTAGTTCTTAAGTAGATTCTTAAGCAGTATAGAGAAATGATCATAAAGCATAGCATAACAAATAGGTTAAATAGATCACCAGTATATGTTATACCCATTAAACTAGAGTATAACATCATATAGAATACATAATACCATGGACTGTGCTTACCTCTATATACTAGATACTTATATGATACAGTGTTTATTATTAGGGACACCACACCTATGACTAGCCCTATAAAAGCATTCAGCAAATCAACTTCATAAACTATACCTAGGGGTGGTGGAAATCCAGAGAACATGTATACAAGTATTTTGTTATAAGTGAGTATATGATAGAAGATTATAAATATAAGTACTAAGTTTATAAACAATATTAGTTCTGCTATAATGAAAGCTATTGTAAACTTTTTCCTTATAAAAAGTATTAGTAGTGATGTAATAAGTGAGGCTATGATAGGTATTAAAGGTGTTAAAGCCATTATGTATGATACTGTATAGGTATCAATAACCATTATAGCACCCAAAAATGGTGCCCCTATCTCCTTAAATACTACACCTAAAATCTTTAGAGGCTATTCTATAAGAGTTTTCCTATAATCATGAACTTACTATAGAGTTATATTAAATAAATCCCTTGTATCTAGAGTTATTTATTGAAGAGCTATGGTTCGTGAGAAAGTTAAGAGAGTTGTAGAGTATAGAGAAGTAGTTTATGATAGAGAGCATTGGAGACTACTTAGTGTTTTGAGAAGTGAAGCTATTGGTTTGTTAGAGGTTTTAGCTAAGTCTGGTGTAAAAGCTATTGTACATGGTAGTATTGCTAGAGGTGATGTATGGAGTGATAGTGATATAGACGTGTTTGTACCATATCAAGTACCTAGTTATAAGATAGAGTATGCTCTAGAGACAAGCGGCTATAGTATAAGAGCAAGATATGTAGTAGTAGCAACGCCAGCAAGCACTCCTAAAGCATACATAGTACTTGATGAACTTGAGAAAAGAGTTGTAAGTTTCCCACTAGCTAAGCTATTGCCTAGAGAGTATGAGTTCTATAAGTTTGGTGGAATGCTTGATCTAGAGGGTCTTCTTAAAAACAGGCGTGTACCCGGTGTTGATAAGAGACTTGTACTTATAGAACCTACTGAGAGAGGCCACCGTGAATCACCCGTTATTGGTAGAGAAGATGAAGTTGCTAGTATAGTGGGTGTTAGTATAGATACCGTATTGGAGAGAGTACGTGTCCTTAGCCGCCGTGATCGTGTTGGACGTACAGGTGTTTTTGTTAAATACGAGTTAGTGCCTGATGAATCATTTGAGTCAGCACTTGAAAGTATAGCTAAGAGGAATCCATGGGTTAGGAGGGTTCTTGTTGAAAGAGGGTAGAAGAGTAAGGTATAGTCTTAAGACTGGTTATCTTATAGGAACACTACCTGTTGGGTGTAGGTATTGTTTGCTTGGAAGGAAGGTTGTAGTATTTATAACTGGTTTGTGTAGGGATAGGTGCTGGTATTGCCCTATATCTAGAGAGAAGCTTGGTAGAGATATTGTATTTGTTGATGAGAATAGGGTTTTGAACACCTATGATATAGTTGATGAAGTGTATAAGGTTAGTGGTTTAGGAGCTAGTATAACTGGTGGTGATCCAATACTAGTTATTGACAGGACTTGTAATGTTATCTCATTATTGAAGAAAGAGTTTGGAGAGAGGTTTCACATACACCTGTATACTAGTGGTAGGTTTGTTGATGAGAAAGTTCTTGAATGTCTTGAAGCTAGTGGTTTAGATGAGATAAGGTTCCATGTCTATAGTTATGAACTGCTAGATAGTGTTGTAAAGGCTTTAGACTATGGTTTTGATGTCGGTGTTGAAGTTCCTTTTATACCATTAGAGAACTATATAGGTTATTTAAAGAAGCTTATCTTAGAACTTGATAGAATTGGTGTAGACTTTATAAATATTAATGAATTAGAGGTTTCTGAAACAAATGTTGATAAGATTATTATGCATGGCCTAGAACCTACTGGTCTTACAGTTAAAGGGATTCATAAGAAAGCTATAGAGTTTCTTAAATGGGCTGTGGAGAATACTTCAAAAATAAACATACACTATTGTACAATAGCTTTCAAGGATCAAGTGCAGTATAGGTTTAGAATGTTGAATAAGGCTTTAAATCTAATGGGTTTACATGAGATCCCTACAAGTGAGGGCACACTTCTTAGTATAGAGCGTGTTAGTGGTAGTGTAGACTCTATTGACACTTATACAGTTATGGATAAGATAGTGTTTAACCCCTATAGAGCTTACAAGTATGTAGGTAGTGGTGTTAAAGCTTCTATAGTAGAGTACTATCCAGAGAAGAACAGAGTCTTAAATAGAAGAACTATAGTTTATTAATTCCCTAACTCTCCTCTTCTATATAGCTTAAGTGGGTATCTTAGAATAGCTATTAAACCACCTAAGCTATCTACTTGCCTTTCTACACTACTATTATATGGAGCTATAACTATATCAGCACCTTTCTTAAAGGCCTTTTCAACAATTTCCTCAACAAACTTCCTGAGTTCATCATCTTCATGTTTCAAGTATCTTTCAGAAACAACTAGTTTATCAACAGCATTATACTCTACAGCTTCAGCAACTTCTTTAACACCATATGCTATGAGAGAATCATTTTTAGATAATAGTTTTAAGAATTCATCGAGAACATATTGTGCTTTACCAATTTCTAAATCAATTAAAACTTTCTTAACAACATCTCTTCTACTAAGCTCGTAAACTCCTGAAACACCACCAGTAGATACTGTGTCATAGTATATTCTTATATCCCCAACTTTCTCTTTAACCAAGTTTCCAAGTCTATGTTTAAGATACCCTGGACTACCAATTATTAGTGCTTCAACACGGTATTTACCTATATACTTATGTATAGTGTTAGCTATTTTCTCTAAATACTTTCTAAGTTCTTCTTCATATGATCCACTTTCTTTACCAGATAAGTGTGAGTGTTCTTCAAAGAGGGTGTTAAAACCCTGGTGTGTTATAACTGCTATAGCTGTTTCATCATAGTCTAGAGCTATTAATAATATGATTCTCCTTCTAACACATGATCTCTCTATTCTTTTAAGAATGTATCTTGGCCAATGCTCTTTAACTATAGTTATAACCGATCCTATGTCAATATTTAGTGTATGATAGTGACCTTTAACACCATACCTTTCAGGTCCTACAACAACTATTCCTCTAACTCTAAGTCTTTCAGTAAATTGTTGGAACTCAACATGTTTTACTCTAACAGCTAGTGTCATAGGCACTCTTCTACCAGCTGATCCATCATCTCCTTTAACTTCTCTAGTAGTCTTTGCAATAACTATATCTCCTTCTGATATAATGGTGTATAGTATCCATATATCATCTGTTGTTTCTGGAACGAGCTTTATAACTCCTTTTTTAAGATCTTTATCTAATATCTTCAATTAGTACACCATTAACATATACCATTATATTCCTCTAGTAACCTATATTTTTCTTGGGATTAATATGATTAAAGACCATGTTGTAATACGCTGTGTAAAGGCTAATGAGCTCTATAGAGTCTATGAAATTGAAGTTAAGTCATTTAATAGAGAGGCTTATCCATTTAATCTATTCTATGCTTATTATATTTTATTCAATGATCTATTTCTTGTAGCAACATTTCTTAATAAAGTTATAGGATATGTTATTGGGGTTGTTGAGAAAGTATATGAAGAAAGATGCGGCCATATAATATCTATTGCTGTAGATCCTTTATATAGAGGATTTGGTGTTGGTAAGAAGCTTATGTTGGAGATTGAGAGAAGGATGATATTGTATAATGTATCTAGCATTTTTCTAGAAGTTAGAGTAGACAATAAGGTTGCTATAAACCTGTATAAAAAACTAGGTTATAACATTGTATCTATTCTACCTAGATACTATGGTACAGTTGATGCCTATTTAATGAAGAAAGATGTTGAACGATACCCTTATACAACACGTTAGACTATATGAATATATTGAGGTTAGATATGTTGTCAGAGACTATGGAGCTAGAGTTTTACTTCTTAGACATAACATACGAAGTTGTAGGTAATGAACCACATATCATTATATGGGGTATAACCAGGGATGGTAAGAGAGTTCTATTAAGAGATCGTAGGTTTAGACCGTATTTCTATGCCATACTTGATAAAGAAGCTGATGCTAAACAAGTTATAGGGAAGGTAAAAGCTTTATCAAAAACACGTTCACCAATAACGAGTATTGAATTAGTTGATAAGAACTATTTTGGTAAGCTGGTGAGAGCACTAAAGATCACAACTGTTATACCAGAGTATGTTAGAGAGTATAGAGAGAAGGTTGCAAAGATAAATGGTGTAAAGGAAGTTGTTGAAGCTGATATAAGGTTTAGTTTGAGATACGTTGTAGATAATGATCTACATCCATGCCAATGGCATAGAGCTGTTGTTAGGAAAGTCTCTAAGAAAATACAGTATAGAGTTGATGAGGAATACGAGATTGTTGGTGAAATAGAGGCTCTTGAAGACGCTACACCCCCTGATTTAAAGATTGTAGCATTTGATATTGAAGTATATAATCCAGTAGGAACACCTAGACCACATGTTGATCCCGTAGTTATAATATCTATAGTTAATGATAAGAAACAGCTTATACAATTTACTGCTAAGGATAAGAATGATAGAGACTTAATACTGGATTTTACTAGCTACATTAGAAAATATGATCCAGACATTATAACTGGTTATAACAGTAATCGTTTCGATTGGCCTTATCTAAGAGATAGATGTAAGTTTCTTGGAATAAAACTTGATGTTGCTAGAAGAAGTGGTGGTGAACCAGCTACTAGTACTTATGGACACATATCAATAGCTGGTAGACTCAATATAGACCTATACGACTTTGCTGAAGAGATACCGGAGGTTAAGGTTAAGAGTTTGGAGAATGTAGCTGACTACCTTGGTGTTATGAAGAAGAGTGAGAGAATAATTATAGAGTTTACAGAAATGCCGAGGTACTGGGATAATCCAAAGCTTAGACCAGTTTTTCTAAAATATGCTGCTCAAGACGCTTTAGCAACTTATGGTTTAACAGAGAAGTTTCTACCGTTTGCTATGCAGCTTTCAAGTATAACTGGTCTCCCACTAGATCAGGTTGGAGCAGCTAGTGTAGGCTTCCGTCTTGAATGGTATCTTATGAGGTCAGCTTATAGTGATGGAGAGCTTGTACCTAACCGTGTTGAGAGAAGGTATGAGACTTACCGTGGAGCTGTAGTTCTTAAGCCTAGAAAGGGTATTCATGAGAATATAGCTGTTCTAGACTTCTCAAGTATGTATCCCAATATAATGATTAAGTATAATGTTGGCCCAGACACTTACGACCCCTATGAATGTAGTGAAGAGACACACTATATTGCTCCAGAAGTTAGACACTGCTTCCGTAAAGAACCTGATGGTTTCTTTAAGAGAGTTCTAAAGACACTTATAAGTCTTAGAAAGAAGGTTCGTGAAGAAATGAAGAAGTATCCACCAGATAGTCCAGAGTATAGGCTATTGTATGAAAGACAGCGTGCTCTTAAAATACTTGCTAATGCTAGTTATGGGTATATGGGATGGGTTGGTGCTAGATGGTATTGTAGAGAGTGTGCTGAAGCTGTTACTGCTTGGGGTAGAGAAACTATAATGAAGGCTATAGATAAGGCTCGTGAACTAGGGTTAAGGGTTATATATGGTGATACAGACTCTCTATTTGTGAGTTATGATAAGGAGAAAATTGAAGAGCTTATAGATTTTGTTGAGAAAGAGCTTGGTTTTGAAATAAAGATTGACAAGATCTATAGGCGGGTGTTCTTTACAGAAGCTAAGAAACGCTATGCTGGTTTACTAGAGGATGGACGTGTTGATATAGTTGGTTTTGAAGCTGTCCGTGGTGATTGGACTGAAATAGCTAAGGAGGTTCAAGAGAGGATTACAGAGATCTTGTTAAAGGAGATGAGTGTTGATAAAGCAGTTGATTATGTTAGGCAAGTAGTATCTGATATAAGAAGTGGTAGGATACCGTTAGAGAAGCTTGTTATATGGAAAACACTGACTAAGAAGGTTACAGAGTATGGTGTTGAAGCACCACATGTTGTAGCTGCTAAGAAGCTTTTAAAAGCTGGTATAAGGGTTGATGTAGGTGATAAAGTGGGGTACATAGTTACTAAAGGTGTTGGAAAGATATCTCATAGAGTTGAACCCTATGTGTTAGTGAAGGATCCTAAGGTTATAGATGTAAACTACTATATAGACCACCAGATTATACCAGCTGCTTTAAGAATTCTAGAGTATTTTGGTGTATCAGAGCAGAGGCTAAAAGCTACTACAGCTGGTCAAAAGAGCTTGTTTGAGTTCTTTGGAAAGAAAAGATAGATTTGATTTATAGTACATCATTGTATGTTAGTATAAGTATTCCAGAGTCTTTATATGTTATATTACCGAGCTTAGTACCTATAACCATCTTGATCTTCTTTTGGCTCATAATATCCAGTAGCCGTTGAGTTATAATTCCATCCATTACTATTCCATAAACCTCTCCTTCACCTACGTCTTTAATCTTTTCAACAAGGTTTCTAACAGGTATCCTTAACAAAGGCCCCCATTCCCTATTATAGAGTATTGCTTCAAGTGTACCGTAGAGGCCTTTTATATCTTGTATGAGTTTTACTGGAATAGTGTATATTTCCTCAACTTCCCTAGCTACATGTGGTTTCTCAATAACTCGTGGTTTTTCTAATCTCTTATGTTTCTTCAAATACTCATTTATAGGTATAGCTTTAGACAATGCTTCACTAATCTCCCTACCAGTTAATTCTTCAACTTCTTTACCAGCAGGAGCTCTAGCAATATAGTCTATCTTTAAATTACTTGTTAAAAGCTCTTTTAATATAAGATCCCCTCCACGATCCCCGTCAAGGAACACTGTAACCTTCTTCTTATTCTTAGCAAGCTCTATAAGTGATCTAGGTATCTCTGGTTTAGCACCACCCAAAGCTATAACGTTAGTATACCCGTATCTAAGAAGACTTATTACATCAGCTCTCCCTTCAACAACTATTAACTCACTACTACGTTCTACATTAGGCCCTGCTGGTAATTGTTCTGGCCCATACTTTATAATCTCTGGTGGTTTAAGTACAGTCTCTATTTCCTGTAAAACCTCTCTTAGATCGGGTGTTTTCTGCCTACTCCATGTAACTAGTATCTCCTTAGCCCTCTCTATAATTTTCCTAATTTTTTCCAAACGTACATCTATTATATCAGTAATTCTTACCTCAGCACTATATGGTCCAACCTTGTCAACAGCCTCGATCATTGCTGCTATAAGAGCTGTTTCAACACGGTCTAGGTTGCTTGGTATAGTTATCTCTCCTTCAGTTCTATTACCACGTGTTTTTAGATCAACAACTATTCTACCAATCCTGCCCTTATCCTGTAATTGCCTTAGATCAAACTGTTCTCCAAGTAAGCCTTCTGTTTGACCAAATATAGCTCCTATAACATCAGACTTCTCGACAATACCATTTACGCTTATACGTGCCTTAACCAAGTATTTAGGCATAGTTGTAAACCTCCAATACTCTCTAATTAAGTAAATGAGAGTGTTATTCCTATGGGTATGAGTCAGCCTCCATATATGTCTAGAGTAGGGTGTTCTAGTGTACTTTGTAGTGTTCAGTAGATAAACTACATTAGATACTAGTTTTTATACTTGTATGAAATAAGATAGGCTAACAGTTCTATATAAAGCTAGTACTACATAGTAAGACAGAGATTTGATTAACGAGTCTCTCTACCACTCAATAAATCTATAAGATAAGTAGCCTCTCTATCAGCTTCTATCTTCCTTCTAACTGGTTCTAGATACTTTATCAATGCTTCAGCAGTAGCATTCTTTAAATCAAGTGGATGAAGCTCTCCATTAGCATACATTCTCTCTAACTCACTATACTCTTCAACAACTACTGAACCGCCATACTTCTCTGGTCTATCAATGTATAGTTTAAACCCTGGTTGACTGAACAATAGATACTTGTTTATATCAATTACTGGATTATACTCAATCTGTCTTGGAGGACAATATGCTTTCCTAATCTTCCTCCTTATATCACTAGGGCTATCGTGTACAAATATAGCTGTTTCAGGCTTACTCTTACTCATCTTAATATCTATAAGCAGTTCATCACCACTTGTTCCAACATCCATCCTCCTACCAGGACCCATTAAACCAACTAGTAACGGAGTATGTATTCCAACAACTTTCTTATAACCAAGTTTTTCAGCAACATCCCTCTGTAACATGTGAGCTCTCCTCTGATCAGTTCCGCCAAGAGCTATATCAACATCTAGATAGAACATGTCAGCTATCTGCATTAATGGGTAGATTAGTTTTGAGAAATCAGTCTCTGCTTCACCTACTCTACGGCCCATAATAGTTAGTGCTCTCTTAACACGTGCTAGTGTAGTATGTTTAGCTGATTTAATAAGTAGTTCCCAGTAGTCCTTATCACTAATAAGTTCTTCAGCATCAACAAACTTTATACATGAAACATTAACACCTATCCCATCCATAACCTTCCTAACAAGACGGGCAGAAGCTCTTATAAGATCCATGTTTCTACCAAGCTTATCATTTATATATGCATGCCATGTAGCTTCTAGAACAAATGTTTCAACACCAGCTTCTAGGAAGTCTCTAATCTTATTCATCCATATAAGCCAACCTATATGTACAAGACCACTTGGCTCAAAACCTATATAGGCTCTAGGATGATCCTTCTCTCTAAGAACCTTCTTCAACTCATCTATAGTAACTATCTCAACAACATTACGTGATACTAGACTAAACCTGTCTAAACCCATGGAGACACCATAGAGGTTTTCTAAACACTAGAATATAAGCGTTAACAACATAGTTTTAAAGATTACGGCCTTCCTCCCCTAGAGAGCTGTCCCCCACTACTAACACCCGTATTCATTAGAGCCTTCTACGGCTCAACTCCTACGGGCTCTCTATAGTGGGAGCGGGGTTTCCTCTCTAGGGGAGGAAGGCCCCGCTATAGACTATGTCTTAAGTGGTGTAAAAAATTATGGATAAACTAGTTCTTCACCCGGTTTTAATACAGCAACTCTTACCCCCAGCTTCTCTTCAACAATACTCTTAAACTTCTCCGGATCAGCTCTTATCAATGGGAATGTATTATAGTGCATTGGTATAACAGTCTTTGGCTTAAGCAGCTCAACAGCTTTTACAGCTTCCTCTATACCCATAGTATAGTGTCCTCCTATAGGTAGCAACGCTATATCAGGCTTGTATAGTTCATGGATAAACATCATTTCAGTAAACAAGCCTGTATCACCAGCATGGTAGACTCTATAGTCTTCACCACCAACAACTATGCCAACAGGTACTCCATGGCCACTACTGTGTAGAGCTGGTGTAAATACAAAGAATACATCGTTAACACATAGTCTACCACCAATATTTCCATCAACTGTTTCAACACCTTTCTTACCTAAACTAACAGCTAGGTCATATATAGCTACGATCTTAGCGCCAGTCTTTTTAGCAATAAACTCTGCATCACCAAGGTGGTCCCCATGATCATGTGTTACAACTACATAGTCTACTTTAGAAACCTCTCTAACATAATCGCTAGGACTTATTGGAGACAATGGATTGCTAAGCCATGGATCAATTAATACGATCTTATCCTTACCATCAAAACCTCTAAACCTTAATTCAAAAGTAGCATGCCCGAAATACCTTATAGAACCCATAACACTCCCCCTTTTGCTTGGTACTAGGAATATAGTTTAGTATGAGAAACCTAATTAACTTCTACTCTATAATCATGACATTAGTGGTCTAGAGTTGTTCTAGGGTGTAGTTTCTTGGTTAAACTATCTGAAGAAGATGTTAAAATGTATTTAAAAGCTGGAGGTATAGCTAAACGTGTTAGAGAATATGCTTCTAGAATAGCTAAGCCTGGCCTAAGTGTTCTAGAGTTAGCTGAGTCTATTGAAGACAAGATACGTGAGCTTGGCGGTGAACCAGCTTTTCCAGTTAACATATCTATAAATGAGGTTGCCGCACACTATACACCAGTAATTGATGATAAAACCGTTATACCAGGTAACTCTATTGTAAAGATCGATATTGGCGTTCATGTTAATGGATACATAGCTGATACAGCTACTACAGTATCCTTTAATCCAGTCCATGAATCCCTATTAGAGGCTAGTAGGCAGGCTCTAGAGAAGGCTATTGACTTTCTAAAACCCGGCGTCCGTGCATGTGATATTGGTAGAGTTGTTGAAGAAACTATATCCTCATATGGTTTTAAACCTATACGCAACCTCTCTGGACACAGTATTGATAGATACCTTATACACTCTGGCTACAGTATACCCAATTATGGTGACTCATGGATCAAGTGGAGCTTTAGTGAAGGCGTATACGCTATAGAGCCTTTTGCTACAAACGGTGTTGGATTTGTACGTGAAGAAAGTGTTGTAACAATATTTTCTCTTAGAAGTACTCGTGCTAGACTATCTGTTCTTGAGAAGAAGGTTGTAAATGATCTGTGGAGTAGTAGAAGATCTCTACCTTTTTGTGAAAGATGGCTTAGAAGCTATTCTCGTTCAATAGAGGGTGTTAGAGGCATTATACAATCACTTATACGTAAGGGTATTCTACACCTATACCCAGTTCTTGTAGAGAGGTCTGGAGGCTTGGTCAGCCAGTTTGAACACACACTAGTTATTTATAGAGGGGAGGTTATTGTTACAACAATTTAGTTGGCTACGGTTAGTTTATAGTAGAGTATAATATATGGAGAATAAATGGGACTAGTAGAGAATATAGGGTAGTGTGGTAGAGGAATGGCTGATTGGACACAGTATATAGGTCAGCTAATATTCATCATATTTATTATAATGCTATTTACTGGTGTTAATCAACGTATTCAGATGAAGATATGGGCTTATGATATCCGTAACAAGCTCAATGTTATAAAAGGCTATGTTGAAGAAGGGAGGAAGCGTATAGAAGATGCTATGAGAAGACTTGGTGTTAAAGAACCCTCCCATATTGTTTCTAAGTACTTGGATTTCTTTGTTATAGAGCCTGTTGATATTGAGCCTACTGATATAATCCGTAGGCTTGATCACTTGATAACTACTCGTGAGAATGTATATAAGGATTCTCTAGCACGTATACTACCAAGTGTTAGCAGGTATGAGAGGAGTTTATTAGAGTCTTCACTAGAGATTGTTGGTGCACTAAACTATGTCTATAAGACTGTCCGTCACTACCTACTTCTTGGTGAGAAACACAATAACTGGATACTCCTTATGCAACTAGAGTTTCTTATGCCAGAGATTATGAGGATAGTTAATACTTATAGAAAAGCACTAGACCCATTTATGACTGGTAAACCTGTTGGAGACGCTGCCGGACCACTGCTTGCTTATAGATTGCTTGAGAAGGGCAAGGTTTTATCTAAGAAAGTTGTTGAAGAAACAGTTGTTGTAGAGACAT
>Ga0190312_1000362_pt1 | contig 14975 bp, 26 predicted proteins | sample 487007910_MG_FD_165046 | JGI IMG/M metagenome (GOLD analysis project Ga0190312, IMG submission 165046) | Hydrothermal vent sediment bacterial communities from Southern Trench, Guaymas Basin, Mexico - 4870-07-9-10_MG | ecosystem: Environmental > Aquatic > Marine > Hydrothermal vents > Sediment ... | reverse complement strand
AACGGTATGAGTTTTTTTCGTTCCTCTCTTAACTTTAAACTTTTTTCGTATATTTACAATTTTAGTTAAAAAACCGAAAAACTTAAAAAGCGTCTTAAGTAAGAAGGTAACGGTGAAAGCGGGAAAGGGAGGTGATGTGCGGATGGCTAAAAACGGGAGCGGAAGGCGGAGCGTTAAGGTCGGGAGCGGTGGTAAAGTTACCGTTCAGGTCGGGAACGGTAACGGGAGCGGTAACGGGAACGGTAACGGGAGCGGTAACGGGAGCGGTAACGGGAAGATAACGGTGGAGAGGATAGGTGAAATCGTTAAGAGAAGCGGTTTTAAAGCAAATCCAAAGGACTGCGAAATAGCCATTAACCTCCTCTCAAAACTCGCAGACTTCATGGAAATAGAACCTAAAACACAAACCTCTCCCGAAACTGCTATAAGAAAACTTGTGGAAGCGGGAATTTTGACAGAGGAGGAGGCACAAAAGGCGATGCAGAGGGCGAACAATAAGAACAAGAGAGCGGGAAGAATTCAGTGCGAGGAGAGCGAGAGAAAAGCGGTGAATTTCTCCCGCACCTGTGTGCTACATACGCTCCGCCTCCTTAAATCTATCCAGTGAGAGCGGTGGTGGTAGAGGGAAGTGAAAAACCTCCTTCCAATTTTATTTTTTTTCTTAAAATCCAAAACGCCTCTTTCCGTCTCGTGTGGTGTGGTGTGGTGCGGGAGTGATTACTAAAGGGAGGTGATGTGTAGTGGAAGTGAAACTTCCAAACTTCTCCGATGTCGTCAGAAGAGAGGTAATGGAAGCCGTGAACAGCAGAACATGGTGGTGTCATCACTGCTTGGAATATGTTCCCACAGACACAGAAATTCTAATCAAGGCGGAGAACGGTAAGAGAGTTGCTATTGTCAAAGTCTATTGTGAGTGTTGCTGGTCAAGAGTGGAAATGTTCTACAAGTATGTGTGAGAGTGGGAGGTGATAGAAAGTGAGAATAAGCAGGAACATAAGAAAGCACCTGAGAAAGAAACTGAGACAACTAATGCCAGAGGAAATAGACATCTTCGCATCAAGAAAAGGCGTGGACAGAAGTGCTGTGGAAGGCTTTCTGGCACTTATAACCTCTAACGAGACAGTGGAAGACGCCTTCCAACGCCTTGAAATAATGAGCAAAGAGTTGAAATTTGATGATAAAACAGTGAGAGCGATTAGAGATGGCATAGTGTGGGCTTCTCAAAACAGAACACTGACAGATGTGCTTTCACTACTTAAGAAGCAGAAGCACCTCATTGAGATGGACGCCTCACTCAATGACTTCATCACAAAGGAGAAGTGAAAGCAAAGGTGGTTGCTCACAACGCTGCTCACAACTCCTTCTTTTCTTTTTTTTCGGTTTTTCCTCAGGTTTTTCCTCACCACTCAAAACCTGTTCACGAAAGGGCAGGTGTGAATAAGCACCTGCCCCGTGAACAGATGAAAGGGAGGTGATGGAGGATGGCAGAAGAGGAGAAGAAAGGTGGAAGAGTGGTGAAAGTGCAAGAGGTCATCGGCTTCTCACTGCTGGACGAAGGAATGTATGAGGCGGAACTCGTTGAGATAAGAGACATCCAGACACAATTCGGTGCATCATGGAGATGGATATTCAGAGTTTTGGATGCGGAAACAGAGGACGGAGAAGCACCACTCGTGAGCGGTGTGACATCTCAGAGACTATCAACTCGTTCAAAAGCATACTCGTGGATTTCAGCACTACTGGGAAGAAACCTCAAAGGCGGTGAAACAATTGACCTTGACAGCCTCGTGGGTAAGAAAGCACAAGTGGAAATCAGGAACAGGCGAATGCGTGACGGCACAGAAGTGTCAAATGTGGCAGATGTGAAACCGCTACCGAGAGCGAGGAAAGTGAGGAGAGCGAAGAAGAAGAGCGAGGAGGAGAGCGAGAGCGTGGAAGAGTGAGAGAGTGAGAGAGTGAGAGCGAGTGAGAGAGCGAGAGTGAGAGCGGGAGAGGGTGTGTGAGAGAGAGTGTGTGTGAGTGAGGTTTTTTTCCCTCTCTCTTCTCTCTCAAAGGGGGTGATGGTATGGCGAAGGAAAGAGCAAGAACAACGGAAGAGAACGAAAGCAAGAACGAAAGCATGGAGGAGAAAATAAGGAAGAGAGTGCGAGAGATTGATGGCAAATCACTCAGGAGGGTGTCTTCTGCAAGGAAAGACGGCTCAGTTCCCACTCTGACGCTTTCAGCGGAACTGAAAGAGTTAGGGTGGCGGAAAGGTGACTGGGTAGTAATAACGAAAGACACAGAGAGGAGCAGAATAATCATAGAAAAACTGTGAGCGGAGAAATGAACGCTGCTGAATTAATCGTGAGGACAAAATGCCATCCGAATTCATCAGTAAAATCATTAAGTTCGTGCTTATGTCAGCAACTCTCGGTGAGTTTTCCACAGAACGAAAGCATAAAACGAGAGGTGCTGTAAATATGTGGTTGAATGCACCATTCGGAACAGGCAAAACCTCCTTAATCTCACCACTTGCTCAAGAGGGATTGGCAGTGTTCGTTCATGACTATACGGTGGCAGGTTTAGTGGGAACAATCAAAAGAACAGGTCTCGCAACAATAGGTGAAATCAGAAACCTCGCTGACAACACAGCAATACTTGAAGAGTTCCAGAACACACCTAAAACATCAAGAGCCATACTGCTATCGTTGATGGAAGACCACCACTATTCACGCATTCTCGGATTTGAAATACTCAAGCCAGAATGCGTGGAAGAAGAAGGCTTTAGTTTTAAGGCAGAAGGCACACGGCTCTCCATACAATTGAGAGCATCGTTTATCGTTCTCTCAATGTCATATAGGACACCCTCAACACTGGAAGAGGCACTGCTGAGCAGATGCATACCTGTGTTCTTGGACGCATCAGTGGAAGAGCAGACGGATTTGTTCGTTAAAGGAAACTCGCTTTCAGTCAAAGGTTCAGAAATAAGAAAGGCGAGAGAAGAACTGAAAGGTGTTTCAGTGCTTGTTCCAACAAGAGTGAGAGAACGCATCGCAAAGAAATACAGAAATTCAGAGATTAAGCCTGAAAATTTGACGAGAGCAATGTGGGACTTCACAAGAATAGCGTTTCTGACTGCTCACGAGAGAGGAGAAAACGAAATCACAAAGGAAACAATTGAAGAGACAGAGTGGTTGATAAAAGTGCAAGAAATCGGATACGCAAAAAGAACACTCACAAAGACTGCTTATGAGATTTACCTGATGCTCGCAAACTCCGATAAACCACTCACCGCTTCAGAGGTCGCAGAGAGAATGAAACTCAGTAGAGAACACACTTCACGCATACTGAACGAGTTAGTGAAGCGGAAACTCGCAAAGAAGGTGCAAGTGTCAAAAAAGGTGTGCTATTTCGTGGAGAAAGAGAGCGAGAGCGAAGAGGAGAGCGAAGAGGAGTGAGAACAGAGCATGCGTTTGTATGGTCGTGTGTGGGGGTTATGTGTGTAAGAAGGAGGTGATGAGGAATGGAAGAAGTGATTAAAATGGTGAGAGAAGGCGGAGAAGAGTGGCAGAAGCAGAGAGAACACATAAAGGGATTTCTGCAACACATGATTAAATTCGCAGACGCATTCGTGGAAGTGACTTTGGACATAGACACTGCGAAAGGATACACTCAATACACAATGTTCCTGAAAGCACTTGAATTCATCGCCTCCAAAAGCAGTGACCTCAAGTATAAGGAAGACGATTACGGCAACAAGATTTTGACAGTGAAACTGCCTGCTCACATATTCAAGGAATACTTGGAAGACAGACTGGCAGATGTGATAACAGATGCGAGAATGCTGGCAGACATCCTCGCAGGCTTCAAAACTCTCATTGCTCTCGTGAGCGAGAGGAAGGAGTGAGCGTGTGAGAAAATAAGAGGGAGCGTAAAACACACGCTCCCTCTTATTTTTTCCGTTCATCACGGGAGGTGATGACCGCTGTGGTGAAATTTGAGGTGGATGATGTAAAAGGTATGGTTGCAGAATTTGAGAGCGAGAGGGAGAGCGGTGAGAGAGAAAAAGAGAGAAAAGAGGAAGAGCGAGAAGAGGAGCGAGAGGAAGAGCGAGAGGAAGAGCGAGAGGAGGAGCGAGAGGAGGAGCGAGAAGAAGCGAGAAAGGAAAAATTCAGACGCCTCGCACTTCCAGAAGAAGAATTCAGAAAACTACCTTCACAAGAACAACTGAGAAGACTTGAAGGTTTAAAGGATGATGTGGAAGCAGAATTATCAGAACTGAACGAAGAATTATCTGAACTGGAAACGAGGAAAGCGAGAGTGCTTGAGTTAATTGAGAAAACCGAAACCAAAATTGAGGAGACAGAGAGAGACTATGAGGTCGTTAAGAGTTTGAGAGAGACTGTGAGTGCTGAAAGCGAAGAGATGAGGAAAGTGGTCGCAAGGATTGCTGCGTTATCAAGGTGGTTGAGGCGTCTTCTGTCACAAACAGAGTGCAAGAGAATGGAGTATTACCGCAAACGGATGGAAGATGAAAGGGAGAGAGCGGAAGAATTGAGAACGGAACTGGCACGCCTGCGTGAAGAGATAAGAGAAGAAGTCAAAGCACTTGAAGCAAAGGAACGCAAGATTACAAGATGCAGAACGAGAATTGGTGCTTTCACAAGGTGGCAGAGAGAAGCAGAACTTATAGGACAGGTGGAGCGTGTTGAACACTATGCTCGCAAAATCAGAGAAGAGTATGTGCGTATGAGCGAGATTATGAGAGAGCGTGAGAGAGAGCGTGAGAGTGTAAGCGTGAAAAAGGAGAGAGAGCGTGAAGTGAGAGAAGAACTTGCGAAAACATCAAGGAGAATTGGTGCATACGCAAGGTGGTTCTACTATTACAGAAGAATTGCAGAGCGAAAGAACAAACTGAGAAAAGTGAGAGAGATAAAGGAAAATCTGGAGCGTGCAAGAAAGAAGATGGAAGACCTCAAGTGGCGTCTTGAAACACTGAGAGAGCGTTTGAGGAAAGAGCCATCACTTGAAGCCCTTACAAAAATGCTTGAAGGAAAACAAAAACTCCTCTCACATTACGCCTCTCGCCTTGAAGAATTGAAAGGAGAGATTGAGCGGAAAGCGAAGCAACTGAAAGAGAATGACGCTCTGCTCAAAGAAATTGAGCGAGAGATTGAGGAGTTTGCTATCGTTCCGCCAGTCATCATCCGCAAATACCGAAAAGTGAAATTTGAAATACACAAGTCAATTCAGTATTCTGCGAGGAAGACAGGTTCTGACATTGACATTGAAATGCTTGTGGAAGGCACTTTCAAAACCCTGCTTCCCACAAAATATGAGGAAGATGAGTGCGTGTGGCTCGCAGAAGTGGAAGAAGTGTGCAGGGGTGCGGTATGCACAATAATGGATGACTGTTTGGAGGAATACGGACTGCCAATACCAGCGGAGGCGGATGTGCGTTGTAATGTCGTGGGTTGTGAGATAGTGGGGCGTGAGATTAAAGATGTATCAGAGGAATATGCGGGAATGACACCACCCGTAACCGATGCGAAAGTCAGAGAATACCTGAGCAATGAACTGTGGACGCACTCCTCAATAGAGATTACAACATTCATATATGAGCGTTCATATAGGCTCGGTGAGCGGAAGTTCAGAGACACCTATGTTGAAGCAGTCATCTCAAGGTGCATTGAAGATAGAATTGAGAGCGTTCTGGATGAAATCATAGAGTGGACGCTTGGAGAGGAAGCAGAGGAAACGAAACGCATGCTCATATCACGGAGAGGTGAGAGGTAATGATAACAGACGCTGACATTCTTGTGGATATTGATAAAAAGGATGTGAGTGCGGAAGAGATAGCGGAACGCATGTTCTTCGTTTCAGTATTTACACCGTTTGATTTCACAAGAATAAGAGTGCGAGAGACGGCAAAAGGATTTCACATATACCTGTGGTGTGCGGATGTGAAGCCTTCTCCAACGGATAAGGTTGTCATCCAGTTAATTCTGGGTTCTGACTACCGTCGTGAATTGTTCAATTATCTGAGAGTGTGTGGTCGTGAGAGAGCAGAGAAGTGGAATGTGCTTTTCGCAACAAAGTATGACGGTGATGGCAACAGAATTTCAAGGGAGAGAACAACGGCAAAGAGCATTCAACTGGAAGAGGAGATTTTCGCACTATACCGCACTATGAGCGAGAGTGAGAGAGCGTGAGGGAGAAATGAGTGAGGTGCGATTATATCGTGGCGATGCACGCATTCTCTTCCGCATGCTCAAAGATAAATCACAAGACCTCATACTCACAGACCCGCCATACGACATAACAACGAAGGATTTGAAGTTCAAACCTCTGACTAACGCCACGAAAGAGATATTTGTAAAGAATTTCAAGCGAGTGCTTAAACCCACTGGCAATGTCATCATATTCTGCGGTTTCAGGGACAAATTCACATGGCACAACCTGTTCAAGAAATACCGCTTTACGCTCATATCAGAGATTATCGTGGTGTATCCTGCTGGCTTAAAGATAAGGAAGCGGTTTCTGCCTGCTCACGAGAGTGCCTTGCACTTCGTTTTATCAGAGGACTACTATTTCAACGATGAAGTTATGATGCCAGATGTCTATAACACGAAGAGACCTCGTGGTATATGTCGCAATTACGGCTATGACTACCACACAGCACCTTCCGAGAAGATGCGAGTGACGCCTAAACCGCTTGGACTTGTTCAGAAACTCGTTGAAATTTTAAGTCCTGAAGACGGTGAGGTCTTGGACTGCTTCATGGGAACGGGAACGACAGCCGAAGCGTGTGTGCTTACAGGCAGAAACTTCACAGGTTTTGAGATAGACACTGAATTATACAAGTTTGCGGTGGAGCGGGTGAAGAAAGCGAAAAATCGGATGGAGAGCGGTTTTCACTTCGGTTGAACCTCTCATGAGCGTTAAAACGAAAAAATAACCGCTCTCCTCTTTTACTTTTTTAGTAATGTATAAAATTGGGGAAAGTTCGCTCAAAAGCGTTAAAACGAAAAAATAACCGCTTCCCTCTTTTACTTTTTTACTATTTATACTAAAGTGTGATATGATTTATAAGGTATATGAGATTAAGGCGAAGGTTAAGGCGGGAGTTAAGGCGAGAGTTAAGGCGAAGGTTAAGGCGAGAGTTAAGGCGGAAAAGCGGGAGCGGAAACCTTCAAGGAAACCTTTAAGGAAACCTCCAAATATCAACTCTCCAACAATTCCACAAGTGCTTTAGCCACCACAGATGCCCTGAACCTTTTTGCATTCTCACGACCATATTCTGATATAAACTCCGCATGCTCGTATGTCTTGTATATTGACGCTTCCACATCCTTGTAGTTTAGGATGGCGAGCCTCATACCGTCAGGAAATGTCTCAATGCTCTTATACGGTATTTCAACACCGCCTCCCACTTCCAATTGCTGTGGCAGTCTCGTGTAGCAAGTGGGAACGCCCATCGCCTGTGCCTCACACAACACCACACCCTGTGAGTCCTGACGAGTGGGGAAGCAGAACACGCCTGCATCCACAAACATCTCTATCTTCTCCTCTTCCGTGTAATTGCCAGCATCCACTACTGTAAGATTATCTGCTTGAGGTATGGAGCATGCCTTCTCTAACGCCTTGACCTCCGTCACCAACATCACTTCCCACTCTGGATTTTCAACCGCAAACTTCACGAGTAATTCATGCCCTTTCCTCGTCACATTCTTGAGTTCTTCCGACACACCCAAGTGCTTCCACCTCTCATACTCTTCCATGTAGTGTGCGAAACCCCAAGAAAGCACTTTCCTCTTCCTTCCCTTCCACCTATGCCTGAACAGTTCATCAGGTATGCATCTCGGTATCTTCGCATCTGTTATGACGCCCTGTGACTCCAACCACATCCTCTCAAACTCTCCAATTGGAACTATGCGACCACCATGAGAGCGGAACTTGTGTTGCCACCACTTTAAACCATGAAATCTTCTCGTCACGAAGAAGTCAATCCACGCTATGCCCTTCTTCCTCTGCATAGCACACAACCTTACAAATGAGTCAATACCACGCTCCTCCGTTATGAATATTATGGGAGGTTGCACCCACTTCAATTTCGCAGGATGATATAAATCACAGAAGACCTCATAACCCATGTCTGATAACGCTTTCGCAATCCACTCCTGTTGCTTCAAGAATGAGTAAAAGTTAAGAGAGAGTATTGAAATCTTATCCATTGAAACACCACCTCCTCCACACCTCACGGAACACCTCACGGATTTATTCTCGCCTCTCTGCTCACTTCCCATGCTCCCGCTTCTTCTTCCTTGTAAGTAATCCAGATGCTCAAAACACGCTCTCTTTCATCCTCTGGCACAACCCTCTGCTCAAACTCCTTTATCATAAGTATTGCGACCACATTTGCCATCTCTTTCAATGTGAGTTCAACACCATTCGCTCTCTCAAACAGTGATAACGCCCTCACAAGATTATCAGCACACTTTGAAACGAGTGATGCTCGCACACCTTCCTGCATCGTTATTCACTCTCGCACTCTTGCACTCTCGCTCTCTCCACCACCACTACCACAGAAAGTTCAAACCTTCAAGACCGAGTATGAGCGAAAGTAGCAGGAACAGTATGCGTTTCATCCACCTGACTTCAACCCTCGTTTCCAGAACTATTAAGGCGATGTAGCGGAGTGCCTCTTTCATTCGCATGTCCGATGTGATTATTTCTCTCAGATGCTCTTCCGCTTCCGTTGGATTGTTTTTTCTATGCAGAACGAACTGCAGAGAAGAACGCAAGCGTTCCGCAACCGTTTGCTTCATTACCTCTCACCTTCACTCGCACTCTCGCTCACACACCGAACAGCGTCTTGTGCCTTCTCATTCGCTCCTCCTCTGTTCTCGGATGTCCCATTCTTCGCTCTTCAATGCTTCGTGCTGCAGTTCCCGCTGTCAAACCATAGCCACGAGGCGGAAGTTCTGTTTCCTCACCAAAACTCTCACCAAAACTCTCACTTGAACTCTCGCTCTCACCAAAACTCTCGCTCTCACTTGCGTATTCATATTCGTATCCAAGAATGCGTCTTCTCGCCTCCTCCTGCTCTCTTTTCTCTACATCCGTTATCATCTCCCGAACAAACACCTCAACATTGTCTCTCAACGCCCTCACTCCGTCAAAGAACCTCAACGAACACAGTTCTGATTCAGCACTCCTTATGTTTTCAAGCAGTGTTTCCAACACTTCCCTTACAGATAACCAGTCCACCTCTTCCATTGTTATCTCACCTCCCTTACATTATCACATAACCATATCATTTATCACTTTCGCTTTCTTCTTCTTTCTCTTTACCGCTTCCGCTCTCACTTCCGCTTCCACTCTCGCTTTCTCTCTCGCTCTCTCTCAAACCTTCAAGTGCCTCTCTCACTTCTTCGCTCTCGCTTTCACCTTCACTCGCACTCACGAGTTTTTCCGCTCTTTTCTTCACAATTTTTTGTGCTTGCTCTTTGACTGCTTGCTCCACCGCTTCCATGAGCATTGTGGTTATGGGGTCATTGTAAGAAGAGGATGAGGGAATGCCAAAGAACCTACCGAGTGATTGACTGTGAAATGTTCTGCCACCCATTCTTCGCTCAAAGAGATTTTCAGCACGCTCCAAGTTCTCTATGGCGGAAACCGCCCTCCTATACAGAGAAGCGAATTTGTTAATAGTGTGGATGGCGTTTTCCAAATCTCGCATTGTTATTTCAACCTGTGCGGGTTGTGGATAGGGAGAGGGAGGTGCTGAAGGTGTGTGAGCGTCAGTATAAGCGTTAGTGTAAGCGGTGCTTGCCTGTGTGTTTCTTCTCACGAAATATCTTTTTCCTTTTCTTTCATCTTCTGCTTGCACTTCTTCTCCTTCTTGCACTCCTTCTTGCACTTCTTCTGCGGTTTCTCTCTCACTTTCACTCTCTTCTGCACTCATTTCTCCCTCACTCTCTCCTTACCTCACGCTCACTCTCTCACTTCGCAATCTTAATAACGAGTGCTTTTCCCTTCACTTCCACTTCAACTTTCGCCTCTTTCACATTTATCGCCTTCACTATTGTCTTGGCTATTGACGACAGTGATATTGAAATCAACACTTTATCAACGCCCACCTTCATAACTGATGCGATGCCTGCTCTCTGAAGTTTTTGTTGCGAGTTTATGAGTGTTTGCAGGTGAGCAGACCACGCCCTTCTGGCTTCTGCTGACTCAAACTCTATGAACTTTAGTGTTTGAGCGGAGAGATTTCTTGCTTCTCTTCTTTCTGCTCTCACCACTACTGTTTCCGCTCCTGCTCTCATACTAATCACATGTTAATCTAATCAGAGCAGAGCATGACTGCTCTTGTTCCGAGTGGGTTGCTAATACAGTCTTTAAATGTTTTTGTTTTCAAGTCATAGACGCAGAGTTCATTATTCTCGTGCAGGACAAGTGCATATTTGCCGTAAAATGAGAGGTCAACGAATTTCTCACCAGTCTTGCCATCTGCATAAGGCATGTCGCTCACTTTTATCAGTCCTTCTGCTGTTATGTAGTAGAGATAGAGTTTGTTCAGTGCACACACTAAATACTCTCCGCAGGGACTTATCATGTGTTCACCATTGCCACCACCTACCACTTCTCCTGTTCTGAACACTACTTTCCCATTGTGTGTGCTTACTCTCCCACAGTGTATATCTCTGCCTGTCAGATATGAGGTTTCGTGTAAATAGACTTCCCAGTAATCTCCATCTGCGTTTGCGAAAACCGCATAATTGCCACTTCTGTATGCTAAAGTGAAGCCGTTTGCAGAACCGTAGCATGGTTGATATTCTGCGTTATGAGTGAAACTTTTGCCTGTATTGAAGTCTCTTATTTCGCTTCCGTCTTCAGCAGAGAAGAACCTTACATTTGAGCCATAGACGATGCCAGCGTATTGAGTGCCGATTTCTATTGCATCTGCCTTTATGCTTCCCAAGTCCACTGACCATTTCAGATTTCCCACATTATCAAAACACATCAGTTCTCTCAGAATACTCCCGTTGGAAGCCGTTTCAGTGTAAAGGAGGACTTCTCCGTTGTCGTTCACATCCCATAATTTTGCTGCCTTGTTCAGAACCATCTCATAGAGTTCGGTGGCGTCCTTCTTTATCACTTTCACCACAGTGTTCTCTGTATCGGTCACCTCTCTCAGTAGCACCACTATATACTGTTGTCCTGCGGAACGCACTTGGTCAAGGAAGGAGCGAGTGCCTTCATCGTTCTCCACGACTGGCGTATCTGAAAAATTCGGGTCAGAGAAGGAGTAAGACCGCACATATAGTGTCATTGTGGCATCACCTCTTCTCTTTCCATTTCTCTTTTGTTCTCGCTTCGTTCATTATACAGCAAGAGCCTGTATAGCAAGAACATAAGCGACATGAATGCACTCTCATACACGCTCTTATGTGGCACATACGCTTGCATGTATATGCATATTTTGTGGAGTGTCTTGTCAGGTGTTTCTTTCGTTCTCGCTTCGCTCCTGTGAGTGTTCTTGCTTGCGTTCTCGCTTGCGTTTTCATTCATCTTCTCACGCATTCTCTCACACCTCCCTCTCCCTCACCACAAACATACTTTAATATATTTTATCTTTGTTATGTTTCCTCTTCTGTGACAGTTGCACTCATTGGTTTCCCTTCTGACATTACTGCCTCTTCTGCGACAGTTGCACTCATTGGTTTCCCTTCTATCATCTCGCTCTCCTCTGTGACAGTTGCACTCACAGGTTTTCCATCTGTCATTACACTCTCACCCACAACGGTTGCGATTTTAGCAAACTCTGATGACGGATACACAGGAGGTGGAGGTGGTGGTGGAGGCGGTGTTTGAGGTGGTGTTGGTGATGGAGTAGTGGAAGGTGGCTCTTCCACTGATGGAGTAGGTGGTGCTGAAGGTGGCGTTCCAAATTCTGGTGTTTCTCGCACTTCACCCGCTTCTGGAGTGGTGTGAGAGATTGAAGGTGAATAGCCAGTGTCGTAAACGGAAGGTGATGGCTTGTAGTTTTCAGAAGGTTCGTATGTCATTGAAGGTGGTGTTATCGCCATTGAAGGCATATACTTGAACACATCAGTTTCCTCTGGGAAGAGTTTAACTTGTGTTCCGCCCATTTGTTTGATAGTGGAAGCGATTACCTCTTTCACCACTAAAGCGGTTATTGGCAGAGTAACTGCACCTGCGAGAGAACCGAGAATGTGATAACCTATGTCTTCAAGTTTGTGAGCGTCTCCCGCTTTAGTTGTGAGGTTTGTGATTATGTGTTTAGAACCCATTATAATCATGTTGGCGAACAGTATATCGTCAATCTTATCCAAGAAGTGATGGAACATGTCAGAAGTCCAAGTGTTTATGCCTTGAATTACGCCTGAGAACCAGCCTTTGACTGCATCGTATATTGACGAGAAGAAGTTTGAGACGGTTTGAGCAATCCATGAGAATATGTTTGATATTTGCATTCCCACCCACACTAAGCCGTTCCAGAGCCACTCACCGAATTGAGTTAAGCCAGCCCATATATTACCGCCAATCCACTTTAATCCATCCCATACCGTTTCACCAATCCAGCACAGACCGTCCCAGAGCCAGCATCCGAAGTTATAGAGTTGAGAACCGACCCAGCAGATGCCAGACCAGAGCCACTGCCCGAAATCGTATAATTTTGAACCTATCCAGTTAAGTCCATTCATCAGTGAGTCAAATCCTGCCTTCAAGAATTCACCTAACTTTTGGAAGGCGAACCATATACCGTTTCCTATATCTGTGAGACCGTTTCTGAGTGCTGTGCCGAGATTTACAAGCGAGTTCCAGAAGTATTCACCGAAGTAAGCGAGTGCATCGTAAATTGAGCGTCCTACGGTTGCTATACCTTCACCGACCCAAGCGATACCTTTCGCTACCTCATCAACAAATCCTGTTAATGCGTCCCAAGTGTCTGAAGCCCATGCACTTATACTGTTAATGACATCTTCCCACCATGTCATTTTTCAACGCTCTCTCTTGCACTCTTACACTCTCTCTCACACTCTCTCTCACACTCGCTCTCACACTCTCTCTCGCACTCGCTCTTTTACTCTCCCAGACGCTCACACTTTCACTTTAACCACTATGCCTCTTGAATTCACTTCCACTTCTGTTATTTGAGAGAGTGTTTCTGCCTTCTCAAACAGTCTTTTCAAAATCATTTCCTTTGTGAAAACGACCTCCACGCCGTCTGCCGTGACATTCACTTCTGCGTCTGGGAGTTTTGATTTTATACCTTGAGCGATGAAGTATAGGAGACCTGACTTGTTAGGTAGAGGCTGGTTTGTTTGGAGAGGGTTTTGTTTTTGTTGCAGTTGCGGTTGCAGAGGTGAGTTCATTTCTTTTACCATCACCTCCCTTTTCTCACTCGCTCATGCTCTCACTTCCGTCTTTTCGTTTAAAAACTTTTCCGCTTTCTCATGGTGAGAACATTATGATGGCGGTTGCGGTCAAATGTGCGAACCTCCAGGGGTCTTCTGCCATCCAGTGAACGAATGAGAGTATCACATTCCATATATATGCCAGAATTTGTCTGAGTGTTCCGATTACGGTGGCGAAGACGCCTTTGACTTCATCCAGTGTTGATTCCAGCACATTTCCAGCGGGTGCTTCCACATTCACTCCGCATCCGAGTATTTGCACCATTATGCTACCACCTCCTTACCACCTTTTACTGCAGATTTTATTGGCGAGTTTCAGATTTAATTTCTCCGCTTCTCTTATCGTTTGCACCATTCTTTGCAGTTCTTCCCACATTCCTCTTTTGAGAAACGCCTCCATCAGAACCTCCCACACCATTTCATCTCACCTGTGAGGGTGTGTGAGAGAGCGAGGAGGAGAGCGGGAAAAAGAGTGGAAAAGAGAGCGGGAAAAAGAGCGAAGAAAAGAGAGAGAAGGGAAAAAATAGAAATCTTGCACCATTTGCTCAACCTCTGTCACACTGGCAGTTTGAGGAATTCTTTGCCTGCTTCTGTTATCATCACTCTGTTTTCGTTTGTGGTGATGAAGCCGAACTTTTCCAGAAATCTTACTGCTTTAACCACTGCACTCTCATCTGTTTCTGTCTTTCGTTTCAAGTCTTCAATTGTCAGTGGTTTTTCTTTCACTGCTTCCAGTATAGTTGTCAGCACTTCGTCTGTGTTCATACTCTGACTGCGGTGAAGCCTTTTGCCTCCAGCACCGCATTCACGACGCTTCTTATTGCAGGCTCTAACAAGTCACCATACTTATTGACAAACGATGCCACGACTGCTTCTGCGATTACTCTTGCGGCGTCTTCTGATGTTATACCGTTGAGTTGTTTATACAATTTGTAGCCAACGGAGCGGAGCATTCCGTGCAACCCAGTTCCGACATCTGCGGGAATGGCTGGCTTAATGACATTGATATACAGTTCCTCGTAGGGAACGAAGCCCTCTGTGTGTCTGCGTTCTGCAATTGACCCTATGTATTTGGCTTCGGGTGTTTCAGGCACTTGTTTGCCCTCTTGGAGACCGCCGACCTTTATGCCGAGCAGTTTTGAATCTGCCTTCTTTGGCATTAATCATATCACCTCCTTACCAAAGCGGTAGTGGTCAGAATGGCAGTAGTCCTCTGAGACCAGCGAACATACTGCGTCCATATCTGACGACTGCCCCTATAATCAGACCTGTGACCACGAGCAGTGCTATTGTTTCTGCGTTGTCTGCGATTGCTGACACGATGGTTGTCAGCACTGAGACGATTGCGTCCACGATGCTTCCAATCATGTAAGAGAGGTCTGCCATTTTCTCACATCACCTCCCTTCTTTCTCTCACGCTTTTTCTTGCACTCACACCTCCCCTTCCACCTTGTGAGAGTGAGAGGCTTTTGTGACCTCTCACTCTCACAATATCTCTCTCCTCTCACATATAAATATTGAGGTTGCATTTTTCGTTCTTGTGGT
>Ga0190312_1000361_pt1 | contig 14978 bp, 15 predicted proteins | sample 487007910_MG_FD_165046 | JGI IMG/M metagenome (GOLD analysis project Ga0190312, IMG submission 165046) | Hydrothermal vent sediment bacterial communities from Southern Trench, Guaymas Basin, Mexico - 4870-07-9-10_MG | ecosystem: Environmental > Aquatic > Marine > Hydrothermal vents > Sediment ... | reverse complement strand
CTATAGATATCTAGACTTGTTTCAACACTTATGTAGGAACTATTATTGTCTTTGAATATGATCTTTCTCTCATACGACGTATTATATTTGATATACTTTACAAAACCCTCTATCCTATCTATATTAAGTGTTTCACTTTTTTCAACAAGCTTGTCTAACTCCTTCTCTATAAACAATTCTTTTTCATATACTATAGTTGATCGATATCTATAGCAGTTGTTTGTAAGGTTGATATACGATAATGCTTTATCAATATGGTTTGTGTTTAGTGTAAAATCTATGTTATATACAGTATATAGTGTCCCGTTACAGTCACTACACTCTGGTTTAACATCTATACTTACATATGCATCTAGTAAACCGGGACTACTAGTTACTGTAGAAGCTAGTGTTAATACGATAAACACTATTGCAGCATACTTCAATCTATACACACCCTTGGCAACAAATATATTACTCCATCTCTAGCACTAATAGATAAAGCTGTTCCTTCAACATAAGCTTTTGCTACAAGAGCTGCAATAAGAGCGTCAACAGCATCACGTGGTAGACGTGGACTGGGCTTGAAGTTGGGTAACAGTTTTCTAGTAAGCTCTATCCAGTCACGACAACCACTAGAACGTAGAGCACTAAGCGGGTGTGTCTCTATAACACCTATACCTATTGATAGGAAAGCATTCATTAACTTAATGCTTCTATCAATAAGCATTCTCATAGACCTCCAACTAGGAGGTAGTACACGATAACCCATACGTTTCATAACAAGGTCTACTTCACGGTAACCACGTATACTATGTGATAGTGGAGAGTCTATAGCAACAACTACTGGCTTATACCTCTTAACAGTATCAACAATATCTCTATCACTATATAGTGTTGATAGGAAAACAACGTGTTCATCATATAGGATAGCTAAACCACTAGGTCTTCTAGATGAACCAGACGGGTCTAGCCCTGCAACAACTACCATGGCACTCTAGGACCCTTCTCAAAACCTATGATACCTGAGAATCTATCAAACAACTCATCTACACGTTTCATCCATCCCCTTAAACCACTAGGGTGTCTAGGATATTCTTCTAGATAGAGCTTCTTGGCTTCATCCATATACTTCTTAACAACTCTAAGCTGGTTCAACAGACCTGGATGGCCTATTAGTGATATAGCTGTCTTAATGCTTCTAACAAGCTCACTACGGAGACTACCCTTCATACCAATATCGTATACAGCTTCTCCACTAACAATTCTCTTCTTAAGAAGAAGCTCTAAATCACTATTATCTAGTCTCTGAAGATACATACGCAATATATCTAAACCAGCTTGTTTACTGCCATAAGCCTCCATATACTCTAAGTTAGCAGTCCATAGAGTCTCTTCATCAACTCTCCCCTCCTCAAGAGCTTTTCCAAAGTGTTTAGCAACAATAGATGCAGCAAGCATTGAAGAACCCTTACCGCCTCCATGGACGGGGTTTACAGTATAAGCTGCATCACCGACTACACCAACATTCCTCCATACAAGTGTTGGCAAAGGCCTACGTGTTGGTACAAGACCTCCTCCAACATCAACTACTCTACCATGGAACCTCTTCCTCAAATACCTCTCATACTGTATTCTAGGATTAGGTGAGTCTGGAAGCCATATAACTCCTAAACCAACATTACCTAGTACACCGCCTCTCTTAGGGAAGAACCACCAGTACCCTCCAGGTGCTATTTCTTTGTTAAGATATATCATTGCATAATCCCTGTCCTCCCCCTTAACAGGTTCATCAAGTTCTATGATCTCACGATACGTTATATTGTAGTCACTCATATATGGTCTCTCAGCTATAGGCCACCCGCTGGGTAGCTTTGTCCTTAAAGCTGGTGTAGCACCAGATGCATCAATAAATGCTTTAGCTCTAAACTCTCTAGTAGAGGCTCTACCCTTCTCTTTAACAAAAACCTTCTCTACCCCACTATCTCTAACCTCTAGTGACACAAGTATGTGTCTATCAAAGAGCTCTACCCCACTATCAAGGCATTGTCTAAGAAGCCATTGGTGAAACCTCCAACTGTTAATGCCGATCCCCTCACCATGTACTGTAATGTAGTGTTCTTCACTAGGGCTATAGACTCTAACTCCATAGAACTTGTTTTCAACAACCTGTTCTGGAGGGCTTATATTCATTTTCTCAAAATGATGTAGCCCTATAGCATCACCACATGGTTTAAAACCTATATGTTCACATGGTTTACTCTCAACTAATGCTACATTGAAACCCTTACGGGCAAGTGTCCATGAGGCAGTAAGACCTGCTACACCAGCACCTATAACAACTACGTCATACTCCATAAGCCAGCACCTAGTCATGAAGTAAGGCTCTTGCTAAGTAATATACTTTACACCTATCATATACTAGGATACAACTAGGTATTAAGGAAGCCAGTTACTTAAAAAAGTGTTGAGCTAGATAGGCTAGAGTGAGGGGATGGTGCTACGAGTAGACAGGACTTTACACCTAATGTAGGCTATACTGTAGTATATAGGATTATAGCTCTTGGTACAAGTGTTGGTAAGACAACTCTTGGAGAACGTATTGTGTCTCATTTGTCTAAGAGGGGTGTTGTAGTAGCTGTTATAAAGCAGACTCATGAACCACAGATCGATCCAGCAAGTGATGCCGGCCGATACTGGGGTTCTGGAGCTAAACTAGTTGTTGTTATGAGTCCTAGTGAGACTGTTGTTTATAAAGAGTATATGAGTGGGTTGAGAGAGATACTGTATAAGATGCCTTTCTACTATCCAGTAGTTATAGCTGAAGGATTCCGTGGATGCGATGTTGGTAAAGCTATAGCTATTGTTGAGAGTGAGGAAGAGCTTGAACACCTGCTTGGAGAACCAGGTATATGGTATATTGTTAGCCATGACTTCGATGTTGTTGAGAAAGCTAAGGAGATGGGTCTTAATGCATTATTGTTTGAGGAGACAGAGGCTCTTGCTGGCGAGGTTTATAAGGATGCCTTGTCAACTCTACTCTCTCTCATACCTAGTAGTGATTGTGAAGTATGTGGTGTTGGTAGTTGTCTAGAACTTGTAGAAAAGCTTTTAACACACGAAATGCTTCCAACAGATTGTTCACTACTTACACGTATGACAATAGTTGTTGATGGTAAGCCGTTAACGCTTGATCCCCTTCTTGGGAATCTTGTAAGAAATATTGTTAAAGCATTCTTATCAAGTATAAAGGGGTTGCCAGCAACAATAAAGAATGTTAGAATAGAAGTTGTTTATCCACAAGAAGAAAAAGGCTAGGGCAGTATCTTAATCAACATACCCTCTACAATAATAGGGCTATACCTTGAAGCAATATTTAATGCCTCCTGCAGTCTAATAGCACTACTACTATATATTGTTAGCAAGGGGTCTCCACGGTTAATACGGTAGCCTACTTTAGCATGCAAGTATACACCAGCACCCTTATCATATGGAGCACCAGCTGCACGAGCAATAGCTGCTATAGCTGAGTTATCAATATGTGTTACAGCACCCTCTATAGGAGACTCTATAGTATAAGTATGCTCACCTATAGGTAGATCACCCGGTTCTACACTAGGGTTTCCGCTCTGAGCTTCAATAATCTGTTTAAACTTCTCATAACTAAGCCCTTTCTCAAAAATATCACGTGCAACCTCAATACCATGTCCTGGAGGAACCTTGCCAGACAGCTCGATCACTAAACCAGCTATACTAAGAGCTTTTTCAATAAGACTCTTACTACCACGGCGGTTGATAAGTGTTTCAAGAGCCTCCTTAGCCTCTAGTGCAGGACCGGCTGTACGCCCTATTGGTTGTCCACCATATGTTACAGCTACACGTATACCCATTCCAAGGCGGGCTGCTTGACGTATAAACAGCCCTGCCAGTTGATCGGCTTCCTTAAGATCCTTAACCTTAGCTCTACGTCCAACAGGTACGTCTATAACAAGATTGTCAACACCCATGGCAACCTTTTTAGCTAGAATACTGGCTACCATCTGGTGCCATGGGTCTATAGCTAGTTTTCTCTCAATATTAACAAATATGTCATCAGCTGGTGCAAGGTTTAGTTTACCACCCCATGCTAGTGTAGCACGTACCTTTCTAGCAATCTCCTTAAGCTCTTCTGGTGTAAAGTCTACACGTGCAAGAACCTCCATAGTATCAGCTGTACCTGCTGGACTAGTTATTGCACGGCTACTTGTCTTAGGTATTAAGAGGCCTGCAGCAGCAACTGTTGGTACAGCAACTAGTGCTACCTTACTATTACCTGGTACACCGCCAATACTATGCTCGTCATAGACAGTGTCTTCAAACTCGATCTTACTGCCAGTCTCAACCATAGCTCTAATCAATGCGTTGAGCTCGTCTTCACTAAGTTCGTAGTAGAGCTGGCTTGTAAGGAAAGCAGAGATCTCTGTTTCACTATAAACACCTTCTACAACATCCTTAATCCACATATACATCTCGTCTTGTGTAAGCCTCCTACCATGTAGACGCTTACGTAGAGCTACAAAACTAGCTGGTACAGGTACTGGTTTAACACCTACAGAGTCATCCTTACCAATTCTAAGATCACGTGCTACGTCGTGGCTGACAAGTATCTTACCAGGTGATACCATAGTCTTTGTTATTGCTACAAAAGCTCCACGTGTACGATCACCCTTTATAGCTCTAACCCTAGTATTAGGTCCAAGTCCAAGCTCTTTAGCATCCTTTTCATTCATAACGATAATGTTTCTACCAATATCAATATCGATCTCATTAGCTATGAAATGCCTTGTTTCAAGATGGCTCATATAAACCCCCATTACACCCACTGTCTAACCCTTTACAAACACTGTAGAACAAAATACAGTACTCTGTAATCCTTAATAAACTTTATTGGATAATACATCTAGTTTAAATAAGGGATCATCCTAGCTAGTTCACTATCTAGATAATAATATTATAGAACTATCTCTTAAACAACCTCCTCTTCTTACGTATCCTCAACTTCTCCTTCCTCTTCCTCTTAGTCTCTACAGCTTTAGCAGTCCTAAGCTCTTCTATAACACCATAGGTTCTATACACTATACCAGATATCTTTGAAGACAGGCCAGCCATTCTAAGAGCTAGTTCTTCAAACCTAGCTACTAGTAGATCCTTAGATGGAATATAGGGTACAACCTTATAGGGGTAAACTGGAACATACTGTTCCTTCTCAGGATCACCTGCACGTACAACAGCAAATACAACCCATGTCTTAGGAGCTACACCATACTTAAGCATATCATCACGTGGTAGGTAGACTCTATCACTAGTAACTAGTGCTCTAACATAGGCATTAATATAGCGTACACGTTCACGCCCAAGCCACCCCTCATAAACCTCTAGAACATGTCCTTCAACATACATAAACCCTTGCTTAACATAGTCTCTAAGCCTACCGCCATGTCTTAGACTATAGTCACTCCTAATCCAATCGATAATTATAAGCGGCAACATCTATACACCTAACACTATCAACATAGCTATAGTCTACCTAAAAAACATAGTCCTAGAAAAACCTATGTAATAGCATGTGGTTCTCCAAGAAGAGATCTTAGTAAAGCATTTACTAGATATGACAGATTTATAACAGTCTTAAGCCTACCCACACGATCAACTATTATAATGTTTGGTACATGGAGTGTGCGAAGCATACCAAGTAGTTCACGAATACTGATATCTTCACGTACGGTAAACGGCCTAGCCTCCATAACCTTCTCAACAGGTACGTTTAGAACTTGCTCTATAGGTATATTGAGACGTGATACATTAAAACCAGCTATAAAGAATGTATACCTTGGCCTACGCTGGAACGATCTAAGGATTTCATGTTCACTAATATAGCCTATAGGCTTCCTATTCTCATCAATAACAACTATGAATACTGGATGTCCTATAGCTATAGCTTTCAATACATTATACAACTTACTACCACGGCGTACAACAATATAGTGTGTTGATGGAGGCTTAAACTTTGTAAGAAAATCGCTTAGCGATAGATCTAGTATGTTCTCTACATCACTCCTCCCGAAAACTCTACGTTGAGCCTTCCTATTCTTCCTAGCTAGAACTTCTTTAACCAAATCCATAACCCTAATAATCTAATTCTACAGCTAAGGTAATAAATGGTTTCCTATAAACAAGGTTTCTTAATCCATTAATTGTATAAACCTTAGCATGTAATATATTGTTATTGTTATTGGGGGGATGATATTGTCTTTAGAAGCTAGTCCAGAACTAGTAATATTCTATACACTAGCCCTAGCACTATTGTTTGGTAAATTCTTTGAAGAAATAGTCTCTCGTACAAAGTATCCGCCAGTACTAGGCGACTTAATTGCTGGACTGCTCCTTGGATCAAGTGTTTTAGGCATATATATTGTTAACGATGTTGTACACGCAGTATCATGGCTTGGTGTAGCATTACTACTATTCTATGCTGGTCTCAACACATCCTATCGTGAATTCCTTAGACTACTACCAATAGCTGGACTACTCACACTAGGTGAAGCACTAGCTGCCTTCTTAATGGGCTTCCTTGTTGGATGGATACTAGGCTATAACATGCTCCAGTCATTCTTTATAGGAGCTGTACTTGAAGCTACAAGTGTTAGCCTTACTGTAAGGACGTTAATGGACCTCGGTAAACTAGATAGTATAGAAGGATATACTATTATGGAGATAGCTGTACTAGACGATCTAGCATCACTTATAACAATAAGTATTGGAGCGTCAATAGTTGTACTTGGTTCACTAGAGTTACCAAGTATTATAGTAACACTATTTGAAGCAATTGGTGTATGGTTTGCAGTACTACTGATACTACATCGTTTCTCAGACTATATAATAAGGCTGGCTAGTAGAATGCATGTAGAAGAGTCAATGGTATCTATACTAATAGCAGTATTCGCTAGTACAGCATACCTTGTTAGTCGTGTAGGTGTATCACCACTCATTGGAGCATACGCTTCCGGATTAGCATTATCTGAAGTAAGGGGGTTGAGGGAGAACCGTGAGACAATAAGGAAACTAGCTATAGTATTCTCAACAGTATTCTTTGTAACAACAGCTGCTGAACTAGATCTTAGGGAGGCTTTAAAACCAGAGCTCCTAGGGTTCTATATACTAGTTGTAGTAGCTGCTTTTATAGGTAAACTACTTGGTGCTGGCTTAACATCATATCTGCTAGGATTCCCGCCTAGGTCATCTCTTAGAGTAGCAGTTGGCTTGTTTCCCCGTTGTGAGTTTGCTATAATAGCTGCTTATACAGCTGTATCCTACGGTGTTATTGGTGTAGAGCTTTATCTTGTAGCACTTGTTATTGTATTGGCTACAAACCTTGTCACACCACCATTACTTAGAATAGTTTATAGTGGTGGTGTAGAGTATGAGAGTGTAAGACTTAGAATAAAGGGCGTTGTTTTAAAGAAGCACTAGCTCTTCTCTAAGAACCTCCTCCATATTCTTGATAAAGCTATTGGTGTTGCAAGACTAGTTGTATAAACAAGTATTATTACACTAGCAAAAACAGCTTCTGGTACAACATGGTATGCCATACCAATAGATGATATGATCAATGCTACTTCAGCACGAGGCATCATACCAATACCTATGAATATTGATTCAAACCAGTTATAACCAGCTATTCTAGCCAATAATCCACAGCCAACTATCTTACCAGCCATAGCAGCTAACACTATAACAACAATGTCTGCTAGATAACTAGGGTTTACAATATACGGTTTTACGTCAATAGATGCTGCTGATAGTACAAAGAATATTGATGCAAAAATGTTTGGTATAAGGCTGAAACGACGTACAACACGTTCAATACCATGTATTTCACTAAAAGCCAGTCCTACAGCATAAGCACCAACAACAAGGCTTAAGTTAACACGTACACTAGCCCATGCAATCAATAGTGTTAGTGATAACAGTAGTGCTATATTAGTGTCTTCTAGATGAGAAAGCCTTGTTATACCCCGCCATATAGTTGTTGATGAACGGTGTAGTGATACTACAACAGCTATGTAGAATACAATAGCTATAGTAGCCGTAATCACGAGATCCACTATCTTAGTAGTACCAGACACTATAATAGCAGTACACAATCCTAGAACAAGTAGACCGCCAACATCATCTAATACAGCTGCTCCAAGAATAGTTGTTGCTATATCAGAGCCTAGAGCACCTAGATCAGCTAGTGTCTTAACAGTTAATCCAACGCTTGTAGCAGTAAATATTGCTCCAAGGAAAATGCTTTCACGATAACCTAGTCCTAGGAAGTACCCACTTAAATAGCCTAGTGTAAATGATACAACTATACCTCCAACAGCTACTAATAGAGACTTCTTAAGAGCCTTCATAAACAAGCCGAAACGTGTTTCTAGACCAGCTAGAAACAGTAGGCTGATAATGCTGATCCACTTGATTAAACTATACTCTCTAACAATTTCGGTACTGAGCAGACCAGCTATTGATGGACCAAGTATTATACCGGCAAGTATGTCACCTAGTATGGGAGGGTAGCCTTTAATAGATAATAGCTCTTCTAAAACCTTTGCGAACAGTATAGTTATAGACAGTATAAGCAGTAGATCGGCAATAACTGTTTCAGACACCACACTCCATCACTTCACATCCACGTACCCCTTACACTATATCCATAGTATTGTCTATGACTATAAATACAACACTATATAGGTATCTATGGGTGTAAAGGATAAAATACTATATACGTCAAAACACTATATAAATACTTAAACAAGCTAGTGGATGGAAGGGCTTTGTATAGAAGGCGTTTATTAAAGACAGTGTCTCCAATATACTATCCTATAGGTTTTAATAAAGACATACTAGATCTAATTATTGATGTAGAGTTTGAAGAAGACATCCATATACCATTTTCGCCATTACTAACACCCTTTAGGAAAGCATTTTTAGAACAACTTGTTGAACTAGGTTATCTAAGGAGGAGGACTGGTGGTTCATATGTTTTAGAAACAACAAGTGTTTTACGTACAAGATTAACTGGTTTTAGTATTAGAGAGTATGAAGAAGCATCAGTAACTCTTAGATCATCTGGTAGAGAGTATAGAGGCTTCATTATACCGTCTCCATGGTATTTTGTTAAGAGGATAATGCATAGAGGCTCTAGATTATTAGATGATCCTTGTAAAGCATTATCAATAATACCCTATTTATTATCAAAGATTGTTAGAGAATTTACATCACTTGGCTTAAACACTGTCTTATTTGTAGACATAGACTCTTCACTAGCAAAGTTCTTTAACAAACCATCACCGCCTAGTCCATGGAACTGGAGTTTGTTAAAACAACTGTTAGTAAGGACTATAGCTTGTTGTGATGCTGAGAAATATATCTTCATGCCTTGTAGTAAGCTCCATCCAATACTATTAAGTGTTATAGCATCATCTGGTGTAGACATGATAGGCATTGATCCTAGAGGCTATAGTGTTTCTGAATTAGACAAGTTACTAACTATCAATGAATTATCTAGACTCTCTATTATACTAGCTATTGTAGATAGATACTTTAACCAAGGGACAACTATTGTAAAGGACTTATTGAAGAGAGGGGTGTTTAACATAGAGTATGTATCATTTAGTTGTAGAGCGTGGGAGGATATGTTAGAGAGTGGGTGGAGCGGTATTAGAAGACTTATCGGGTTATTAAAGACTGTTTCAACAATAATAATATAGTTAGAGGAGACAAGCTTGTTAGAATGGGGTTATGTGTGTTGACTAAGTATATTGTTGTTACAAAAGATGGTGTTGTAAAGATATATGAGTCTTTTGGAGACGCTTTTAAACATGTAGTAGACTCTGGTGGTGGAAGAGTTTATCGTGGAGAACTGGTTCTGTCACTATCACCTGACGAGGTTATTGAATTAACTGGGTTATTTGGTGAGAAACTAGAGCCTGTAGAAGCTCCATTAACAAAGGCTCCGGTTAGGGTTGAGAAGAAGATAGCTATTGTGCTCGACCAGATGTTTAAGGGGTTCTATTCAAACATTCTTGCACGTGAATACCCTGATCTAGAGATACATGAGGTTATTGGACGTGGTATTGAGAAGCCTATAAGGATTGGTAATGTTGTCAAGGAGCCTGCTAGAGATGATTTTGATGTACTAGGTATTGTTGAGAGATTGGTAGGCGATGGATATAGAGTACTGTTCTTTACTGGTGATAAGAGACTTGCTTCACAAGTAGAGATTATAAGTGGTGTAAAAGTCTATTATACACCTCCAAACGAGTTTCCTGGCAAGGAAGCTATTGCTAAGTATATGGTTGAGAAGATACGTAGTGAGTTAGAGGAGAAATAGGTTGTGGAGATGATTGTTTGTTGAAGGTTATTGAGAGATTAGAGAAACAGGTAAGGCTTGTAGAGAGCTTGGTTAGAGAGCTTGAAGTAGAGGAGAGTTATAGAGGTATAGAGAGACTTGTCCAACTCATTATCTGGTCTTAGAAACATACTTGTACATGGATATGCTACTGTTAATAAAGATATTGTATTAGATGCTGCTAAGAAGATTAAAGAGGATGCTACTAGAATTACTAAGTCAATAATGGACAATGCTAGAAATATAATAACTGATCCTTCTCCACCTAACCAGTTAATAGAGAGAATAAGGACTATTTAATAGTTGATGATATCTTTGTTCTTATGATTACTTAAAAAACTTAGTAATGTTTTGGAAACCTTATTCTGGCTCTATTATTATTATGACTTTGACTTTTCTTCTGTGAAACCTCTTGAGCTTCTCTTGGTATTCCTTAGGTGGGTAGATTATGTATCTTCCTCCACCGTACCTTATTATCTTTGCTTCAAAGTTGTAGACCACACTCATACTCACACCAAGATATAAGTGTAGACAAAAACTTATAAAACTGTTTACAGAAAATCTATTACCTGAGGGCTGGGGGATGAGGGTACTAGTAACCGCTAAGGTCAAGGCGGTTACCCCTAATCCCCCGATCCTGCTATCCTTCCTTAAAGCCTTCCGAGACTGGACACAATACGTAGTTAATGAGATATGGTCTGATAAGAAAATACCTTCCATGAAGGAATTACACCACAGGTTCTACAAAGTACTAAGGAAGCAGGGATTCCGTGCACATCATTGCCATAAAATTGAGCGTAGAGCTAAAGAGGTTGTTAAAGCAGTAAAGAAGAATAAGGGAAGAAAACCAATACTAAGGAAACTAACAGCTAGGTTAGACCAATGGGACTATAAGCTAGACTTAAACAGTAAAACAATGAGAATAGCTGTTCTAAACAATAAATGGGTTGAGTTAAAGCTACAGTGGTATAGCTACCTAGACAAATATTTTAATGGCTCATGGAGGCTCAAGGAAGTACTCGTAAGTTATAGAGATAATGAAATATGGGTTTACCTAACCTTTGAGAAAGAAGTTAAGCTAAGAGAACCTAGAACAATAATGGGTGTAGACATAAACTTCAACAATATAACCTATGTAATAGTAAATATGAATAGTAAATTCATAACAATGGGTACTATACCATTTAATGGTTTAAAGAGAGCTTTAGCCCATAAGATTATTGTTGAGAAGATACAGAGAAAGTACCCTAAGAAGTGGAGATATGTCAGGGAGATAAGAGAAGCCGTAAGGAAGCATGGTAGGAGAGCTAGGAATATACTCGTTGATTCATGTCATTATATATCTAGGAGGATAGTAGAGATATCTAGGGAATATAATGCTGTTATAGTCTTAGAGGATCTGGATGGACTTAGGAATAGAGCTAATGGTTCAAGGAGGTTTAATAAGAAGCTTACGCTATGGACTTATCGTAGAATACAAGCATATATCCGCTATAAAGCATTGATAGAGGGGTTAAACGTAGTTTATGTTGACCCCAGAGGAACCTCCAGGACATCACCATTGGGTGGGAAGCTCGTATCTATCAACTACAGATGGGTTAAACTATCCAACGGATACATTGTTACAAGAGATATTATCGCTTCATGGAATTTAGCGTTGAGAGGGTATAAGCTCCTAACCCGAGATGTGGGGTCTCGTGGTTTCGTGGAGACCCCGAAAGCTCCTGACCAGATGCAACCCCAAGAAGGGATGAGGGAGAAGCCCGTGCTTGTCCCGTAATTATGAAAATAACCAAAATATAAAGCATGGGCAACCACTGTATTAGAAGGTAGGGTTAGAGCAGCATTTCTCTATGGTTCACTTATTAAAGGGTATAGTCTTAAAGGAGATATTGATATAGGAGTTTATTTTGGCTATAAGCCTAGTTCTTATATAGTTGGTAAGTTAGTGGCTGATCTACAGAGTGTTCTTGGTAGAGAGGATGTTGATCTAGTTGTTATTGATACATGTGATGATGTAGAAATGGTTTATGAAATAGTTAATGGAGTGCCTATTGTTGGCAGTGAAGATACTGTTTTAATGGTTAGAACAATGTATATATCTAGATACCTTGACTTTATAGAGTCTCTTAAATTGGTTAAGAAGGTTCTTCAGAAATAGTTTATAAATCCTCCAATGTTTATTAAGGAGGTATGTCTAGATATTCTCTATTAGAAAGAGTTCTTGGTGTATAAGGCTATGGTTGATCCACGTGTTAGTAGATTAGCTAAGCTTATTGTAGAATACTGTGTTAGTGTACGTAGGGGTGATGAAGTACTTGTTGGTGCTGGCTTTGAAGCCCTTCCATTAATAAGGGAGCTTTATAGAGAAGTTGTTGTCCATGGAGGTTATCCGTTAATTGTTAGCATTCATGATGAGGTCTTGGATGAGATATTCTATCGTTATGCACCAGACTATCTACTAGACTACATAAGCCCTATTGAAGAAGAGATTGTTAAGAGGATAAATGTTAGAATAAGAATACTTAGTCCAAGCCATACAAAACACCTTATTGGAGTAGAGCCAGAGAGGATTAAGAAGAGGAATAAAGCACGTTTTAACCTCACTAAGATATTTCTTGAAAGGAGTGCTAAGAAAGAGCTTAGATGGAATGTAACAGCTTATCCAACACGCGCTCTAGCACAAGAAGCTGGCATGTCTATTATGGATTATGAAGACTTTGTATATAGAGCTGTAATGGTTGATCGAGACGATCCTGTTAAAGCATGGATTGAAAAAGCACGTGAACAACAGAGGATTGTAGACTTCCTTAACAAAGTTAGTGAGTTAAGGTATGAGGGTCCAGGTATTGATCTAGTATTGCGTGTTGATGGTAGAAAGTGGATTAATGATGATGGTAAATACAACATGCCCGGTGGTGAAGTATTTTCTGCTCCAATAGAGGATAGTGTTGAAGGCTATGTAGTCTTTGACTACCCAGCTATATGGCGTGGTGTTGAAGTTGAGGGTGTAAAGCTTGTTTTTAGAAAAGGTGTTGTTGTTGAAGCTAGTGCTAGACGTGGTGGGGAGTTTCTCAAGAAGATGCTTGAGACTGATGAGGGTGCTAGAAGGCTTGGTGAGATAGCTTTTGGACTAAACTATGGTATTACAAGGTTTACTAAAGAGATCCTGTTTGATGAGAAGATTGGCGGTACCATACACATGGCTCTAGGTGCAGCATATCCAGAGACAGGAGGTTTAAACAAGTCTAGCATACACTGGGATATGATCAAGGATATGAGAAAACATAGAGTATATGCTGATGGAGACCTAGTCTATGAAAACGGTAGATTCATAAAAGAGATCCTTTAATAGAATCTCTAATAAAACATTTTTACTCCTATAATACATCTATGCTCTCTCTAACCCACTTTCCCAAGATGCTAAATACTATCATAGAGCTTACATAGTAGTGAATCAATATAAGAGAGAAATAAATAGTTAGGTTGCACTAGTAAATTTTTGATGAAAATAATGCTTAAGCATAGTCTGTTTAATAAACTAAGTGTATATGAGGAAAAATATTATCTTCAATATGAATACTATATTATTAATAACAGGGTTCCAGGGATCTATAGTATTGGACACTTATAAGGTTTTTAGGTGAGTTTTTGATGTATATCTTATAGTAAAGTTAAAAGTTAAATATGCTAAAAAGACCACGTCGCAAGAGTGATGAGGTAATGGAGAGAGCTAAGTTATTTTTTTATATTCATTATTCTTATCTCTATTACTAGTGGTTATTATATTCCGCTTCTATCCATTATATAGTATATCTAAACAAATAGCTACGTCTAATACTAGAACAATTACTAATGAGGAGGAATTTACAACAAGTAATTGGTTGGGTAATAGCAGTTCCTATAAACCTCCTCCTATACCAGATAAATGGTTTAGTAAATCAATTCCACATTTTGATGATTTGGAGGAAGTGAGCATTAATGATGCTTCATTTTGTATAAATAAGGATGGTTTAGCTATTAAGTGTGTAAATGATTTCCTAGCTATAGTAAAAGATTACATTAATAGGCTAAAACTTAATATAACAGTCAATGTATCGTATGTAAAACTGTTGAAAATAAATATAGAAGCTTTTGGAACAGTAGATTACTTATGGGTTTATGAGTCTCATTTCATCTGTAAATATCATTCAGATAATTTCTTACTAGAGATGACAGCTAAACATGGGATCATTAATGCATTTGTAGTCTTACTAAACAGGAGCTATGTAGAAAATAATCCCAATATTACAAGGACTAATCTATCTGATCCATTTAAGTGTAAAGAGCTATTTAAAAACATTGCTAGAGTAGATCTTGATTCATATGGTGAATTAATATTTAAAGATAGTGACATTTATAGAGAGGAGAAAACTGAAGATTTTATGAGTGGTTATAGGTTTAGACATTTCTTTTCTATTAAAGTTAATGGATATGTATTAACTCGACCATTTATTGACTATCAAATTCTTTTAGATACAGAGCTCTTTGATGATAGAGTATGTGTCTTAGCAATGTTTTTATC
>Ga0190312_1000359_pt1 | contig 15029 bp, 6 predicted proteins | sample 487007910_MG_FD_165046 | JGI IMG/M metagenome (GOLD analysis project Ga0190312, IMG submission 165046) | Hydrothermal vent sediment bacterial communities from Southern Trench, Guaymas Basin, Mexico - 4870-07-9-10_MG | ecosystem: Environmental > Aquatic > Marine > Hydrothermal vents > Sediment ... | reverse complement strand
TTGCGCCGTTGAGGGTTATGTTTATCTCGTGCGTGAATTCGTAAACCGTGGACCAGCCGAAATCAGCCAGAAACCTCTCATCGCACACAATCTTCCCTTCAGCATCCGTGTGATTGTACTTCACCGTGAAACCCGGTGAGCGGTAAGGAACCACATAGCCATCCGTCAAACCATCATCATCTGTATCCGCATCAAGCGGGTCGGTGCCTGTCTCCAGAACTTCATCTCCATCGCTCAGTCCATCGCGGTCCGTGTCCCAGCAGAACGGGTCCGTGCCTATACGCAGCTCCGTGCCATCTAACAAACCATCGCCATCACTGTCCGCTATCAGAGGATTGAAATCTCCGCCGTCCACGGCGCCGTCGTTGTCCGAATCGTCATCAATTACATTCGTTCCTACCCACTGCCCGAGAAGTTTCATGGAAATTATCTTAACCGTAACGGGAATTGAATCCTGAGATGGGGGTTCGCCCCACATAACACGCGATCTGGTATTGAACGAAATCGTGATAAGTGAACTTATGGAGTAAAGGAATAGAATTACCGCACCCTCATCAATAACCGATGCCGCTCCTATACGCATTCCGCGCTGTTCTGCCTCTACACTCGTGCTCAGCCAGATATCCGTATTTGTCTCCACCGATAAATGGAGAACAAGAGTGTAATAACCCTCCCCTATTCCATTGAAGTATGTTGACGGACTGAGTTGAATTGAGCCATGACCCTCGTACCAGTATTTGGTTATGGTGTAACCATCACCTATTGTATAACTCTTTTCATTCAGTTTCGCATCGTAATTTGTTTGCAGACCCATCGGCGAGTCCACCTCAGCCAGAACCTTCGTTATGGAAACCGTGTGTATGCTTGTATAACCTTCAGTTATTTTGATGTAATAGTAGGAATCCTCAGGATACATATCGGTGGCGGGAGTTATGAAGAACACAAATACCCCACTCAACTTATTAGAGATATCGTATGTATGTGACCAGCCATTCCTCCCCTCAAATTTTATGGATGTATCTTCACCACTCCTCCTGTAAACAACAGAAACCATATACCTCTCAGATGCAAGATTCTCATTTCTTGTCCCTATGTAAAGACGATCCTCATCGTTCACAACACCTATCCAAATCGCCGCTTCACGATACCTCAGAACTCTCTCCATATGGGTATCAAGGTTCTCAGTGGCTTTCGTGGAGTAATGGTCAAGAACGCTGAACTCTCCGAAATCACTCAGATAATCGTTGTCCGTATCGTTTCTGAGCATGGAGGCATTGTAGTAATACTCCAGAGAATCGTTAACTCCATCCATGTCGGAATCGTTGCACAGAGGATCCGAGACCTTCGGACGGAAATATGCGATTATGTGAACGGAGACTGCACCCTGATCTATCCTCATTCTGACTGGCGCACGGTTCTGAAGCGAGGCCATGAAAACGCCATAAAGCGGCAGCTCAACAGGAGAATCAAACTCTCCCTGAACAACTTCAAAATCGCCAGAACTTGAGATGTTGAAGTTTTTGGCATTTCTTATCGTAAGAATTCCATGACCACTGAAAAGTGCACCGAAAGTAAAGGAGTTAAAAGATGAGTCTGCCTGTAGCGTTACCTGTAGTGTTACAGGTCCGTTAACAGGAGTATTGAAGAGTAAATAAACCTGTGTGGTCAAGACATAATGCCCTTCCATCCCAATATTGGCAAAATCGCTGGAGGAGGACAGCGTTATGGAATATCCTCCAGCCTCTATATTAACTGTGAAAGAAGAAGGATTATCCTTCCAGTTTATGGTAAGCTTTACTCCCTTACTTATAATCAGGCCGGTATAAGCTCTTCCTGTAGTTCCTATAGATGTGGTCCCAGTAAGAGATGTCACCGGACTATCTGAATAAGCAGAAACCACAAAACTTACGTCCTCGCCCACTACCGGCTCAACTTCCGCACTGGCATTTATCAGTTCATAGTTATCTGGGATAATCCTGTGGAGATCTAGGAATACGGGGCCCTGCTCCGCAATGTAGAAAGTATTTTCATACTTCAGCGCGCCCTCGGCGGTTATCCACTGGATGGGCGTGTTCGGATTTCCTCTATTTGGATTCACAGGCACGGCAATTATTGTATGGAACGGAATGCCTCCCAGATAGAAGAAGTGCTTTCCGGCAGAAATTTCCACATAGCCGAGATAAGCCCAGTTTCCATGTATACGGCCTTCATACCAATTACTATTATCATCTATATATACATTCACCATCCCCTTTCTCGTAGAATCCAGCCTGAAGTACAGAATGTAGGTGCCAGAGGATTCAAATTCAAGATACATTCCGTGGACGGGATTTTCACTGTAATTGTAAACACAGTTTTCAGAGATTTCCAGTCCATCTGGAAGCATGTCCGAATCGGAATCCGCGCTCAGTGGATTCGTGGGATATTTCTCCACCTCAGCGCAATCACTCAGACCATCGGAATCGGTATCCGTGCTCAGAGGATCCGTGCCGTTCCTGTATTCATCGTAATCGCTCAGCCCGTCACCGTCCGAATCCTTCAGATATGGATAGGAGCCGAATTCAACCTCATCGTAATCCGAAAGGTGATCTCCATCCGTATCCTTGGCGGTGGGAAGTGCACCCCACATATATTCCTCGCCATCGCTCAAACCATCATCATCAGAATCCTGATCGGATGAAGAAGTGAAGGAATGCAAAGTGTTTATTCTGCCGACCATTGCCTTGTATACATAACTCCCGGAATCCTGAGAAATCATGAAAGGCGTTCCGCGATAATCTCCGGGAATATCTGCACTGAGCGTTCTGTCAAGCACGCTGAGAGCTACGGATGCGGAGGTCCGATTCGGCTTTATGGATACGACGGGCGGATTCATCGCAAGTACAAACGCTATGATGAATTGGACGAGGCCTGAAAACACAGATTCCGCCAGCAGAACGCGGTATTCGTATGTACGAAGAGGAGTTCTGATATGGAGAGTATAGTATATTTTGCCGTTATCGGCGTCAACGGTTCCGCTAACTGCCAGATAATTCGTATTGCTGACAACTCCGACCACGAGATTCGGGGAAAGACTCACGCTGAAGGATTCGTTATCCAGATAGTATGGATACGCCACCGCAGAGGATGGAACCTCAATCGCGTATCTGCCGTATTCATCCACGAGCAGCGAGCCTCCTGACCATTTGAGCAGTTCCTCCGCATCGCTCAGCATATCACCATCGGTATCGTATTCCGAGGGTGAAGTTCCCAAATATTCCTCGCCCACATATATTACGGTTCCGTCATTCGGATTGTACATCTTCACAAGATTCAGTGCGGAGAAGTAAGCAGGGGCAGAATCCACGGGTATGGATGAGCCATCAAGCAGGCCATCACCATCCGTATCAGCGCGCACAGGCGATGTCTCTCCAGAATCCAGAGAGCCGTTGTAATTTGCATCCTCAGTTCCATCCGCAAGCCCATCACCGTCCGAATCCACATCCCGCATCCCTATGAGCGAATCCCCATCCAGATCGTACCAGTAGAGAGGTTCAATTCCATCCTCTATTCCATCATTGTCGCTATCCTTATCGCCAAGATCAGGAATTCCATCATTATCGGAATCAAAGACATAGTGCACCTCCAGACCGAGTGATGTGAGTTTTACATCCGGAACGACAGAATCGGATATGCCGGCGGTATCGTTTCTCTCATATATCAAACATACATAATTGTTTACAACGCCGGGCTTATATATATGTTTTATCGCATATACAATCGTCTGCGGTATAAATTCATTAAATGGTTTATAAATAGATCGACCCCACCTATCTTTCAGGATGAGTTTGTAGAAAGTGCCAAGAGTATACTCATTCATTACCGCAGTATTATTATAACTGTATTTAAGCAGAGACTTTTCTGGATCGTACATTAAGGCAGCATAGCGCCAGTCCTCGCTTACTCTGAATACCGTGTAGGCCTCATATTTATCACTGGCACCGTCGTTATCGTAATCCACCCTTATGTCATGGATTTTCCCACCTCCGTATACCCATTCGTTATCGTATATTCCGTCGTTATCGCTATCCATTGATGTGGGAGAAGTTCCTTCGTATATTTCGCAGTATTTGAATCCGGCTATTGGCTCCCCCGATGTGGGAATCGTCGGCGAGGAACACTCCGCAAATATAGCATAAGTAGTGTTGTTCCCATCGCTCCATACAGGAATGATTATCTGATTTATCCACAGCACTTCGTGATCTATTTGGATTTTCGTGTATCTGTAATATACTGGTGTATTATCCTTCAAATGCAGGATTTCCAGCAATAGAGCTCCATCCAGACTTTCGTTTGTCTTGAAAAATTCGGAAAATCTGTAAGTGTTAGGGGTGAGAGGTGGTAGGAGTGAAGAAGATACAAATATCTCATCATTCTGTGTGGATTTATTATATGCCTCAGCATACAGGGCGCCGAATTCAACGGTGGTTCTGAATATTATCGCCCCAATCTCGCTGTCCATAAGCCCATCAGAATCCGTATCTTTCTTAACTGGTGAGGAGTCAAAGTTCCACTCTCCGACATTGCTCAGACCATCCTCATCATAATCATCATAAGCATCATCCACCATGGGGTCCAGAGAATACCTTATCTCCCAGCCGTCGGGCATGCTATCTGAATCCACATCCGGATTAACGCAGTTCATTGAAGCAGCCATATCTCCCAGACCTCTTGAAATCCAGTATCTGAATTCCTCTCCATCATTTATTCCATCACCATCGCTATCCGCAATCAGCGGCGATGTGTAGAAGAACATATTCGTTTCAACGGAATCGTTAAGGCCATCCATATCTGTATCGTTGCACAGAGGATTGAGTCTCATCCCCTGATATTCATAATTCAGCTCAACCACATCGCTCAGAGAATCGCAGTCAAAATCCTCGCTTATGGGAGAAGATCCTTCCTTTATTTCGCGATAATCGTATAACCCATCCGCATCCGTATCGTAGGAGAGAGAATTCAGTGAAAAGAACTGTGCGGTTATGTTTATCATTCTTAGTTTTTCCTCGCGGTATTCTATCATCCAGGGAGGGACCGGAACGGAAGATTTCACAGGCACATTTTTAACGGGAATTTCCGACGGAACAAGATATACGGAGTATGTGGAGGGATAGAGTCTCAGTTCTTCGTTTTCTACGACGAACACCCTATTTTCCTCGGATACTATGGTGAACGAATCGTATTTCAGTGATGAGTAAAACACACATACCGAGAAATTATCTATGCGGAATTTGCCCTCATATCTCATGGGATTTGCGGATGTGTTCAGAACAAGCGGAATGCTCACCGCCCATCCCTTCAATTCATCTGTATCCTTCAGATTATCTCCGTCACTGTCCTCCATATGGGGGGATGTGCCCGCAAGTACTTCCGCCCCATCCACACCGATGGGTATAACCCTTGCCACTGCTCTGTGTGTTACCGTGGAGTCTCCATCAGAGTCCGGAAATTCTGTTTTCAGACCCATGGCTCTCTCAAAATAATCGCTTAATCCATCTCCATCTGCATCCGGATCTGGAAGGATATATGGTGTGTTATTTCCAAATTCTATTTCCTCTCTGTATATCTTTATGGTATATACGCTGGAAAATCCATGAGCAGACCGAAGAGCAAAACTCTGATTTTCGTGCGATACACAGACGAAGAACTTGAAAGTGGTTGAATTGTGATATACGGGTATTATTCCATTGCCCTCTATTTCCCCGCTGGAATTCACAACAACGAAATACTTTCCGGGAACAAGGCCTTCATAAAATTCCATGAACGAAGTATTTAGAATGTACCCACGACGATCGGTCTTCCACCCGGTAAAGATATAGGAAGGCTCCAGATACGGATACGAGCGCTTACCCACTTTAAGCGAGAAAGAGTATATATCCCAAGTTCCTCCCCGCTCATCCATCCATACGGCAACAACATTCTTCGTTATTCTCTCGTAAACTGATGTAGGCTGAGCTCTGACCGAGGTATTCACGGAATTTAGCACCATGACGGATGTGAAGTTATCCCTGGACCCTCTGTAAATTATATTCCACTCGGAGGATGTTCTGAGAAGATAGACTATATGCACCCTCGCATTTTCATCCGTATTTATTGAGCATCTGTATTCCGCATATTCGGATGTTGCAACGGTATCTGTGAGCCAGTTTCTGCCCCCATCCGAAGAATACGCGTGATATATATCGTAATTTGGATCGTCTCCAATGAACCAGGAGATATTGAGCACACTGTAAGCCACATGTGGATATCCACGGAAATCAACATCAAGAGACGCGTCCTTAACTCCAAGATTATCCACAGTAACCACAGGATATCTCCTGCCAAGATGTGAGGAATTGAAGGCGAAGGAACGGTAGTATATCTGGGTGAAGCCCACAACCATGCGGAAATGAATCTTTATGTGATGTCCGCACCTGTTGAAGTTGAGATACAGAAGTGGACGGTAGTATATGAGATGGATTTCAGGTCCTTCAGATCCCGCGAAAATTCTCATCCTGCCATCCATATATCCGGGACCGCAGGCAACCTTCTTCTTCCAGAAGGTTTCTCCGTAGTCGCTGGAGCGCAGAATGTAGAGTTTGGAGTGCAGACCACCTATCCTGGTGTAAAGTACAGCAATGTACCTTCCACGAGCATCTATATCCCTGCCTATCTCTATTTTGTGACTTTTCGCTATTGGTAACGGCTCGCTCCAGCTGCTTCCCCCATCCTCTGATTTCATGTAGTATACATCCGCATCAATACGGTGATTTCTGATATAGACCCTGGTCCATATAAGATGTATATATGTCCTGTTTCCAGAACTCCAGACCGCAATCTTCGGAAGAATATTAATGGAATTGTTATCCTCATATATCAGAATTCTCTCGCCCCAGGTTCTACCCAGATCGCGGGACCTCGCCATGTAAATCGCATATTTTCCACTCTCGGTATGGTTATCTGCCCACACAGCATAGAGAGTTCCTCGCGAATCAGCGGCTATATCCGGCGTGATCTGCCAATCTTCTTCCTCACTGTTAACACGGACATCACCGCATACGGAATATCTGAGTATTCTGAGAACAAAAGTTCTGTTAACAGTAACGAAAGAATCGGATACACTTAGAGTTACATTGTAAACACCGGGAGCGAGGTGGAGGAGAGGATTCTGCTCCACGGAGACTATCCGGGAGTTCACAAACCATGTTATGTTCAAATCTCCGAAATCGTATATCAGAGAATAAAATCTCACATCATGAGAATATGTGGAATACCAGTTATGTGTATGTACGATCGGCGGAACATTGCTCACATTAACCACAAAATTCCTCTCAAAAACATTTCCATCATCATCGGCAACCACAACGCGAATACTATGCTGCCCGGCTTTGAGAGCAATCCTCATACAGCTGTACGATACATATCTTCCGTCAAGATACCAGTAGGATTCGGCGTATCCTGCCTCCTTTATATCTGCGGAAAATTCATAAATAGTCCCCTCGGTCAGATTTTCGGGGATTAAATAGTGAATTTCAGACGGAACATCGCTTATATGGAATCTGATAACGGAGAAGTTTCCTTCACAATACACGATGCATGTGTAATTTGAGGAATGCCAGAATTTTCTAACAACCTCTTCCCTTCCGTAAAATGTGAAATTATCGGAGAAGTACCAGTCGGCGGGCTGGGATGAGTAGAAATGGCAGATTTCTCCCTCCTTCCTTATAACGGAATATGCATCCACAGACGGAAGTTTATTAAATGAAGATAGGGAGCGGGAAACGACAACGAGCGAGTTCTGTGAGGGGATGGAATAGTAAGCATAAGGAGATTCGAGTAGTTCCTCATAAACATACGCCCTCATGTATGTGAAATTATCCCGCCTGACTATCCTCCACCCGTCCCCGCTTATGTTTCCGGAAGGTATGTCGTTCAGATAATTCTCAACACTCAGATTCAGGTATCTTCTGACGGCATTTCCGGAATCGTCGTAGAGCTCCACAATCACATTATGCTGTCCATCGGGGAGCGAGATTGGAAGGATAGAGGAAACCCTTCCGAAATCTCTCGCTGTTTTAACATAAACTCCATCCACGGTGAATCTCAAAAACAGGTAATCGGCAGGGTCCGTTCCGGAAGCACTTAGGATAATGGGCATTACACCCAGATAGCTGTCTAAGGAGATCTGTGCGGAATACATCCCGCTCATGTTAACGAAAATGTCAATCTGCGAGTCAAAGCCGAAATCCAGAATCGCATGTACAAATTCGTACCTGCTCGTGTTGTTCAGCTGGAACATTATGGAATATGAAGAATCGCAGGGCACGGATAGTCTATGAGTGAAACTTCCGTTCCCCTCAAAAATTATCTGCGAATTTCTGAAAATTCTTGTGGTAAGGGCATTCATTCCTGAGTAGTACACGAAGAGGGTGAAGTTTCTGAGAGCATGTACTTCAAGTTCCGGCTTGATATCCAGAATGTGGAGATTTGCATAAGTGGAGTTATTTCCTGAATACATGAAGGCAATGCCCTCGTACTCCCCGCTTATGTTCATTGCCACTCCGGAGGGCAACGATCCATTCTCGTACATGTATATATCTCCGGTGCTCAGAACTTTCCGGAATTCTTTGACAGAGATTTCCTTCCTCACCGATATTCCATTCCAGACCATCGTCACCGTATACCTTCCCGGGTACGCGTAGGTATGATCAACGGAGAGCCCATAACCCGTGTAACCGTCACCGAAGTACCAGGTTACATTCCCGCTCACATTTCTCGCCGCAAAATGGAAGGTATTGTTAGCAGAAAAATAAATAAAGTCCGGCGGAGGATTCGGCAAAACGTTCACCACAAAAGAGGTGGAATTGCTCTTTCCATTTTTATCCCAGATCGTTAGAGAGGCGTTGTATGTTCCGGGCATTGAATAAATGTGGGATGTATCCCATTCTCCAGATACATTTCCGTCGCCGAAGTACCATTCAACCGCAATTATATCATCCACAGGATACGAACCGTCCGCACTGAACGATACTGTCTGATTCGCCAACACGGTGAGGTTTCGCTGCTCAGCAACAACCGGATACTCCCTGCTCCAGTAACCATCATGCGGGTCCTCAATATCTACCATGTACCTCAGGGAATCATCCGAACTAAGGAGAAACATTCCATCCATCTTGGGTTCGCTGCCCGTTGATATATCTTCCCAGATGGTTCCTCCGAACATCCTGTAAACCTTCAGATCTCCCGTGGAAAATATATCTTTTACCCTGTAGCTTTCATCCGGAGATTTTCCGAAAAGTATGCCGATGGAATTGTCATAGATACCTGAGGAATCCACCGCCCCTACATGCCTCAGATTTCCCCCGATAATAATATGCTGCCTGTTCGCATCAGAAAGATATTTACTCACATTCACCGCCTCTGTCAGAGAAAACGCAATAACATCAACATCTACGCTTCCATCAACATCAACCTGAATGTAATCGTATGTGGGTTGTACAAGAGCTATAACCACGGCTCCGGGCAAAGGACCATCCGCCTCAAAAATTACATCCCCCGATGGGGATATGTATCTCACGGAATAGGAATTGGTGGACCTCGTGGGTCTGAAGATAACTGCTGCCGTGAATTTTTCACCCTCATTATCTACGAAAATATCCTTCCCGTTGAAAAGTGTCTTGTGATACGGCATGCTGCTCAGCTTAACCACAAGGTCATCGTAATCTGCCACCTTTCCCCCGGCAAGGGCGGAAGGGGCAATCAATATAGCCACTACAATAACCACACCCACCGCCAGTAAACACCTCAACCTCACAATTACCACCTCTCACAACCTTTAGAAAAGATAGTACTAGGGAGTATATAAACCTTTTCACAAAAATACAAATGACGCATAATCTAACATCAAATCCCCTGCAACACCATAACCATGTTGTAAAAGAAAAAATTGTAGAAAGGGATTAGATTTCGGATACTGCGTTTACTACCTCTTCTTGGGTTACGGAGGCGAGGGCGTCCAGCACAACATTAATTCTCTCGCCTTCGGTCTGCGCGTCCTTGTATTTTGCAATCACATCCTTGTGTTTATCAAGTATCTGATACAGCGCCTTCTTAAGTTCTCTCGTGGCAGTTTTATCTATTTTGTTCAGAATGTCCCAAGCCTCTTTCACTTCCTTACTAACCCATATACCTATTGTGGGCATATTACATCACCTCCTTTATTTCTTCAACGAGATCTTCAATCTTCCTCCTGAACTTGGGGTCGGAATATACCCCATTACGCAACCGCTTAACTTCAGGAAGGAGCGTTCTGAACATCTCGCTGTTCTCCCGCGCCTTCTCCACGATCCTCAGGTCATCCTTGTTCACTCCGAAGAAGCCGTAGTGGATACGGTTAGCAACGCCCCTGTGTTTTATTTTTAGCTTATCCAGAACCTTGTGGGTGTGGATGTATGCGCCGAGAGATAGCTTGTCGGGAGTTAGAGGAATTACTGTTATGTTTGATTTCTGTAGTATTGCTGTTGTGAGTATTGAGAATGAGTTGTGGTGGTCCACTACCACCCATTCATACCCCCCAACCAGTTTCCATAGATTCTGGAGTGTAACCTCACGGTTCTGGATTTTGTTCTCAACGATTGTTGTCCTGCCGTCCGAGGAGAGGATGTCCATTCCGCGACTGCTGAAAAGTTCCCCGGATTTTCCCTCAACAACCACTTCATACAGCGTGAGGTTCCTGTTTATATTCAGGAGCGTTGAGACGGAAAAGTTGCTATCAAGTTCTATGAGCAGGGTCTTCCCCTCTTTCTCGGCGAGATAATATCCAATACTCACGGCAATGCTTGTTTTTCCGATCCCGCCTTTGGTCCCAAACACACTTATCACTCTGTCTGACATATAGATGACAATCGTCATTAAGATATATAAATGTTTCTTAATGTTGCACATCATTAATATTCATTAATATTGATATTAATAGACATTAATATGCATTAAGAAACATCAAGATAGGTATCTAAAAGTTTAAGTTGGTGTATGTATTTTCGCTGGTTGAGGGATGCATATCCCGATGACGACAAACCGTAAGCACCGATCTACAACCCCCAGTGATGCAATATACAGCCACCTACGAACCTCAAGTCTAAAGCCTCAATCAGCGAAATCCAAAACACAATAATCAACCTACACTCTCCAATATTCACCCCTCATCGAGCATATTTTATTTGCTTAGGGTGAATTATCACAAAAAATTTTAATAGGCTTCCAATACTGTCTTGGAGATGGTGCATATGGCCGGAAGAAACACCAAAAAGAGGGAGAGTTTGCTTGTTGTGAATATAATACCGGAGACGCAGATAATTGCTCCTTTAATGCCTAAAGAACAAATAAAGAGATACATCCAGAAGGGCTGGATGGATGAAGATGCTATAAATCTAAATCGGGCTTTTTGGAGAAATAGCCAAGGAAAGCCGATTATTTTCAAGAAGTGGCTGGATTCTCCAATAAGGAAGTTATACCGGGAGAAGCCTGACCTTTTCAAGATACCGAAGAACGAGTTGCTCAGTTATGTTATAGTTGATGATGAGGGCTTTCCCGTAAATTATATCGTTCTTGATGAGCAACCGCTTCGTTATCGCAGACCCATAATCGGTAAGGGAATAGCGGAATACTACGAGTACATTGACAGTACATACACGCTCAAAGCGAAGATACTTACAAAGTATCCAAAGGATTTGGCGGTTGCCTTAAACATGGCGGGAAGAATAGGGATGAACAAGGGAACATCGCAAGGATACGGAAAGTTTAGAGTTGTGATAGAATAGTCAGGATTTCTTCTTTTTATTCTTCTCTCTCAGCCACAGCTCTTTACGCAACCGCCTAATTTCCTCCTTGACCTTCTGTATCTTGGGTAGAGCTTCCTTGTAGGTAAACAGTCTGGTTTTCTTGAAGCCCTCCCTGGTGAATATAACGCACTCTCCGGGCTTCCAGTTCTGAATGTTTCCAATATCCAGCGGAGTGTACTCTACCCTGTGATATTCGCCGCCTATAACCGTGGAGCCACCGCGAGGAGATTCAGAGGATACCTGTATGGGCTTCCTCTCCCAGGTCACTATCTTCCCAAGTCTGTCCTCCACAACCCTCTTGCTCTCCTCATCTGTCACGGAGAGGGAAACGATAAAGCGGTGACCGGAGATTATGGAGTTGGTCACATCCTTGCCGTAGGCGGTTATGATCTGAGTTATTGCCTGAACGCCTATCACGCTGGTTATGTTGTGCTGTCTGCCGTAGTTGACCAAAGCCTGATACAGGTTGAGTTTTGGAACAAGGTGGAACTCATCAATGACGAAGAACTTGCGATACGGCTTCCTCTCCTTGGCGAATGCATATTCTATCAACCTGTCTATGAGAACGCGGTAAACTGCGCCTGTGACCTCACCCTCTCTCACATCGTACTCAATGAACAGCTTTCTGCCCCTCGGGTTCATCATGTACTCCTTCATGGAAATCTGTTTCAATTCGTGAGCTCTGTAACCGAAGGTCCCGGTGAATATTCTCTTGAACTGTGTGCCGAGGACTGCCCAGACCGAGCCAGCCATCTTCTCCGTTTTGGGATTCAGGTAGGAGGCGATCATCTTGAGTTCCGGGTGTTTGTTCAGCTCCTCGTATATGTCCTTGAAGGATGACTGGGTAACCTTGCGGTACAGGTCTGCATTTGTGGGCAGGAAGTCGTAGAAGTTGGGTGGCTTCGGCTCCTCTCCCTTCCTGCCGCTCTCCTCCCACTTTCTATGCATCTCCTCCCAGTGAGCGTAAACCCGCTGGTATGTGGTGAGGGCTTCCTTGTACATCATGTAGATTATACCTTCCAGTACCTGCTGTGCGGAGTAATTCCAGAACTTATCTTGGGAGCTTTCGGTAAGGTCCTTGAACAGTTCGCCCATGATCTGGGAAATGGCAACGAACGGGTCCTCTTCCTCCTCAACCCCGTTTCTCACATCTGGAAAGCTGTCCATGAGGGTATCCACGGTCACGGAGAGATTTTCTAGGATGGGTCTGACCGCTTCGCCGGCCACGGGTTTTCCACCAACCACATCCACGCTGTTCAGCTGTTGCAGGTACTTCTCCATCTCCTCCTGGAGCATTCTGTTCCTGCGCTCCACACTCTTCAAAACCATATCCTCGTAGGTATCCATCCTCTTGAACGGGTCCTTGGGCGCTATCTCGCGGAAAATGTTCCAGGCGTGGGTGCTTTCCCTTCCCTTGATGGATAGAACAATATCTCTCTTGGGATCTCCGAATTCCCGGAAGTAATCCCCGTTTGGATCAAAGATCACGAAGGCATACTCATCATCTTCGGGAAACTGCGCCATGAGCTGTTTGATAAACTCCGTTTTACCGCTTCCGGTTGCTCCGAGAACCAGAATGCCTGTGTTGATCTTTTTGAGAATCAGGGTTCCGTGCTGTCTCGTCGGGATTATGAGGTAATCATCGGTTTTGGTGAGGTCCCTGTAGGGGTGGTAGATGAGTTCAAAGTACGGCTTTACTACCCTGACCGTGAGGAGGATTAACGCAACCGCCGAAACTGCGAAGGCTAGAACATTCACCACCATGTTCCTGGTAACGCACAGGGAACTCCAGAGGCCCCAGATGGGCACGTTCGGAGGGATTAGAGGAAAAACGAGGAAGTAGAAGGCAACGAAGTTTAGCGGCAGATACATTATCTTCCACAGGTGGTTTTTCATCCACCTGCGTCTGTACGGATTTTCAAAGTCCTTTGGATCCTTTCGGTATATTCCGAGGATAACGAGAGGCAAAACGAGTATGAAGGGCGCGAATATAAGGAGGCCCACGGTCATCAGGAGCATGATCTTCTGTAAGTTATGCTCCTCCTCCAGGTACTCGGCATAGTGAGGAGGGACCCCCTTGACAGGCGCATACCTTCTCATGTTCAGACCTCCATCTCCACCTCTTCCTTCTCTGGAAGCTTCTCACGCGCCCCCATGCCTCCGCCCAGAATATCTCTGATCTCCAGAATCAGTACTCCGGCTTCAACCGAGTATCGGAGAATGTACCTTGTGGTATCGCTGAGACTCATGGCGCTGGCCACTTCAGGCGGTATGGAGATTCCGTAATACACCTTGTTCTTTTTCCTGTTCCTTATTCTCCACACATTCCTCAGGACTGAAGTCAGGTACCCGCGGGCAGAAAGTTCGTATATGAGGCCGGACTTGCCTTTCGGCTTTTTCTTCTCGGTATCCTCCTCAGGCGGTATGGAGAAGTTGTAGAACTTGACAACCTCGGAGAAGGGTATGAGGAAAACTACCATTTCCATATTCTCCGGAGAGTAGAATATGAGGTAGTATGTATCCTTGTTTATTCCCATTTTGTCATAGAGTTCGGGAGGTATGACCATTCTCCAGTACTTTTCCTGGACCTTTACGAATTTGAATATGGACTTGATGGTTTCCGCCGTGACCGTGAGCTTCAGCTCAAACCTCTCTCCCGACCATGCCTTGGGATCCAGCCCGGCAAGGTTGTAGGCCACCATTATTGGGTATATAGTTTCATCATTTATATAGTTTTATAGTTGTATATTAGTAGAGTTATAGAGTAATATAGTAATATAAAATTTGATTTTGTAAGGTAATTCTTCAATTTCATTCATACGAGAATTCCCTCCCTGCGAACATTTATTAGAAAATCTGATTGTTTATTGTAGTAATCACTTTCTTTTATCACGAAGATATTGACGAGTTCTATCTCTCTAACATAGTATTCTCCTGATAGAGAATCCATGTCCTCATCTATTTCTTTTAGGTTTGCATCATCACTCACCACAACAAGAATATCTATATCACTATCTTCTGTAGCATCTCCCCTCGCATATGAACCGTATAGTATCACCTTCTTTATTTTATCTCCGTATCTCTCCTTTAAATGTCGTTTTATCTCCTTCACAATTTTCTCTATCTTCTTTTCCATCTTATTTAATGATTAGAAAATACCCTTATTTAACC
>Ga0190312_1000357_pt1 | contig 15233 bp, 14 predicted proteins | sample 487007910_MG_FD_165046 | JGI IMG/M metagenome (GOLD analysis project Ga0190312, IMG submission 165046) | Hydrothermal vent sediment bacterial communities from Southern Trench, Guaymas Basin, Mexico - 4870-07-9-10_MG | ecosystem: Environmental > Aquatic > Marine > Hydrothermal vents > Sediment ... | reverse complement strand
ATAAAGGCCTATTTGATGTGAACAAATTCAAACATGTTCCTCTCGTAGTCAGCGGAGATTAACTCTAAATGCTTTTTTATAGTCCAATGATGATCTCGGATAACCTCGGGGCACAACTTTCGATTAACCATTTAAAGTTGTAATAATCTCACAGCTACCTTTGGTCAGCTAAGCGTGGTTTCATCACCCCTCAGAGGGGCCTAGCTCATCACCAATAAAATCTATGAGGTACATTAAGAATTAAAACTTCTAGAAAATAATGTTTAAGGATACGAAGATTTTTTGTAAGGCTTTGAATAGCTCAAATAGTTTGCTGTGTGGTCTTTGGATTTTTAGCTCGCTTAATTCTATGCCCAGTGTCTCTGCTAGGTCAAGTGCTGCGTTTACCGTTGCGGAGGCTGTCCAGAGTATCATGTTTGATATCGAACCCTTCTTGGATTTCTGGGTAATTCCAAACATTGTAAGTAGACATAAATTCCCAAATAGGGGGATGTAGCTCCAATCCGTGTGGTTTATTTGCTCGGGTTGGTAGCCATAGAAAACTCTGTTTATTTCTACGTGTTTATGTGGGAAGACGAATTCGAGTACGGGTCTCGCCATTAGAAAAGCTAGGTCTCTCCAGATTTCCTCCTTGGTGATACTGTGGAGTTTGAGAAGATCTGGAGCTATTATCAATCCATATGGGTCTAAGTGCTGGTTCTCAACAGATACTGTTGTCCAGCCCTTCGTTTTGAAGTTGATCTTCCCGAGGAAAGTGTTTTCTCTAAATGGTATGTTCCATAGAAAGACCCAAGTGGCTAAGAAATATGCCGCTCTCCTTGCCAGGCGTATGTAGTAGCTATTTTTTGTTGCTTCATAAAGAAGTAGACAAGCGCGTAAGATCGCATGTGCCCCCTCTTTGTCTATTGAATCAGCATCCAGAGTGTCGCCATGATAGATATCCCTCTCAACAAATTTAGTTGCGTAGTACCTCATAGCTCTCTCCGCGGATTTAAGAAAGATTCTCTCCCCAGTTAGTTCATATAGCTTCGTTATGAACCATATGGCATAAGCACCATTAGTCCCATACTCCACGGGGCCTCTCTTCGTCCACCAACTCCCATATCCGCCCTCATCAAGTTGGTTTCTGACAAAGAATAGAGCTACTCTTAGCGGGACCAACAACCAGAGTTTTTTCTCTTCCCTATGCCTCCTAGCGTATTCATAGAGCCTGAGCATAGAGTATAGCATTTCTCCAACGATTCTCGTGTTTATGGCTCTTCTATGCAAAAGTGCATATCCATATTTCCTTCCCGTAGAGATGAAGTAGTCAGTGAATATGAGGCCATCTCTTCTTAAACCGGAACAGTGAATATTGGCAATCTCAAAAGCGAGATCTCTTAGCGCATTATTTCTGGTGATAAGGTAGATCCTGTATAGTGCTAGGGCAAGATCCATATCTCTACCCACAAAACCGCCAGAAACAGATGAACCACTTATGGGGGTTCCGCAGAGAACGAATTGAACAAAGCCCCTTCTCCGAGCGAGACCACAGTAGTGTACATTAAGAGCGAAGGATATACGCCTCTCAACATACTTCCTAACGATGTCTGGTTGGATTTGCTTCCTCTCACCGAGGATCTCCATGGCTTTCTCGATGACTAGATAGTATCCTCTCTTATAGCCCTTCTCAGGATACTTGGAGTACACAATGTAGAATCTTCGATGATATCTCCTGTCCCTCAAAAAGTATATTTTTCTTGGACGTGCAAACTTATTCTTAGCGACATATCTGCGGGGGGACTCAACCCAAGGTATACGAATTATGATTTTGCCTCGAGTAACACTAACAGCTGATAGCTCATCTTCAATCTTTGCTGGCTCCACAAATACCGCTAGGACCTCCTCCTCGTTCTCAACAATCCCAGCGGAGGGTATACAGCATCTATCCTCCCTGAAAAACCAAGTCTCATCTAGCGAGGGTCTGGGGAAAACTCCTCTACCAACATTATTACCGTTATAAGCAACTCCTGGAATCACCCAATACGATGGCTCAAAATCATACTCAACAATAAAATAGAACTCCTTACCCTGTGTCCAGCTGCGCTCAACTATGAGTAATTCCTCATCAGCCTCTATGATACTGTCAGATGCCGATTTTACAGGTACGATTCTAAATCCCATAACTAGCACCAATAGCCGCATTGCTATGAGATATCAATACCGCTTGTATGGTCTATCCGGCGGCACGTCGCCCCTTCTATTGAAGATGGTGGAAGGAGATAATAGTGGTAATACCGTGATGTCCCATCAAAGAATCATAAAATGTGTTTAAATGAGATAGAAGCAACAACAAATATGCGTCCTTGGAATACTTGTAATTATCTCAGCAATATATTGATTTTTCCACGGAATTCTTTGGGGGTCAAAATGAAGATCCCAGAGATAAGGGATTACGTCATAGAGAAGCTTGACAGGATCTTCAAGCCTAGGAGCGTGGCGGTTATAGGTGCTAGCCGAACTCCGGGGAAGATAGGGCATCAAGTCGTTAAAAACTTGATCGATGGTGGTTTTAAGGGGAAGATATACCCAGTAAACCCAAAAGCTGATAAGATTCTTGGGCTCAAGTGCTATCCGAGTGTGAAGGATATTGAGGACGATGTGGATCTAGCAATAATAGTTGTTCCAGCAAAGTTCGTTGAATCAGTGATGAAAGACTGTGCGGAGAAGGGTGTTGGAGGCGTTGTGATAATATCCTCTGGATTCAGCGAGGTCGGAAATGTTGAGGGCGAAAATAGAGTCATTGAAATCGCGAGGAAGGCGAAGATACCCGTCATAGGCCCAAATGTTGTTGGTATATTGAGCAATGCGAGTAACCTAAACGCAAGCTTCGCTCCTGAGCTTCCCTACAAAGGAAACATAACCCTGATCTCGCAGAGCGGTGCACTGGTCATCGGGCTTATAGGATGGACCTGGATGCATAAAGTGGGATTATCGAAGATTGTCAGCATAGGAAACAAGGCTGATGTCGACTTCTCTGAGCTCATCATATACTTCGGCGAGAAGGACCCAGAGACAAAATGTATAGCAATATACATGGAGGGAACAGATGCAGGCAGGGAGTTCTTCGAAGCAACGAAGAGAGTAACTCCTAAGAAACCAGTAGTAATCCTAAAAGCAGGGTTCTCCGAAAGAGGGGAACTAGCCGTAGCATCCCATACAGGGTCGATGGCCGGAGCAGCTAAGATTTACGCAGCAGCATTCAAACAGGCGGGTGCTATAATGGCTGAGAATCTGGTAGAACTATACGATAAGTCTCTGGCTCTGAGTCTCCAACCAGTACCCAAGAATGATTTTGTTGTTGTTATAACGAATGGTGGAGGGGCAGGTGTTCTAGCAACTGATGCTGCTGAGAAATATGGTTTTCCACTTCAAGATCCCCCAGAAGATCTAAAAGAGGCATTTAGAAAATACATGCCTGAGTTCGGATCACCAAAGAATCCTATCGATCTAACAGGAATGGCAACGGAGAAGGAATATTATGGAGCTACTGTTGAAGCGCTTAAGCACCCATCTGTTGGGGGCGTAGTGGTAATCTATTGTCATACTGCTATCACTAAGCCTATGGATATTGCGGAGAAGATATATGAGGCCAGCAAAGTTGCTAAGGAGGAAAATAAGCCCCTAGTAGTATGCTTCATAGGTGGAGCTGAAGTTGAAGAAGCCAGCAACTGGCTTAAGGAGAGAGGGATCCCAACATATCCGAATCCTTATAGAGCTATGAATGCCATGGGTGCTCTTGTTGAGTACTCTAGATACTTGAGAAAAGTAAAGAAAACACTATCCTAATTCACCTTATTTGTGGCGTAACAAATCTAAACTATCTTTTTGGATGAATTTCTGTCAAGTATTAGAAATACCTCCAGTATCATCGATATTAATTCTAAAGATAAAAAAATAGGGGAGAAAGCTACAATTTTGCTCCGCAGTGGATACATTTTTCTCCTATCGGAGTTACCCTCTTGCATTTACGGCACAATGTTATTATAGGTTTCCCACAATGTTCACAGCGCCCAGAGTAGACTACTGTTTCTTGGTTGCAGTATGGACACGTCACCCTATCGGTTCCAATGAGCTTTGCGATCAGTGGATGTTTGATGAGTCTAAATGGAGCTACTTTCACCTCCAAGCTGTCCTTCTTTATTTTTGCTGAGATCTTTATTTTCTCTTCTCGAAGAAACTGGTACTCGCTTCCATCGGTAAACTCTATTTTGTCTTCTGCTCCCAAAACTTTCGCGATATGGTTCAAAAGTTTTTTAACGTAGTCTCCGTTTTTGATTCCAGTTATTGGCTTCGTGAGGCCTTCTAGGGTATATCCCATAGCAACGCTGGTTACCCCCCACACCGCGTATGATGGACCGTACCTCACACCAGTGATAGCCGTCCTCATGATTTTGCTCATAAGCCCCGCTCTTTTCTTTACTGAGATGTTGAGGGCGAAGTGCCATTTCTTAGAATCATGCACGGTCATTCCTTGGGAAATATAGTATTCGGACTTTGGGTCAACTTTTTCGGCGAACTTCCTGATTTTTGAGATGAGTTCCTCAAGCTTCATTAATTATCGCCTATACTTGTTTTATTCTCCTGCTTCCTCTGGCTTGGTTTCCTCTGGCTTCTCCTCTTCTTCAGCTTTCTCCTTCTCCTCCTCTACCTTAATCTCGGGGGCTTCGGTTGTTACGACTTCAGGTGGGCCTGTAACCATTATTTTCTTATAGAAAATGAGGGCCCCTGCTATTACTAATAATACTCCTCCTAGGGAACCCAGACCCCATAGAACACCGTGTCCGAAGAATGCGGCTATTGCTCCAAGGATTATCATCTCTATCTCAGTTAGTTTGCGTCCCTTCATAAGTGGCTTCTTTAGGTATCCCTCAACGGACATGACATAGAGCCCTAGGCCTAATTGGTATATGCCGCCTATGATGTAGAAAATCGTTGATGCAAACCAGCCGTACCATGGAAAGAAGAACGCGTAGATGAATGAAATTATGCCGAAAACCACTAGGAGTATTCCGCCGAAATATTTTAGCCGATTAATAGTTTCCTCTGGGATAGCCTCACTCACTGAGACCACCCAGATGACTTTTCATAATAATGTTGTTAGAGCCCAGCCTAAAGCTAGATATTAAAAAGTTTTTTCGACTTTAAAAAAAGGCTGGGCCTAAATATGATATATAATACTTCATTTAAAAATAGCATTGAAGCGACACTATGGTTCTATGCTAAAAACTTTTGGACTTAGAACACAAAAAATCATTAGCTAGGTAGGTATATTGTGGAGTTCGCTCTCAGAGACGAAGGTTAGTCTATGCAAAAAATTAAATTACCAGAAAAACATTAAGTGTTTTTTGGATGATGAGATCCACCACTACTGAGTTTATGATGATCACGCCCTATTCTGAAGGGAATAAAACCCTTCATAAAATGGTATGTGATGGGCAATTTTGCTATCTACTATTTATAGTCTTTTTTTATTTGTTCATAGTAGGCATTGCTCTATGAACATTTGTCAGCGATTTTCCGATTATCACTTTTAGAACTTTTTGAAGTGGTTGTCGAGGACGAGTTTTATGCAGATACCATTTAACTACATAGTCCTAGATGAAGGTGGAACCCCCATCCTAAGCGTACCGCCCATGGACTCAGAGAAACTCAATATGGTATCGGCATTTATATTTGCCATAGAAGGCCTATCCAAGGTTCTCGATAAGGAGAGTAAGTTCCATGTGTTCTATACTGGCCACCATATCACCGTATATATGAGGCATCATAACCTAATTTTCGTCCTCATAACTTCTAGGGACGTCGGTGAGAATGTGGCTTCTAGGATCCTCAAGGATCTAGCAGAAACATTCCTAGAGAAATATGGTGATGACCCAGACGCTATAAGGGGAGCCTTAGTAATGGGTAGATTCGACGATGAGGAGTTTATGGAGCTTGTGATGGATGTTGCGGAGAGGTATGTTAATAACATAAAGATCACGGAGGAGATTGGGTTTTTCGAGGATATGCTTCGAGAGCTTCATGAGAGAGGTTTGATCGACGAGAGGCTACGCAAATTTGTTGTTCTCGTTAATGTCCCTATCCTAAAAGACCCAAAAGCTATCAGCAAGGAGAAAAATGAAATCAAAAAGAAGGTGATGTCCCTATGCGATGGATCCCGAACAATTGACGAAATCGCTAAGAAGTTGGGTTTGCCCAAAATAAAGGTTATGTCTATCCTAACGGAGCTTCAGAGGAAGGGGGTAGTCGAGATAAAGACAAAGTTCCTATTTGGCAAGATATAAGATAGGTGCTTTTTCGATGGGAATCAAAGGCGCTTTTCTCTGGAGGGTCGCTGTAGAGAAGGTAAGTGCGTCTGCATATATGTCTATCCTAATAGCATTCATAACGCATCTCCTGGAGGAAGGAAAGTCGCCGGAGGAGATAAATACGATACTGAAGAAGTCTGGGTATGTCGTAGCTGAGAAACTAATTATGGAATACATGGAGAGGGAGCCATTTCCCGAAAACTTGAAGGACTTCGCTAAGACTACTAACCTATGGATGAAAATGTTCGCTGGGAAGGATTTCGACAAGATATTCATAGATGTCGAAGAAGATGGTAAAAAAGTCCGCATACACATGATAGTAAGGGATAATCCTCTTACAAAAAATATTGAAGCTCCGAACCCAGATCTGAAGCTAGATAATCTTCTGGCGGGAATATTTGAAGCCGCCGCTCGTATGGGAGCTGACTATATGGAGGAGACAAAAGTGGGGATAAAGAAGCTTTCTTGTGAGGAAGTGAGATGCATAAGTGCCGGTAGCGACGCATGTGAATTTGTCCTGGAGATAGAGCTTAGTGATGAGGGTGCTCGAAAGGTTAAGGAAAAACTCAAATTGGGAAGAAACACAATTAGATAGTTCGTTAAAAAGTTTTTTCTAATTTTAGCCAGATAATACTGATGATGCGGGATAAGTATGATAGGAAGAAATAATACGCTTCTCCAGAGAACATTCCTCGCAATTTTCTTCCTATTTGGTGTTATTGTGAGCTCAAAGATACAGCTTCATAGGATCTTCGGCCTAAACTTGAGCTTTTCGTTGTTGACTGTGTTTGGTCCTGTGGTCAACGCGTTTTTATCCACACCCATGACAATATTAGTTATTTTTGGTGCAAGGATAATTCAGATTTTAGCGGGAATCTCTAAAGCTAAGACCATAGTCTCCTGGCTTATGTATCTACCCATACTCTCCGCGAGCTACTATTTTGGTCGTCTAACCAAGAGGGCTGGAGATCCACAAAAATATCTAATTCCCATACCAATAACATGTATAGTCCTGTTCGTGATGCATCCCATAGGGAGGAAAGTTTGGTATTTCTCACTCTACTGGCTGATACCCATTGTGATAGCCCTCATTTCTCAGTTCATTGATTACAGAATACATGATGTGCCAAAGATCTATCTCTATGCGTTGGCGTCAACATTTATTGACCATTGTGTTGGCTCTGTCCTATTCCTATATGCCTACAATATACCGTCTATCTATTGGGATATGGCTATACCATTCGTGATCCTTGAGAGGCTACTGTTCGCTGGAGGAATAACACTAATATATATGTTCCTCAAGAAGGCCATACCGCCGCTCAGGGAGATTTATATATTCGGCTTTGTTGTTGAGCGGGAAAGGGAACTCGCCGCCCAGAGACTCCGTGTTAACCAATAATATTCTTTACTACCAAGTGACTATATTTTCAGTTCGGTGGTTATCTAAGTTTTTTGGATTTCCTCTACTATGGAGATAGCTTTTGATTTGCTTGTGTAGCCCATATTCGCGTAATATTTCTATAGCCCATATTAGGATGATCGCTATGGCTATTTCGTATTTGTAGAAAAGCAGAGATTCATATACGTCTAGCGATGGGTTATAGTTGATGAAGACCGAGATGGGGTGATAAAAGATATCTGGGTATATATCTGACATAAATGCCATTGACTTCTCAGAGACTTCTATAGTTATGAGGTGACGTATTGGCAAGGACTCTTTAGGATATATTTCTTTGCCATCCAGAGCTACTACTCGGGTTAGTCTCCAAGTACTATTGAAGTATGCCGTTATGTTCTGAGACGAATTAAACAGCAAGTATACCATCCATAGCATCATGTTGCCCGCATAGACACCATAGCAAGTATAATTTTCTGGCCTTGGGCTCGCATTAAAATGGCAGTCGTACTCAAAGTCTAAAGTGCTTAGAAGAGGCTTTTTGTACTCAGTTCTGTAAAAACCAACAGCAATACCGATCCCAGCAAACACGACAACATGCGTTTCGTTGCTACAAACGCCTCTTATTCCAACTGCATCTATATGTGCCAAACCATAGCCGAACAATGAGTTCCGGAGATAATAGGCAATACCAATGTACCAACTTAATGCCCGTTTTTCTCCATTCCTAAGCATCGACAAGGCTTCTGACCAAGAACTCCTCGCAATTCGTTCAACAGTATCCGTATCTAGCCCATCACTATATGTCCTCATAGGTGCTAATAATTCGATCTGAGAAACCGCTAAAATCAGCGATGCCGTGACGAAAAGAGCTATAAGCTTATTCGGCTTAGTTCTGGCTGTTAGATAGGCCATCAGGGGGAAGACGATAAAGCTCCAGAAGAACTTCTGCATAACGATAATTGGCCCAAAAATGGACTCCAGTATAGTACTCTGCATACTTGCTGTGTACGCATAAGAAGCAATAAATGAGACAGACCCGAGAAAGAAGTAGAGTATGATACGGATACTCTCGCTGAGCCTTCTAAGGGGTGTTGATAGCCCCAGCATCATAGCAAATGAAACTATGAATATACCATATAATGGTAAGATACTTAGTATACTCAAAGCGAATATAGCTATAATGATGTAGGCCAATAAGCCAAGCATATCCGGTCTCCTATACATGGATCCGTTTTCTCCAATAGTTAGTTAGAATTCAAGAAATATAGTAAAAGCAAATACAGCACTATGCACAAATCTACTAGTTTTTAATAATCTAGTAAATCATATATTCTTTAGTAGATACATATTGTTCATAGTAGATTTGGTGAGGAAATTGCCGATCGTCAAGGTTACGAGAAATCGGCAGATCACAATTCCTTCCGAGATAAGCAAAATTGTTGGTATTCGGGAAGGCGATTTCGTCGAGATTACGGTTAGGGGTGATGAGATTATTGTCAAGAAGGTAAAGAGTTTGGAGGAACTAGCTGGGTCATGGAAAGACATAGATGAAAACGAATTATCAAAAATCATAAAGGCTCGGTGGAAAACGTGGTCCGGTTCTGCTTAGACACGAATGTTGTTATTGAGTACCTCAAAGACAAAAACAGTCCTGCCGCGAAACTAATCTTATCCTTGAAAAAGGAGGTAGCAATAACATCTATAACACTATATGAACTCTACTATGGACCGCAGGTAATTGGGCGAACTAAGGAGCTCTTAGATATTGATAGTCTTAGAAAACATATCTTGGTGCTACCCTTCGATGAGAAATCTGCTGAGATAGCGGCACATATCGATGCTAGTCTTCATAAAAGAGGACAACCAGTGGGTCTCCGGGATGTGTTTATAGCTTCAATAGCGCTTGCAAACAATCTGATAATCGTGACGAGGAACATACGTGATTTCCAACGCATAAAACAAGTTAAAGAAGAACTCAAAATAGCTACTCCCGACCAGATCCTCGCCGAAGAAGTATCCTGAGTTCCTAAACTTCTCCCAAGATTATCTTGCTGAGTGTTTCGATAAAGTAGTCAATCTCTTCTTTTCATGCTGCGTAGGTAGAATCCAGCTCTGACTGTACCTTTACTCTGAGGCGCAGGGGCTGTGTACGGTGAAAACTGCCCCTAACAGCGATACCGTACTCATCCAAATACAATGTAACAGCATGCAGATCGACATACGACATGTCGAATGGGATTATCCTGACACGTTTTTCAGGTTTTGGGCCATAGATCTTAAAGGCGCTCTCTGATCCTCTTCATCTTTTTTCAACGCATACCCCCATTAGTTCTCCCTCGAGGATCATAATGTTCTTCATGTCAACTCTCTGGAGATATCTAATAGCTTCCGCCAAGCTTATACCACCCATATGTTCGGCGTTTCTACCTCGAATCTCAGATAGGAAGTTTGATTTTTTGTGGAGGCTGTCCTTGTTTAATCTAGGCTTCGACATTCTTCGTTCTGTCTGTCCCACGAGTTTTCCACCTGTCCCATTCAACGAAACACATAACAACAAGTGGATGATAATAATGCATACTAGACATAACCGATAATTAAAAGCAGGTGCATCAAGGATAGTGCCCCTATACAGCCTAACCCCCAGTTGCAAAAACTTGTGTCATGCATCTGAAATGCTTTCCACCCGAAGTTTCGTGTCCGTGTCTCATATGGGATAGGTCTAAAACGGTCAACATCATTCGTTACATCGCATGTGGCTTATCTACCTATAGACAATGGTGTCGAAGATAGGGTGGTGTCCAAGACTGTCTCGCGACTTTTTATGTTTTCATGGTACGGGACACCAACATTGAGTTTTTTACTTTTCGTATGTGAGAAATAGATATCTCTACAAATGAACGAATATATGAAGATACTTATTAGATTCGTAATGGAGATTAGTTCTCAGTTAAAAGCAAAGACTTTAAGTGATGTTTTATCGCTAACATTTTGGAGGCGAGTTGCATGGATGACTGGCCAAGAAGATTTTTTGTTGATAAGAGCGAAATGTTTCTCATTCGTATGAATGCGATGTGGAAGTTCGCTGAAGAAGACGCTCGCGGCATAGCAAACATTATAAAGAAGTATATGCCAAATGGAATAAGGGTTCTTGATCTCATGTGCGGAAACGGAAGAATAGCTATACATCTAGCTAAACTAGGATTCAATGTTGTTGGCCTAGATTTCTCTGAACGATTTATAGCGGATGCTAGGGAGAAAGCGAGAGTTTTTGGTGTCGAAAAGAACGTAGAGTTTGTTGTTGGTGATGCTAGACGTGTTGATGAGTATTTCGGTGAGGAGTTTGATGCTGTCCTCATTTTTTGGTCATCGATTGGGTATTATGATGAGGATACCGATAAAGAAATATTCAGAAGGGTGTATAAGATTACTAGGCCAGGAGGGCTATTCATGATACTCAATACTGTCTCCCTCGAACTATATGCTTCATACTACAGGAAAAATGTTGTTGAGTTCTTTGGAGAAGACATATTCATAGACATAAATGAATTTGATGTAGAAACAGCAACACTACGTGCGAAGTGGAGATGGTATAGACGCGACGGGGAGAATCTAAAGTTCATGGATGAAATAGAACTAAGATTGAGAATCTATGCTAAACATGAAATAGTAAGAATGTTCCGGGAGGCGGGATGGGAGGTAGTTGATATGCTTCATAGCCATAAAACGCTTGAGAAGGCCCGGATAAATTCGCCAATAAATATAGTGGCTAGAAAACGCGTCGAATAAGCTTTTATTCCTGGAAGTGTTCATATAGAGCAACTGGAGAATTACTTAGGAAGTGATAAAAGTTTCGCTTCTGAGCATAGACTAGCCGATGTTTAACTTAATTTTATACTTAATGTACATTAAATTAATATACACTAAGTATCATCAAATAAGCAAGCTTTTGGTATATTACCTGTGGTTTCTTGGCAGAATGAGAAAAGATATCTTATTTTCACTTTAGTCCTTTTCAGATCGGCGATGTATACATTAAATATAGGTCAATTAGTAGTGATTTTTCATTGAGTGATTAGGTGGGCTTCTTGTCTGAGATTGTTAGGGGTAAGGTTGTCAAGGTTTTTGGCGATATTGTCTCTGTTGCTGTCAGTGATAATGTTCTCCCACTGATGGGTACCAGAGGTACGTATGTTCGTATTGAGACTAGGAAAGGTAGGGAGCTCCTTGGCATAGTTTCTAACATCAACCTATATGACGAATTGTACCGTGCATCTAGCGGAAGGATAAGTGTTGTAGAAAGTTACTCTGATATCGCCCTAACTCGCAATGAGGTCATTGTTTCTCTTCTAGGTACGATAGTTAGGAAGAATGGATCCATAAGGGTTGAGAGGAAGATAGATATTGTGCCTAGCCCAGGGGATGCCGTCTACCTGATGGATAAGGGTGACCTCCAGAAGATATTTAGTGTTGGCGACATAAGAATCGGCGTTCTCACAACGATGAGAGATGTTGAAGTGCGGCTCAATCTAAATGAGCTCGCTACGAAGCACGTAGCGATACTTGCGATGACTGGGTATGGTAAGTCGAATACTCTTGGGGTTCTCCTCGTGAGGATGCTTAAGAATTTTGATCATCCCCGCATATTGCTTATAGATACTCACTCGGAGTATGTACACCTCGGAGGAGGCTCCTCACCAATAGCCAGTAGAACCATAGTTTATGCTCCAATGGGAAAATTCAAGGAATTCCTTCAAAATGAGGGTATTCCTGCTGAGAATCTAGAGGTCCCATATTGGCTTCTAACACTGGAAGAATGGTACAGCATACTGAATCTTGATCCACGAGCAACCAGACAGAGGAGAGCATTTCGTGACGCACTACGCGAAATAAAGGGAAGCAATCTCAATGCACCAATATACTTCGATCTTGACACCCTTCGGGATAGCATTAGAAACTCCAATAATGATGATCTAATAGAAAAGTTTGAGGATGCGATAAGCCTTGAGGAGTACAGCTTCATATTTAGGCCTGAAAAATCCTTGGAGATTATGCAGGACGAATCAATAGGAGACATCAAGGAAAGAGTAAGAAAAGTGATGAGCTATGTTACTAGACCCATAATCAGGGACGGACTAAAAATAATTTCTCTTGGGGGACTATCTTCCGAAGTCCAAAACGCTGTGGTCTCCATGCTTCTACGAACAATGTTTAGAATTGCTGTCGAATCAAAGCTTGGTGGGACACCAGTTGCCAGCATAATCGCTGTTGAGGAGGCACATGTGTATGCCCCCGAGCGCTATAATACTGCAGCGAGATCAATAATAGAGAAGATAGCCAAGGAGGGAAGAAAATTTGGTCTTGGACTAATATTGATAAGCCAGAGGCCAAGGGAACTCTCCCAAACAGTTCTAGCTCAGTGTGGAACGCTGATAGCTCTTAGGACAGTTAATCCTCAGGATCAAAGCCACATTATGAGGTCACTGGAGGACGTGTCGACAATGATTTCTTCGTCACTTTCCGGTCTTGGGAAAGGAGAAGCAATAATTTCTGGGCCAGCGGTACCAGTTCCTTGTGTCGTTCAGGTAGACTACTTTGGGTGGGCTTTCCAAAATGAGTTTGGAGCACAAATGAGCTTAGGAGGAAAAGATGTTGATTTCAGATTTGAGTGGGGCAGAGAGATAGGATCAGATGTCATCGAGCAGATACTATCACGTGTTCTCTCAGAGGAGATCATAGAAGCACATGTAAATAGGCATCGACCGGGTTCCTCAAGGTCGAGGAGAAGACGGAGATCTCAGCGAAGTGAGCAACAAGAAGGGTTTGCTTCTCTCAGCGAATTCTTGGGCTAGGGGTGCGTCTCTTGGATATCGTTAAGCTTATACAGCACCTACCTAAGCCTCTAATAGACGCTACAGATAATATGCTTAGATCCGTCGGAACGGCCTTAGCACCAAAAATGAGAGAGGTTAAGCTAGATCATTCTTCCTACGTGGGGGTAGCTACTGATGGAAGCAACGTAATATGTGAGAGAAGAGGCTCAACAATAATCTTGTTCTCCGCTATAAGCATAACATTTATGTATGATGGAGGAAGATATCGCGTTGTCAACTATAGTGAGGCTGATCCCTCAGAGTTTCTCTTCATAGCAATCCCAAAATTTGCCTCAGTAAGCAGAGCGAACACACTTATGAGAAGCTTGGAATACGAGGTTACCCTCTCCGAGATAGGCAAGAACAAAGAAAAGGACTTGGTCATAATGGATGGCTCATACGCATCAACCCTGCTGGATTCTGGGAGAATCCTCAACCAGGTATATAAGGATCTATCTGATCTATATCATGGCAGGAGAAACGAACTAGCCGGCATTCTGAGGGATGTAGAGAAGGTCATGGATACGATAATAGCCAAGCTGGAGAATGAGAAACCCCTCGAGAGAGCAAGAAAATTCTTCGAAAACTACTATCTTTATGTGGATACCCTCTCCGCAAAGGTAATGGATAAAGTGCTCCCAGCCGCTAGAATATCACTCCTAAACTTCATCATTATGTCTTTGGAGCAATCATATGCTCTACTATGCTTGAGAGAGCTTATAGAGGCATGTAGGAAACGAAATATTCTGCTTGCGTGGATTAGCAAGGATTCGGAGAGCAGGATACTATCAAAAAATTTTGGTAGCTTTAGTCTGCTGAACGACATCACGATTATGGACATAGTACTGGACAAAGACAAATACATTATCCTAAATGAGATTGTGAATATACCACCGATTACCAAAAAGTGGCTCATGACCAAAATTGCGAATAGAGACATATACTTCGTTCCTAGGAGACTAGCCGATACGATATATGATAACTATGGGGAGTACCTGACGGCTTACCCAAAGTATCTTGATTATTCCATACAGATAACGGCACCAAAACTAATGGTTGACCAAGATAAGATGGATATTATTGTCTCTATGCTCAAACATCTCAGCCCACTTGGATATCCAGAACCACTCTTACTTGTGCATAACAGAACAAAAATCGCGAAGAAACTTGTCGAGAACATAAGTGAGGGGCTCTACCAGAGAATAAAAGGGAAAATAAGCCCACTAATAAGAAATATGATAGGGGATATAGGAAGACAGAGAATAGGAATATAGCCTTCGTCGCTATTGGGAAAAGACAATTTTTATAAGGTATCAAAAGGTTTAGGATTGAATCCCCCTATCAGGATGAAGGAAAAACTGTTTTTTATTCATTAAAATCTATTCTATTTTAATGGCGATGTTTATGAGTGATGACATTCATGATGTTTTAGACAGAATAGAGATAAACCCCAGAAAGCTCGGAGGAAAACCAGTTATCCGTGGAACCCGTATTCCCGTTACACTAATCCTAGAGCTTCTTGCGGCCGGCATGAGTTTTGAGGATATAAAGAGGGAATATCCAGGACTTACAGATGACGACATAAGAGCTGCTCTCATCTATGCTAGGCTCGTA
>Ga0190312_1000354_pt1 | contig 15303 bp, 15 predicted proteins | sample 487007910_MG_FD_165046 | JGI IMG/M metagenome (GOLD analysis project Ga0190312, IMG submission 165046) | Hydrothermal vent sediment bacterial communities from Southern Trench, Guaymas Basin, Mexico - 4870-07-9-10_MG | ecosystem: Environmental > Aquatic > Marine > Hydrothermal vents > Sediment ... | reverse complement strand
CAGGCTGCAAACCGAGCTCACGGAGCGCCTTCACGGAGTGTTGCGTCGGCTTCGTCTTCTGCTCGCCATGCGTCGTCAGTGGAACTAAAGTCACATGAACGAGCAGGAAATCCTCACGACGCTCCTCCCTGCGCATCTGACGAACTGCCTCAAGGAAAGGCATGCTCTCTATGTCGCCGACTGTCCCGCCAATCTCCACAAGACAAATCTCTGCTTTGGAACGAGCTGCGACGCTCCTCACCCTATCCTTTATTTCATTCGTGACATGCGGGATGATTTGGACTGTTTGCCCCAGATATTCGCCACGACGCTCACGCTCAATCACAGCAAGGTAAATAACGCCTGTTGTGATGTTATGCTCCCTTCGCAGTTCAATATCCATGAATCGCTCATAATGACCGAAATCAAGGTCTACTTCAGTTCCATCCGCAAGAACATAGACCTCTCCGTGCTGAAATGGGTTCATTGTTCCCGCATCTATGTTTATATAAGGGTCAATTTTGATAGGAACGACATTATAACCCCTGTCTTTCAGTATTCTTCCTATTGATGCTGTCGTTATTCCCTTCCCCAATCCGCTTATTACCCCTCCCGTTACCACTATATACTTCATTTTTCCGAAGCCCTCACGCTTTCAGTCCTCTTTTTCTTGTTATTCATTAATTAATTTAGTGTCGGGTGTGTCCGTGGGAGTAGGGAAGAAATAGGGCGAAGGAAATGTAAAACATCATGCCAGCACAGAGGAAAGAGCCAAGTAAGGGATACTCTGCGTATCCTTCCCTTTTTCTCTCCGTCCTCTTCTACTCCTCTCGCTGCTCTGGCAGTAGCATGTTTGGGATGCCGTCTTCAATCGGGAAATGTATGTCGCAGTTCTTGCAGTAGAGGTCGCCAGAGATGATTTCTCCGCTCTTCTCGTCGCTCTCAAACACATGCAACTCCAAATCCCCCTTGCACTTCGGACAGCACAGGATTTCAAGCAGCGAAGGCTTCATCTCCTTAACCTTCCCCCTCTGAATATTTAAATTTTCGGTGAGGATTCTGCCCCTCCTTTGATATATTCAAGGACTTTGCGATGCAATTGAAGGAGCAATTCACGGCGAGATTCCATTAAAATCACATCTGAAGCCTGCAAAGCAACGAGATTATGTGCGAAAGGCGAAGGAAATGGCGTCTCCACCACCTTAATTTCAATCTCACCTCGCTCAATCCCTTGCAAAACTTCTTTCACATGCTCAATATCAAAAACTTCCTCCAAAATTTCCCTAAATGTCTCCTCAACTATCGGAAAACCTTCAATTTTACGCACAATTTCGAGTATTGAGGAGGAACTTCGCTGTTGTTTCCCGACTCCAATATCAAAACCCTTGTATTGTCTGAGAACCATGAGACCACGAACAGCACAATGCCTGAATCTTCGCTTGAAAAGTTCCGTGTTTTGCACACTCTTCCGCAGTAATTCCTCAACATTTTCGCTCCTCACTTCCTTTTTCAGCATCTCAACCGCATCTCGCACGGAAATCTCACGAGGGACTCGCAAAATGAAGCCGTTGTCGTTCAGCGTCACAGAGACATTCATATTGAACTTGCGAGAGAGGGCGAAAGCGAAGGCACGGGAGAGGGCGTCAAGCGTTCTCCTGCCGAACAAAGCATGGAAAATAATGTTCTTGCGATGCAAATCATCGGTGAAATGCTCAACAACGATGCGTTTATGTGTTGGAATCACGCCGAGAAACATCTTCTGACGCTCAAAATATGCGATTATGTCTTCTGCTGCCTCGTCTTCAAGGCGATATTCTCGCTTCAGCCAAGATTTAACCGCATTTCTCCAGTTTTTACCGTGCTTATTTGCGGCATCCTCCATTCTTCGCTCCATTTCAGCCCTGAACCTTCCGACATCCAAAGCGGAATCGTATTCAAGCGGAAGCATCTCGCCGACCCAAGAGGGAATCGTTGGCGGTAATCCCTCGCAAGGCTCAACGAAAGCCCTTAAGCCGTCAGCATGCAGGAACTTGTATGTCTTTCCGCCCAAGACGAAAATGTCGCCACGCTCAAGTCGCTCCAAAAAAGGCTCGTCAATCTCTCCTATCCACTTACGAGGCGATTTCTGATATACTTGAACGGAACTTTCGGAGGGAATGGTGCCAATATGTGCCATGTAAATGCCACGAACATTCTTTTTGCGACCAAAAACCCCCTCTTTCTCGTCAAACCATATCTTAGGATAAACCTTAACGCTCTCTAATTCTGAATACTTGCCAGAGAGGTAGCGTAGAACAGAGATTAATTGCTCTTTTCTTAAGTATCGGTAGGGGCATGCTTTCCTCACGATGTTGAACACCTCTTCAACGCTCCATTTTCGCTCAAGAGCGAAGCCGACGAGGTGCTGAGCAAGCACATCAAGGGCGCAACCGACAATCTGAACTCGGTCAAGTTTTCGTTCTGATGCTCGCTTCGCAAGAACCGCACACTCAACGAGGTCGTCCAAGTCAGTAACAACAAGGCATCCTTTCGCTGTCCGCTTGAGGCTGTGTCCGGAGCGACCCACACGCTGAATGAGGCGAGTTGAGCTCTTCGGCGAGCCAATAAGGACGCAGAAGTCCAAAGCACCTATGTCTATGCCGAGTTCAAGCGAAGAAGAGCAGACAACCGCCTTCATCCTGCCCGCTTTCAAGCCTTCTTCAACTGCGAGCCTGACTTCTCTTGAGAGCGAGCTGTGGTGCGTTCCGACATCTTCACCGCAGTCAAGCAAGCGCTTCAACTTGTATGAGACACGCTCCGCACCAGAACGAGTGTTCGTGAATACGAGCGTTGAGCGATGCTTCTCAACAAATTCCCGCACCCGCTCATATAATGCGGATGTCAAGTCCCAAGCATCCTCCGCCTCTGCGGATTCTTGTGGTGAGAATGAGAAAGAACCCGGCGAGACAACGCGCACATCCAACTTTTTTGCAAATGAGACATCCGCAATCAAACAAGGACGAGGCTTCAACTCCCCTCTTTCGTCGTTCTCGCAGCCAACAAGGAACGCAGCGACTTCCTCAAGCGGAGAAATCGTCGCACTCATTCCGATGCGAACGAGCTCATTCTCGCAGAAATGCTGCAAGCGTTCAAGCGTGATGCTCAAGTGCGCCCCTCGTTTAGAATCCGCAAGCTCGTGAATCTCATCCACAACGACGAACTCCAATTTGCGCAAATGCTCCCTGAACTTCGGCGCATTCAGCACAATCGCAGCCGTCTCAGGCGTCGTAATTAGGATGTGCGGTGGCTTCTTCAGCATTTTTTGTCGCTCCGCTTGCGTCGTGTCGCCTGTTCTCACCGCTATTCTAATGCCGAGTTCTACGCCCTGACGCTCTCGCAGCACCTCCGAAATCTCCCTCAACGGCTCTTCTAAATTCCTGCGAATGTCGTTACCCAACGCCTTCAAAGGACTAATGTAGAGGCAATAAACTCTGTCTTCAAGTTTTCCTGATGCATTTAGCCTGCATAAATAGTTCAAAATGCCCAAGAAGCATGCAAAAGTTTTTCCACTTCCCGTCGGTGCGCATATCAAAATGTTCCTCTTCTTCGCTATCTCAACAATCGCATAACGCTGGGGAGGCGTGAAATGCCCATATTTTCGCCTGAACCACTCCGCTATGTAAGGCTCAAGCATGCCGTAAATCTCTTCCTCGCTGTATTCACGGGCTTTCTGCATCATTTCTCTTATTTCATTTAATATGATACGCTTTTGTCTATGCTTTTCAATTGTATAACATGGGATATGTGCGAGTGAAAATATTGATAGGAGCGAATAAGGAGCGTGCTGAGGAAGTTGAGTTTCTCACGGACACAGGCGCTTTCCACACGACACTCCCACCTGGTTTGGCGGAGAGGCTCGGAATAAAGGAGCTTGCGAGGACGAAAGTTACGCTTGCAGACAGCAGAGAAGTTGAAGTTTCGCTCTCTTACGCATACATAAAGGCATTAGACAGAGAAGGAGTCATGCCCGTCGCAATTCTTGAAGTGCCTGAACCTCTGCTTGGTGTATCTACGCTTGAGGGCTTGGGTCTTAGAGTCGACCCAACGACGGGAAAATTGGAGCATTCCCGCCCCTACGGTCTCGCCATTCTGGCGGAAAACCGAAAAATTTAAATACCGAAAAGTTTTAAGCTGAAGAAGCGAGCAGGACAGGGAGGTGCTTCGGAATGAGGCGAATTGCTGGAAAAATCCTCAGAAAAATGATTGGAATCCACTCTCACAACCCTTCGGGTCTCTTAACAGCGGTCATACGGCTCTGCATCGCTCCGCCCAAGTTGTCTCACTTCGTTCGCTAACTTCACATATCCGCAAAATGTTAAGTGAAATGCTCGCTTCGGGATGTATATAGGTGGTGAATAAAATGATAGCGAGGAAAATGCTTGAAGATTTGGTAAATACCTATAATCGAGAAGGTGCATGGGCTAAACTTGAGACTTTATATATCGTCTCAGTAGCAATAGATGGCTTTTATAATGCCAGTAGAAATATCAGGATACGGTATGAAACTGAGGAACCTGTAAAAGAAGTGCAGGATGATATTGAAAGATTATGTGGTGAAAGGGGTATTTATTCTCGAACGGATGATACGAACGAAAATGTTAGAGAAATATTAGCTATTGCATGTGAACAAGCTTTTCCAAGATTCCTTACTGAAAAGGTTATCGAATCTATACAGCCATTAAGCAGGATTACTAAGAGGTTTATTTTTCTTCTTTATAAGGAAAGTAGTATTTTAGAGGGTGAGGTCTCCAAATCAGATGAAACCATATTATCACACTTTACACCGGCATACGAAATTATTTTCGGGAAATTGGAGGAAGATAAATATAAAGTTCACGAAAAAATAATTCAAGAGATGGTTAAAGCAGGATTGGTTTATGATTACTGGTGGAGGTCAAGGAAGCATAGCTATTACGGCTTTATTGTACCACCTTTTGCCAAAGAGGTATGGTCAAATCTCCCAAAGCATTTACCTCTCCCATCGATTCAGGTTAATGAGTCATGGTGATAAAGATGAGTGGAAAAGAACTTATAGAAAAAATTAAAAAAGCTATTGAAGCAGATAAAGATCGAAGAATATGGAAGGATGCTGTAAGAGCTGTATCGCTGGTATCGGAATTAGTTTTTACTCGTTCTTCCCATTTCATTATGGAACTTATCCAGAACGCTGAAGATGCAGGGATTAGTTTGCCAAATACTGGAGAAATGACCATTAGAGTGTCACACAAGCGTGTACTCGTAACCCATAATGCAAGACCCTTCAATGAAGAGGATGTCAATGCGATATGCGGACTGAGGACAACCAAAAAACCAGAGTTGGGTAGTATAGGTTACCTGGGAATAGGATTCAAATCTGTTTTTAAAATTACAGATTCTCCTCACATTTTTTCTGGAAAATTCCAATTTAAATTTGATAAAAATGTTTGGGATGATCCTGATGAAGTTCCTTGGCAAATCATTCCAGTTTGGGTTAACAATCCACCGGAAGATATTGATCCCAATAAAACAACATTTTATCTTCCATTCAGAGATGAAAAAGCATACGAAGAGACTAAAAGAGAACTTCAAAATCTTGGTTTGCATCTCTATCTCTTCCTTAAATGGCTCAAAAAGGTAGAAATAATAGACGAAGAGGCCGGAGAAACCACCATTTTGGAAAATATAGGAGAAGAAAACGGAATTATAACCCTTGCTAGAAATGGAGAAAAAGAAAGATATTTGATATTTAGACGTATTTGTGAGGTACCATTCTATGTTAAGAATGATGAGATAACGAAAAGTGCAAAACGATCTAATGTTAAGCAAAGAGAGGTCACTATCGCGTTCAGAGTGGATGAAAGGAACAATTTAATTCCTTTGACCGCATCTGAGGCTTATGGGGGAGTTTATTCTTTTCTTCCCTTAGGAGAAGAGAGAAGTGGGGCTAAATTTCTCATACAAGCTGACTTCATTGTTGTTCCGGGCAGAGAGTCTATAAACTACGAAGCCATTTGGAATCATTGGTTGATTGAGCAAGTGACTGAGTTGGTAAAAGAAGCTATCGAGAAATTTAAGCAAAATCCTGTTTGGCAAAAACAATACCTTTCATTGTTCGAGTTCACCACATACTGGGGACAACCTTCTTTTGACAAACTATTTTATCCTAAATTGCATCAGCCCTTACAAGAATATATAAGCGGTAGTAAATCAATACCGACCTGTGATGGAAATTTTACGGAGCCAAAAAACGCTGTTGTAGTGTCAAAGGATGTGATTAATTTGATTTCTGAAGATAACTTGAGGAAACTGTTTCCGGAAAAGGAAAATCCAAAAATTGTATCACCAAGAACAGAATTAGGACCTTTTAGAGTTAAAATTCCTCATATTGATATTCTAAAGATTGCTAAAAATAAAGATTTCTTACAAGAAAAAGCGAAAGAGCCAAATGCTGTTGAGTGGTTTGAAAAACTTTACTCCAGAATATATAAGTGGGCTAAAAGTTATGCAAGTGGACCAAATTACCTTTGGAATAAGGGATATTTACCAGTGTGGATTTTAGCCGAGAATTTAGAAATTAAAGAATATAATGAAGTTTATTTCAAGGAGATACCATCTGAAGTAATAAAGCTTAGCGAAAAATATCCTGAGGTGAACAAAATCCTAAATTCACTTACTTTTTTGCACCCTGTTTTAGAACGTAATCTATATGAATTTTTTGAGAAATACTTGAGAATTAAAAGATTGAACTATTCAAAAATATGTGAAGAGGTCTTTTTACCCAAAATACGCACAGAAAGTCCACCTCCATCGAAAGAAGAGTTGATAGCGTATACTCGCTTGATTCAGAAGAGTGATATTTCTATCTATGGTGATATATGGGTTTTAACTAAAAGTGGCGATATTAAGCAATCCAGTGAAGTATTCTTCAGCACAGAATATTCTCCGGCACAAAATTGGGAGAAAAACAGGAGATATGTTCCCGGTATAGAGTTTTTAAGTATGGATTACATTCAAGGACTACAAAATATCGAAGAAATTGATGCGTGGCGTAGATTTTTCGCTAAAGTTGGTGTCAAGGAGCAGGGGAGTAAAACTCATGTGGACGAATTTGGTATCAATTTTGCTAAAGAAAAATTAAAATCTAAATTAATAGAAAGAAGATTAGGTTACTACTTCATCGACTTTGATGATGTCCAAAAACAAAATTTGGGCTATGATCTCATTGGCAAAACATCTATTGGCGAAAGAAAATATCTTGAAATAAAAAGCCGAGTCCGTGCGGATGATATTGAACTTACACCTCACGAAACAGAACAAGCTGAGAGATATGGGGATGACTATTTATTGTGTATTATTGATGGAATACCTGAAAATCCGGAATTGTATATCATTCCTAACCCTGTCAAACATGGTAAAAAAGGGAGAGTAACCATTCCTACAAATACTTGGAGGGGATTTAGATTAGAGATATGAGCATCCCTTCGCTCGCACTATCGCCTAACAAGCCGGTATCTGGCTCAGGCTTAGAGCCCTCACCCAAATCGCCTTCGGCGACTTCATATACCCGCCAGATGATATAGTGTGGATCGAGAAAATAGAAGAAAACTTTTTGTTCTCTAAAAAGGCAAGTGAGGGAATAGAAGAATTCAACAGGATAGCAGATGAAATAGCAAGCAGGTTTGAGTGCGAGATAATAGCAAAAGGGGAGGTTGAAAAGTAGGTAACCTTTATTGCATAGAGAAAATAATACTGCCAGAAAAGATAAGCAATAAATGATGTCTCTGAGAACAGAGCAGCAGACGGAGAAGCAAGAAGGTCTGAAGAGACTGAGAGAGGAAGAGGGAGAATGCGAGCGTGTGTTGAGAGGCAGGCACTCCGTTGTGAGAGTTCTGAATGGAAAAGTTGTCAAGGCGTTCCCTCCCTCGCTGACGCTGAATTTCTGGAAGGAAGTTAAATATCTTCTGACACTTCAACCTTTTGGTTTTGTCCCTAAAATTTACAGATTTGACCCCGAAAATTTGGAAATAGAGATGGAAATCATAAAGGGAGTGAGCATAGCGGAGTTATTAGAGGCGGGAAGTCGTGAAGAAGTGCTGGAAGTTCTTGAGAAATGCATGGATATATGCTTCAAACTTGATAAAATGGGCATACAAAAATGCGAGATGAACCATCCAGACAAGCATATTATTGTCTCTCATTCTCGCTCCGAATTGAGACCGATTTTCATAGATTTTGAGCGTGCTTACGACACGAAACATCCGAAAAATGTGACTCAATTCGCAGTTTATATAGCAAATAGGGTGGAATTCCTGAATTTGCGGGAAAATTTAACGAGTTTTATTGAATTATTTAGAGAATACAAGCGAAAATATAGTTATGATGCGTATATTAGCATTAAAAAGAGGATTTTCGGCGTGAGGGAGCGATAGGACGCATGAAGTTTCGCATTATTTTCGTGATGGACTTGAAGGATGGTGTTGTTGTGCATGCACGAAAGGGAGAGAGGGAGAAATACGAGCCTGTTCATCGCTTCAGTTCCGTTGTTGATGCTTCAGAGCCCGCTTATGTTGTCAAAAAGGTGAATCCTGCGGAAGTTTATATTGCAGATTTGGACAAAATTATGGGAAAAGGGGATAATAAGGTGAAAATAAGGGAAATTCGTGCGTTTGTGCGTGAAATAATGCTTGATTTTGGTGTCAGAAAAGTTGAGGATGCGGTTGAAGCGGGGGAATTCGCAGACAATATCGTTCTTGGCACTGAGACCGCATCTCTTGAATTGATTGATGCTGTCGTCGGTTCTGTCCCAAGTGGAGTGCATGTCAGCGTCAGTATTGACATTTTAAGAGGGAAAGTGCTTGCAAGGGACAGAAAATTGAGAGAGTCTGAGCCTCTTCAGCTTGTAAAAATGCTAAATGAATATGCATTAAAGGATGTAATTCTGCTAAATCTTGACAAAGTAGGCACGAAGGAGGGTGTGGATGCCGATTTTTATGGCTCTGCGGTGGCGAAGTCCTCACATAATATCCTCTGCGGTGGCGGTGTGCGAGGTTGTGAAGATTTGATTAAATTAAAGGATGTTGGCGTCTCTGGTGCTTTGGTCGCAACTGCGATTCATGACCGCTCTATTCCTCTGAAATATCTCCGTTTTTAGCATTCCTTCCATTACTTACCCCTTTCTCCCTCCTTCCGACATTTTCACTTTTTCCCCTCTATTCCACTCTACCTCAGACGGGGCGTTGAGCAAATCTTTTTAAGACCCGCATTGAAAGGGGGAAATGGGAATGGACAGGAAACTTTCGGGAGTTCGTGCGGACATTATCGGCTACCAGCTCGCAGAGCGGATAAAATCAGGGCTAATTATCGGCTTTAAAGTCATTTCCGCTGCGGAAGGGCTTGAAGGCGATGAATTAAAGGGTGCAAAAAGGGCAATCCTCGCATACCTTGACGCTCTCTCCGCAGAGACGGGCATCGCTTTGAACGCAACTCGCCTCGTTGAGTTCTCGCAGGTCAGCGAAAAAATTGCGGAAGTTCGGAAGAGCGTTGAAGAAGGCTTGTTCAATGTTGCGAGCGCAAAGCTCGGCGAGGCTCTCTCAAGAGCAACTACCGCTTGCGATAAGAAGATGCGTGCGCTCTCAGAGTGCGGGCTGATTTAAGCGTGGCTGAGCAGGCGGAGCAAGCAGGGCAAGCAGAGCAAAACGAAGCAAGTGGAGCGGGTGAAGCAGGTGGGAGCGGGTGGAGCAGGAAGGGTGGGAGGAGCGAGTGAATAGCGTTCAAGCGGAAGAAGATGCGGAAATAACAGCACTAATCCAGTCCTTATCCTTCTTTATTGTCTTCATCATGCTCGCAGGACCGACGATAGTGAGGCGAGTTTTCCTTCTGAAGATTCCTCTTTTTGAGGGATAACCGCTGATTTCAATTCCAGTGAAGTCCTCATCTATCTGTTGCATCGTGAATTCTATCAGTTTCATCTGCTCTTCCGCTGTTAAACCGCCCTCTAAGACGACAATCTTGCCCATTTTCACTGCATCTAAAATAAATCGCAACTTCTCTGCGACACCCATGCTCTTCACTTTATCCTCTGAAATCAAATCAACTTCTATTTTCATGCTCTTCACCCTCTTAGCACGCTCTCACCTGAATTTTCGTGCCATCTCCTCGTATAGAGCTTCCATATTCTCGCCCTTTAAAGCAGAAATTGGGACGACAGTGTGCTGAGGGAAAGCATTTTTTATGCGTTGAGGCGATGCTTCTGGCAAATCAATCTTGTTTGCTGCGATGATTAGGGGAATACCACGAGCCTCCATGTTGCCTACAATCACAATATTCGTTTGAGTGTAAGGGTTTTCAGTTGCATCAAAAACGAGAACGACGCCATCTATGTCGTCAAGCCACTTTATCGCCTCAATTACGCCTTGAGTTGCCTCTTTCGCCCTCCTTTTCGCCTCTTCCTCGCTTAATCCGAAAGGAATGAAGTCCTTAAAGTCTATTTTCGTCGCTAAACCGGGCGTATCTACAATATCTATTCGCAACTTCGCCCTCTTTTTACCACTTTTTGCCTCAATTGTAATACCTTCTCTGCGTATTGCACGCCTTGTTTCGTGAGGGATTTCCGTTACTTCCCCAATTTCGCCTCCATCCGCAAAAGTTTGAAGGATTCTGTTTGCGAGTGTCGTCTTTCCAGCATTCGGCGGGCCGTAAATGCCGATTCTCGCCCTACGCTTGCGGAAAAGCCGCATGAAAAAAGAGAAAATCGCACCTCTTACCACGCTCAACTCCGCTCTCCCCTCCCCTCGCTCCTTCTCGCTACTATTTCTTTTTTTAAATAAATCTTTCTTCAAGGTGCGGACGGATTGAGAGGCGAAGGAGGCGAAGAAGGCGGAGTAAGAGGCGAAGAAGAAGGAGAGGTCATTCGTGTGAGGATTCCGAGACGAGAGAAGGGCGAGATTTTGGGCGTTGTTGAGAAGATGCTCGGCGGTAGGAGGGCGATGGTTCAGTGCGAGGACGGCGTTTTGAGGATGGCTCGCATTCCCGGAAGGCTGAAAAGGCGTGAATGGATAAATGTTGGGGATGTTGTTATTGTAGTTCCGTGGGAATTTCAGCCCGAAAAGGGCGACATCATACATAAATATACGAGACCGCAAGAAGAATGGCTTCGCAAGAAAGGATTTTTGAAACAATTATGAATTTTGAAAGGATTAATAGTGGAATTCAAAGTTTTGAGATGCCTTCTGGAGGTAAGAAGTGAGGAGGGGTAACAGAGGAAATAGAGGAAGGACTGGAGAAAGGGCTGGAGGGAAAGGAAGTGGAGGGGAGGAGAGAAGAGGCGGAGGAAGCAGAGGAAGCAGGGGGAAGCAGAGGGAGTAGAGGGGAAAGAGGGAGGTAATGGTGCGTTGGAGGAGTTTGAGCAGTGGGAAAGGGAGCCGAAGGGTAAGAAGCGGAAGAAGGACTACAAGTTAATGAAAGTAGAGCGTTATGTTTTTGACGACCTCACGCTCCAAACGCTCTACAAACTTGCACAGCGACGCATAATCGCAGGCATCGGCGGTCCAATCAGCACGGGCAAAGAGTCCATCGTTTTCCACGCAATCGGTGGTCCAGCGGCAGGGAGCGGAGAAGTGCGTGAGGTGAGTGGGGAGGAGGTGCGGGAAGAACGGCAGAGGGAGGTTGCGGTTAAGATATATAAGGTGAGCACCTCAAACTTCAAAGCGATGCTTGAGTATATTCTTGGTGACCCGAGATTTGAGAATGTTAAAAAGGACAGACGTTCTGTCGTCTTCACTTGGGCTCGGAAAGAGTTCAAAAACTTGAAGCGTGCATTTCGGGCGGGCGTGAGCGTTCCTGCTCCGATTGCATACGAGAAGAATGTGCTTGTGATGGATTTCATCGGCAGTGAAGGCATCCCCGCCCCTCGCTTGAGGGATGTTCCTGAGGAAATCTTGCGACCTCACGCTCAACACATCTTTGAACGCATTCTTGCGAATGTGAAGGTTTTATATGAGAAAGCAGGACTCGTTCATGCGGACTTGAGCGAGTTCAACATCCTGCTGGATTTTAAAATGGAGGAAGGCGAGGAGGAGAGAGTGAGAGTGAGCGAGGGAATCACCGCATCTGCTCTTTCTTCTGCGAGACCTGTTTTAATAGACATGGGTCAGGCGGTGCTGACGAGCCATCCGAAAGCGATGGATTTCCTGCAAAGAGACCTCAGAAATATCGTTGCTTTCTTCCAAAAACTCGGCTTGAATCTCTCTCACGAAGATGTCTGCAAGGAAATCCTCTCCTGACTGAAGCGTGGAAGGGGAAAGAATGCAAAAGAGGGAGCGAAGAGCGAAGGAGGAGGTGGAGAAATGCCGACGCAATTTTTGAAGATTCCGCATGAGCGAATAGGCGTTCTCATCGGCAAGAACGGCTCTGTTAAGGCTTTTCTTGAGGAGAAGGGGGCTTGCAGCATTCAGGTGGACAGCGAGAGCGGTGAGGTTCTCGTGGAGGGTGAAGATGCGTTGAAAGTGTTCAGGGTTGCGGAGGTCGTTAAGGCAATCGGGAGGGGTTTCTCACCCGAAAAGGCGTTCAAACTGCTTGACGACGAGCTTCTTATTTTTGACATTCTCTCGCTTTCTCACCTATCTGAGAAGGCTTTGAAGCGAATTAAGGGTCGTATTATAGGTAAAAACGGCAGAACTCGTCAAATAATTGAGGAATTAACGGGTGCGGATGTTTCAGTTTACGGCAAGACAGTCGCTTTCATCGGAAACTCGCATCAAATAAAGGTCGCTCGTGAGGCGGTTGAAATGCTCGTCAACGGGGCGCCACATGGCACCGTCTACCGATTTTTAGAGCGGAAGCGGAGGGAGATGGCTTTTGATTTCGTTGAGGCATCTGGAGAAGGAGAAGAAGGAGGCGGCGAAGAGGAAATGAGCGAATGAGCAACGCAGCAGCACAGCACAGAACGCTCGGAAGAAGTAAAAGGAAGAAGAATTTGAGGGGATGCGAGTGAGGAGAGAGAGGAAGGCGGTGGAGGAAGAGGATGAAAGAGAAGAGGAGGAGAGGTGTGAGGGAGCAGCGGATGAGGTAACGGAAGAGGAGGAAGCGAGGTTTGCGTCTGCGAGGCTTCGGATGGTAGAGCGTTTGCGTAGGCAAGGTATTGCGGATGAGCGGGTTTTGGATGCGATGTTGCGAGTGAAGCGACATCTTTTCGTGCCTCCGCACTTGAGGTCGTATGCATACGAGGACTGCCCGCTTCACATCGGCGAGGGTCAGACAATCAGCGCACCGCACATGGTCGCAATAATGTGCCACCTTTTAGACCTGCGTAAAGGCGAGAAGGTGCTTGAAGTCGGAGCTGGCTCTGGCTACCATGCAGCCGTTCTTGCGGAATTAGTGGGCGAAGAGGGGCATGTCTTCACGATTGAACGCATACGCAGCCTCGTTGATTTCGCATCACAGAACTTAAAAAAGGCAGGATATGGGCATCGTGTCTCCATCTTCTTCGGCAACGGCTCGCTCGGTCTGCCAAAATTCGCTCCTTTTGACAAGATTTGCGTTACTTGTGCCTCCCCAGATGTCCCTCCTCCTCTTGTGGAGCAGTTGAAAGAGGGCGGAAAAATGGTGATTCCGCTCGGAAGCGTCCTTCAAGATTTGTATTTGATTGAGAAAACTCGCAGCGGCGGAATACGAAAAGAGCGGAAATGCGCAGTATCTTTCGTCCCCCTCATCGGTAAATATGGCTTCCGTGAGCGTTAAGCAAATTGAACATGAATTGTCTTAAATGCTTGAATGCATCAGGTTTAGCATGAACATGAAAGGGGAAAGAAAAAACATTCAAAGCGTCAGCAGCTCTTCAGATGAAGTCATGGTCTCTCCCGCAAGCGGGAAGGTGATGCTCGCAACCGAAAGAAGCATCTCTATTTTCATGCCTCTTCACAGCCCGCATGTCACCGTCGCACCGCTAAGTGGCATCATTAAGCAAATTAAATACGAAGAGGGGGGTTTCAAGCCCGCATTTCTACGCAGAAGTGCATCAAACAGGCGGAATACAATAGAAATAAGCACGGATTTCGGCGACATTCGTGTGATTCAAATCGCAGGCTTCTTCACAAGAAAGATAATTTGCTATGTGAATGAGGGGCAATTCGTTGAGAAGGGCGAAATAATCGGTAAAATATGCTTCGGTTCAAGAGTGGATGTGTGCATTCCTCCGAATTTCAATGTGATTGTGCGTGAAGGCGAGCGTGTGAAGCATGGAAAAACCCCTATTGCTTTGAAATATTCATTATACGTTGGAAAAGAAAGCGAGAGAAAAGAGGAGGAGGTCGTGAAATTCCATGTTACGAAATGATTGTTTTCACTGCATAATAGAGTGGAACCAACGCATGATGTATTCAGGGAGTTCGAAGCCCCTCTCTCTGAGGCGCTCAACGAGGTGCAGAGGCAGCGGTGAGAGAGCGAAAGTGGCTCTCTCGTAGAAGACACTCACGGGTGCATTCAGTCTGAAGCTTTTTGATTGCTCGGCAAGCGTTGAATAATTTCCGACGATTGAATAAACGGAGCCGCCGATTTCTTTGTGCTTTCTACACCACTCAAGCAAAGGAAGCGTCTCACCGCTCCAAGAGATGAGAAATAGTATGTCTCCAGCACGGGGTCTCGGTGCGAAGGGTCCTGCGAGATAAGCATCGTCGCCGATTGCACGCTTCACATGCTGAAGTCTTATCGCAGTCATCATCGCAACATGCCTCGCAGGTCCAAAACCGCCGATAATTATGCGATTCCTTCGCTCAAGCTCGTCAATGATGTCGCCATAAAGCTCGCAACGAATGAAATCGCTCACAACTTCTCTAATTGCTCCCGCTTCTTCATTTATCGCCGCCGTCAAGCACTCAAATCCCTCCCCTTCATTTATGCATTCCTTTATTTTCTGAAGAATCAGCAGGCTTCCGAGCTCGTAAATGTCATTCATTATGCCAATCTCAAGGATGTCCGCTTCCTCTTTTTCCTCGTCTTCCTTTTCTTCCCCCTTCTTTCCATCCTCACAGGCATCTTTTTCACTCTCCACACTCGCCACGCCTGCACCGCTTGCATCTGCAGTTGAGTTGCGAGTGCTGTCTTCGCCGCTTTCGCTCCTCCTACGCTTTCTGCTTTCGTCGTCTCTACCTGCGAGGACGACTACGGAGCCGAAGCTCTTCGCAATCTTCCCGACTGAAGAGTCAGGATTTGAAACAATTGCATCTATTTTGAACTTCTCGCTGTGCGTCTTCTCTATGTATTCTGCGAGTTGTTGTGCCACAATTTTAGGAATGGGTGTCTCTCCGCTAC
>Ga0190312_1000352_pt1 | contig 15316 bp, 23 predicted proteins | sample 487007910_MG_FD_165046 | JGI IMG/M metagenome (GOLD analysis project Ga0190312, IMG submission 165046) | Hydrothermal vent sediment bacterial communities from Southern Trench, Guaymas Basin, Mexico - 4870-07-9-10_MG | ecosystem: Environmental > Aquatic > Marine > Hydrothermal vents > Sediment ... | reverse complement strand
CTCCCAGACCCTCCCCACTATTCCTTGTATGGTGGTGGAGAGCCGTGCTAGGGCTGTCTGTACCCACGACCATAACTGACTAACCACGGGGGCTAGGGCGTCCTTAACCCTCGTAGCTAGCTCCTGAATTGCTGAGCTGATACGGTCGGCCACTGACGATACCGCATCCATTAACTGCTTAATACCTCCCCACAGCCTCTCAGCGATGCTGGTTAGTGCTGATGTTACTGAGGTGCCTAGCTCTGATACCCACGACCTCACAGCGCTGAGGGCGAAGTCCAGTGAGTCCGTAAGGCCCTTATACGCATCCTCAACGAGCCTATGGAGAGCATCGAGTGCTGGCTTAATGAAGGTGTCGAACGCCCACTTCAGTGCGTCCTCAACCCTACTGACGATCCATGAAGCTACAGAGTTGAGTTGGTCCTGAATGAACTTGGCTAGCTGACCTATGGGGTCAGTAATCCCTAGGTCCTCAGTCACTAGTGTCTCGAGGTCTAGCTCCTCAGCACTTGGTAGTTGCTGAACAGCTACCTCACAGTCCAGGCTATTTCCTAAGCCATCAATCAGCCTAAGAATCTCTGAAGCCTCCTCGAAAGTAAATGGCTCTAGAGGCCCCACTAACTACCCCGTAATGTACTTACGTGTTAGAACCAATATTAATGCATGGTTAAAAAACTACTTAGTTAGGAAGAGGTGGTGCTGACCAGTAAGTATGAATAGGCGCATCTTAGCTATCTCCGCCCTGAGCTTCTCTATCAACTCCTGATTATTACTCACGAGGAGGTTGAAGACCTTAGACCTATACCCACCGAACTCAACGTAGAGCGTGACTAGGTATTTGTAGTTCCTCTCATCTATGCCTACCTTGGTTACCTCAAGTATGGTTACCCTTGCCTTCTCGAGCTCGAAGGTGTATGGCGGTATTATGAATCTCTTCCTCACCATTACCTAGGGCCCACCCTCATCCTCTGCTTGACGAACCTGTGGAACCTCCAAACATTACGTACTACGTTCCTCGCCGTCTCTATGAGCTCCTTAATTCCTTCATCCTGTGATGCCTTGGAGGAGTCCACCACTGCTAGTGCATAGCTTAACTCTTGGGCTGACATTATTAGGTCGTTAAGTATGTTCATGAACTCCCTCTGCTCTGGTGTTAGCTCCTGTCTTGGGGGCTGAGTAGCTACTTGGGGCGTGGTCACCTGGGGTGTGGACTGCGTAGTTGTTTGTGTGGGGGGCTGAGGCCTAACCTCTTCTGTCATGTTATTACCCATCCTCTAACTCCTCTATGAAGGCTTTATATGTTTCTCTATAGTCGAATTCCCTAGCCCTCTCTACACATGCCTGCTCAAGCTCTGTCCTCCTCCTCATGACCTCCTCCTTAGCCTGGAGCAGTACCTCTGCGTATTCCTTGGGGTCGTAGTGGTGGAGGAGGAATAGGATCCCACCAACATCCTTGGCCGTGGTCTTAGCCTTAACAGGCACCCTAAAGGAGGTCTCCCTACTCGTTATCTCGCTTAGTGGTGCGTAGTCAGGGTGAATAACAGCCTTACCAGCGCTTAAGGCCTCAAGACAATTATGCACAGAGCATGCGGGCGTTGTATAGCTGTTATCCTCTTCAACCTCTAGGTTGTAGACCATACCATCATAATCCACCATCTCCACCTCGTCAATGAGGAACCCTATGTATTCGCTACCAACGAACCATGATTTATTGCTATGAGTTACACCAACGTTCTCCTTTATTGCACTTACTACGAACTCGATGTGACCATCCTTCCTCTTGTTAACCCTCACGGTTGGTTTGAACCCTAGCCTCAGCAAGGCTATTTTTAGATCTATTGCTAGTTGTTTCGAGGCCGTAGATGCACAAATCCTTGTAGAGACTTTATTACGGTTCCTTATTGTAACTACAGAACCATCTCCTTTGAGATAAGCATCAACGAACTCCCTAAGAACCTCTATGTCTCCGTATAAGATCCATGTTGGTATCCTCTTGTTATGTGCACCAACACCACATTGTTTAACCAGAGCAGCATAAGGTAGTCCACACAACACAACCCTAATAACGTTCTTATCCTTCGTCCTGTAGATAGTGATTGTATCGTTGAAGAGCTCCTTAACGATCTCTTCGACCTCTCTAACCATATCCTCTTCGTCTCCACCAAACGAGAACTCGACAGCGTGACCCTCGGAGACTATGCTACCCTCGGCGGTGTAGTAGCCGAGTAACCTAGCCAATTTCTTGACATCCTTGATGTACCTCGGATACTTCTTGGGTCGAGGCTTGTTGTAGCCCAACCTAGTAGCTACCTCAATCACCTTCCTATGCTCTTCAGATCTCGGCTCCTCACCCTTCGGTAGAAGATCCTTGAACACGTACTTCACAACCCCTATGCGAACACCAGCTTCACGGGCTAACTCGCTATAGCTGATATCCGTTCTAGGACTGTAGCCTAGCTTTAGCCAGATGTAGTTGTTGTCGCACTCATGCTTGATTCCTTCCTTTTCAAGAACTTCGTGAAGATCTATCAGCTCGACACTAAACAGTTGCTTCGGTATGGGGAACAACACTATGTCACCCTTCCTTAGCTCGGATGCTTGTAGCCATTCGATGTTCACCTTACCCTCGCTGAGGGTCCTTCCTATGGTCATCCTACCCTTCTTCTTAGGTCTCCTTATCGCTAGGACTGGGTGCTCTGGTGTTAGAACAAGCTCAAACGCTCTGTTACCCCAGATGCTGATCTTAACTATCTTACCTCTGTACGGACGCTCCATCGTCTTTGTCACCCTCATAAACCTACCTTTGTGCGTTAGAACGAGCTCACCTTCTCGGATCTCCTCTATCGGTTTGATTCCATCGATTGTTATGATAGGAGACCCTGGTGGTAAACACGGAAGTCCGAAGCCCTCACATAGTGATGCCTGTGCGTATAGGTCGCATGCGTGGTATAGGCCGTAGATCTGGGTCTCGTCTAGCTCGCCGAAGCTCGTGAGTACTAAGGTGTTGTTCAGCCCTAGGTAGTACTTCATGGCCTTAGGCTGTGTCAGGACCACGAACTTAATGCTTGGGTCCTTCTCAGAGACCGCCCTAGCTACCTGAGCGAAGTATTGATGCCCCTTCCTCATGTATGCACCAGCGACGTATAGGACCATGAAGTCGTCAGGCCTAATACCTAGTTCATCCCTGACGGTGTCCCTCATGAACTTGAGTGCATAGACCTTACTTACGTCTATGCCGTGGTATATCACCCTCCTGACCCTAGCCCCAGAGACTCCTAGGCACTCAGCTGTGAACCTTGAGTTCGCAATGAATTGGAGGTCCCTGTATATCCATTGATCGTTCTGGTACCTTATTGGGAGGCCCTCAATCGTTGTGTAGAACACGCACTTCTTTCCTCTCGATATTGCTGTATGGCATATCAGGAAGTACCCCACAGCCCAGAAGGGGTCGAAGGTCATCACAACAACGACAGCGTCTAGGTCCTTGTATAGGTATGGGTCCAGGTTCGGTGATAATATCCTCCTAGCCACCTTGATGCCATTCATTGCTAGGACATCCGATACATCATTAGCTACCCTCTGGAGTGAGACTGACTTCTCAGAAGTGACTATGCCTACCTTCAATTAAGCCCCTACAGAAGAGCTGTTTGGGCTGGATTAAAAATTAGGAAAAAAGGGGTCTTCGGTTTTATCTCCCCCCTATTATGGGGGGTTCATGCCGAGGGATAGCATTGATGCTAGTATGGTGGTACTGCTCCTATGATTGCCTCGATTATCTTGTCTAGAATAGCTGGGTCAGCACCCTTGCCTGTCACCCATGCCTGCTTCAACCCAGATGCTACCTTCTCTAGGACAGCTCCTGAGTGGCTGAATGCCTTACTAGCTAGTATCTCACCGAAAGCTATGTACATACCCCAAAGAGCTGGTGGTACTCCATTCTCTGTTAGTATGACCCTGACAGTCTCAATAACATTAGCAATTGGTGAGGACGCTGACTCGAACCTAGCGTCCATTAAGGACTTGACCTGGCTGAACCTGGTACCGACGGTGTCTGGCACGTACTTAGCCCTGTACTTCTCGAGCATCTCCCTTAGTCCACGTACGTAGGGCATGGCCTACCCCACCCCCTAACCAAGTATTAACTTGATTATCTTGTCTAGGATGGCTGGGTCAGCACCATTCGCTGTTACCCAGTATGCCTTCCAGCCCTCAACCTCCTTCTCAAGGGCTGGGCCTGAGTGGCTGAATGCCTTACTAGCTATCTTGAATGCGAAGCTGTAGTAGACGGCGTGCTGACCCACAGGTACTCCCTCAGCCTCTAGGATGCCCCTAACGAGCTCTCTGATACTTACCATGGGCCCCATACCCTCAGCTACTCTGGACTTAGCTATGGACTCTACCTGACTGAACCTGTCCCTGACAGTGTCGGCTACTACCTTAGCAGTGAACTTCTCGACTCTATCCCTTAACGTCCTGACGTATGGCATGGCTCACTTATCACCCTCATGGATAATACTTCCATGAAGCACTTTAAGTAGGGGTGCTAAACTATGGTGTCTTATCATAACGCATTTGATTTTTGCCGTGTAACCATATAGTGTGTGAATACTCTAAATAGATGGTGAGTTAGGGATGGAGGGTGGGAAGGCTAAGAAGCATTTGAGGATACTTGACGAGGCTGACATAGCTTCTGCTCAGGCACTGCTTGAGGAGCTCGATCCATGGTTGAAGAGGAGGGTTATGGCTGTGGTTCATAGGGCTATACATACTATTGACTCATACGCTAAGTACGTTGATAGGAGGTTGATTAGGGATGGTATTTACTGTGACTACAGCTCAAACATAATACCATTGCCTGACGGCTTCAGGATCGTTATTGAGATGAGGCTATACGCCGTGGATAAGGATATCGTTAAGAAGCATTGGAGGGCCCTATACCAGGGTGCTTACGACTATAGGGGGCCAGCCCACGAGTTTAAGAAAGCGTTTGACAGATTAATAGAGGGTGAGGTAGATGTCGGTGGAGATGAGGCTGGTTCTTCCGAGGCAAATATATCAGAGGCTGGAGGAGAAAAGCAGGAGGGATAAGGTCTCGGTTGAGGACCTACTGATTAGGGCTATAGTTAAGGTCCTTGAGGAGGGTTGAGATGGGGGTTCTCGAGCTACTCAATAAGCTGTTCTACGGCTTAGGTCAGGAGAGCCTGAAGATCGAGTTACTAGGTATTCTGAGGGACCTAGCGTGGGAGGACCCTAACGACCCCTCAGTCCAGTCAACGATTAATGATATATGTAACTCCATAGTCGTGCTCCTAACCAAGCATGGGAGGAGCTACAGCGTTGATGCGTGCGTTAATGACGTTAAGAAGGCACTAGAGGAGGATAGGGCAAGAATGATATCTAGGGTAGTGATCGAGAAGTTGAGGAGGTCAAGAGGTAGGGGGTCAAGAACATCCAGAACTGAGGAGCTAATATAAAAACAAAACAGGTTTTTACTGTTCTTTCGTTACTAGCTCAAACATTAGCTGTATTATTAGTTCCTTAACCACCTGTTTGAATGCTGAGTTGAGGTCAATCCTTACCTTCTTCTGTAGTTCTGGGTCTTTAGTTGAGCGGTAATAATCAGCCATCCTTATGAGTATGTCAGCCTCGATGCCGAACCTGTCCTTAAGTTCCTGTACTCTCTTCATGAGGTACTGGTAGTTCTCCTCAGTTGGGTTCTCCTTGAAGGCACCGAAACTCGTGGCTAGCTTGGTTATGTACCAGCTAAGTTTGTCGAGGTTTGATGTTGATGTTCTTACTGAGGGTCTCTTCAGGAATCCCTCGTAGAAGCTTATTGCTTCGAGAATGACTTCCCACGTTACCTTGCCCGTCTTTTCCTTTAGGTAGGTAATCCTTTCATGAACCTCCTCAGGCACACGTATTGTTTTCCACTTTCTCACTCCTTACACACCCCCTACGTAGTATATGTGTATGGGGGTTAAAAACTTATCCTTTCTTAGGTATGTGTTTCTGGGTCTTGGTTTTGGGTTATGAGAGGTATGAGAGGGGTAAGAGGGCTGAGTTGGAGCTTGGTAGGAGGTTGTTGAGGGTTGGTTACTTCGTTATGAGGTCTCCAGCCTCGGGTAGGAGGGCTAGGAGGTTTAGGTACCCTGACTTAGTGGCTATTAGGAGGGGTAGGGTCCTTCTTTTTGAGGTTAAGCTTAGGAAGCATAGGGATACTATCCACATTCCTTGGAGGCAGGTTGAGAATCTCTGTTATGCTTCACAGCTGTGTGGTGGTGAGGCCTACATAGCTGTCTACATCCAGGAAGAGAAGGAGTGGTTCTTCTTTAGGTTGGGTGATCTTGAGGTGCAGGAGCATGAGGGGGGTAGGAGGTACGTTATTACTGTATCAATGTTTGAAAAAGCGTTGAGGTTTGAGGACGTGGTTAGTGATCACTCATTGTAGGTAACCCTATGTAGGCACTCATCAATACATTTCCTGACCTCTAAGGGATCCCTACACTTCCTCATACAGTACTTGAGGCACTCATCGTATTTCCTAGACATTGACATAGAGAGGCTCACTCACTCCTTGAGTCTTAGTAGGAACCACCTTCCGTGACCCCTTACTGTCCTTCCTACTTCCTTGAATCCTAGCCTCTTGTAGGTGGCTCCTGACCTTCTCATGTCCCCCGTCATGACTAGTGCTATGACTGCTGATTCACCCCTCCTCCTCAGCCACTCTATTAGGCATTTATGGGCCTCCACAGTTACGTGTCCGTACTTCTCCTTGCACTCCTCAACCGTGGCTACCCTCCTTATGAACCATGTTCGGTCCCAGTCTAGGCGGTACTTCGTGAGGATTGTTGGGTTCGTCATGACGTGAATAGTGAATAGTACGCACCAGTCCCCACCTATGCAGTAGACAAGGTCCGCCCTCCTCCTCATGTATGGCGCGCTCTTTACGTAGCCGTAAGCGTTGTACTTATCCATCAAGAACCTAAACACCCTACGCTCACCAGGAGTCAAGACCCTGTATAGAGCACCCCTACCACACTCAAGGAGCTTAATCAAGAACCAACCCCCAAACACAAAACCACTACAGACCTAATGAGCGCACCGCATATATGGAGTATAAGGCATATATGCGGGGGGTCATGGTTGTGAACACAGCTGTGGTTAAGGCGTGAAACCCTGTATGTCTTGCTGTAGGTTCTCCCTGCAAATATATGAGTACTTATAATCCTGCGTACAGAGTGTTTGTTGGTGAGGCCCTTGTCGAGGGGTTCTGCGCGTAGGTTCCGCTCTATGTCCCGCCCATTCTTTAGGCGTAAGAGACGCTTTCATGAGTGGGTTGAGTTGGTTAGTAGGATGTTGAGTAATATGCTGGGGGAGAACGGGGAGATCCACTATACTGAGGTAGCCTACATGTTCGATATATCGCCAAGCTATGCGAGGGAGATACTTAAGGCTGTAGCCAGCACTAACAACAACTTCAGGTATGAGAAGGGAGTGCTAAGGAGGGTCAGTCCCACCCAGGTGGGCTCCACAGGAAATTGAGGGGTCAGTCCCACCCAGGTGGGCTCCAGGAGATGCATAGGAAATGGAGGTGATGATTTTGGGCAAGAACATCGAAAGGAGAGATCTGCACGCACAAACTAAGGAAGTGATTAGAGAGAGCGAGAGCTCTCTTAGAGAGAGAGCGGGCGTAAACGTAAACGAAACGTTTACACTCTCTCCTCTCTCACTTAACTCTCTCTTGCCAGAAAGAATAAGAGAGAGAAGTGTGTGTGCATCTGATGTGGCTGGGGATGAGGGTGTGCGCATTCCTGTCTCCTTCAGGGTTAGGGACAGCGTTTACATGCTCTACAAGAGGCTGGATAAACGTGAGAAGAGGCTGGTTAGGGCCCTTCTTGAGGTCATTATCAAGCAAGTGGCTAGTGGTGCTTTCGAGGTTAGGGCTGAGGATAAGAACGTGATTATCAATATGCCTGTAAGCCTATCCGTCAGCATGAGTGGTAGTTCCCCCAGCTCCTCACCTGAGCATGATGAGGTCCTACTAAAGAGGGTTAGGAGACTCGAGAAGAAGCTTAGGGAGTATAGGAAGGAGCTGGAGGAGTATGAGGAGGAGGTTAAGAGGCTTAACACCCTCCTTAAGGAGAGGGAGCAGAGGTTGAGGGAGCTTGAGGCTAGGCTTAAGGAGGTAGACATTAATACGCTGAAGTCTAAGGCTGAGGCCGAGGTCGTTAAGAAGCTCAAGAGCACTCTATGGAATTTAGTTAGGAAGAATATAATAACGAAGTTTCAACTAGCCATAATATTTAGGGAGATGGGGTGGCAGTAATTGCCCTACGCAATTAAGGCTAGGAGGTTCTTCAGGGACGGTACCGAGGAGCTCATTACTGAGCCTGAAGCGACGTTATAGAGGTAGTGGCATGAGGTGGTGCTTAAACCAATGAGAGTTAAGGTTGTACTAATTCTTGAAAGGTTCTCAGTGTTTAAGCGTGATGGCTTCTACATAGTTAAGGACATAATAGAGCCTAGAAGGCAAATAGTGATAAGGGATATGAGGGATGTCTCAGAGCTACTTAGGATTATATCAGAGATCATAACCCAAGGTTTTAACGAGTAATAACTTACTCTAAAATCCTTAACTCCACCTCCCTCGTTCTTAGGTCCTTAGGTATGGGTATGACTAGGAAGTCACTATTCTCGAGGTCCCTAGGCACCTTAAGAATGAGGACCTTCCTCCTATACCTATGAGAAGCTACGGACCTCACCTCCTCACGTAGCTTTGAGTACCTATAACCCCAAACAACAGAACCGTTAATCACGACCCTAACCTTCTCAACCAAAGCAAGCACCGAGAAAGTAGTTAGGGTAACGAAACTTAAATTTGGTGTACCCTAAGGGTCAAGTAAGCACAGCTGTGAAAAAAAGGAAAATCAGGAATCAAGATCGATTACGGGGCGGGAATCAACATCAGTAATCAGGGGTGCGAGGGGGGATTCATTAGGCCCAACCCTCACTGAGCGCCTCAGAATCGACAGTAGCTTCCTCGATAACCACTCATGATATATTAGATTCGTCGTTTCCTCAACAAACCAGTAACCCTTACAGTAAACACCTATGCTCTCTGGGGTTATTATGAATAGTAGCGTCTTAGGTATTATCGCTATGAAGTTCTGACCCAGCAGAACAATCTTCGGTGTGGATGTGATAACAACATCCTTCCCACTCGTAAACTCCACGTGTAACACATAATTGACGGCATCAAGACAGACGTTACGGATCCCCTTAGAATAAACCAACCTCCTCCTAACGCCCCTGACACATTTGAAAGCAAAGCTGACCTCCTCCTTGAACGTGTCAGCATCAATGTCACGGGCTAAGTAAACAGCGTAGTCATAGACCTTACCACCATACTTGATCCCAGCTGTGGCTACGTTATAGTACAGCACAAATGGTGTCCTATCAAGTAGCCTATCAATCTCTTCCAACTCCCTAAGTAACCTATCAACACTCATTCTCCCACCTTCTCAACTGACCATGTTATGTTGAGTTTGTAGCCCATTGCCTCAACCTTACGCTTCAACCTCTCAATAGCTTCAGCCACTAACTTCAACACGAAGTCCTTAGGTACCTCAACATCTTCAGCTTCCTCAGGTGTTACGTAGGGTCTTAGAAACCTTGGGTGCCCAGTTATGGTTGGTCTGTAAGTTATGTGTAGCTTTATATACTTCTTGCCCCTCTTTGTTGTAGCCCAAGACCTTACTAGTAAGTCAATAATTATGAACCCTGTCTTCTTGTCATAGTGGTAGCTAATGACTTCAGCATCACCATCAAGAACCTTAACATTATCAATAAATGCACACTCACCAGCAAAAACCTTAACACGCTTAACTCCATACCCCCTAACAGACCTCTCTAAACTCTCTATCCTATCAAGGTATCTCTCTAAGTCCTTTAACGCACTATAAATTCTCTCAATATCCATTCACTTCACCTCCTCAACAACTCTTAATCCACCTTTTTCATCCAATTCAGCTTTGAGATACTTGCCTCCTGTAGCTTCAGCGATCTTCCTTAACGATTCATTAGAACCCTGAATCATTATTGCTACCAATGATGCGTTATTCTTCTTGAAGACATCAGGGTCAGTAGTTACTTCGTCCTCACCATCAGTTATTATTATGACGGTATTGGTGTACTCACTAAGCTTACGCTCCCTAAGGTCACTAATAGCCGTCATTAATGCTGTATCAATTGAGGTACCACCACTGCTTTCCACCTTCAGTATGTGCTCTAAAACTTCGTAAGGATCCTCAATAGGCTTATCAGGATACACCTTATAGTCAAAGAACCTAAGGAAATACTTCCTACCCTTCATCCTAGCCAGCTTGAATATAGCTAACGCTACGCTCCTAGCCCAAACAGTCTTCTCACCAGCCATAGAGCCAGACTTATCAATTATTACGTAGTAGGCACCCTCCTTAGTAATTACCTTCTCCCTAGCAAGTAATCCATTAGACATTAGCTTAGCCTCAAATACTTCATCAGGTAGTGCTAGGTCTCTCGCTAGGGCCTCCCAGGGCTTACGTGTTGTCCTGTATCCGTAGATCTCATCACCGTGCTTGTCACGCTCCTTAGTGATGCTGACGAATTTGGGCATAGAGTCGATGATCCTCCCAGCTGTGGTCAGCATCTCCCTAAAATCAACCTTCCATAAAGCCTCTAACGTCAAGTTAAGTATCTTCTTAAACTCCCCAGGCTCTTTTCCTGCTTGCTTACCCCCCACTAGCTCCTCAATAGCCTTAGCATTCTTGGTAGCGTTCTCAGCGTCAGCGATAGCCGTAGCCATCACTCTCTGCATATCAACATGCTTATTAATAGCCTGAATAACATCATTAACTATCTTCTGACCTTGCTGATCAAGCCTATAGTCACCAGATCTTATAGCCTCTACTCCTTGGTTACTTAAGATCTGCTTAAACAACTCCTCAAGCTTATCAAGCTTATCTCCCTCTCCTTTCTCGTTAAGCTTATCTCTAATCTTCATGATGATTGACTTCACTAAAGCCAACGCATATATCTTACTCATATCATCATTGAGTGTAGTTAATGGCTTAATTCTCTTGTAGCTACTAGACTCAACATATTCCTTCATAAAGTTTCTTACCTCCTCAAGGATGTTGTCAGGGTTTTTGTCAGACCTAATGAGGGGCACTACAGAGTAGTGGGTGTAGTAAGAATCAGTAGCTATGACCTTGAACTGAGGTATCAGGTAATATAACGGTAGGTACTTCTCACTCTCATCATAGCTCTGAAAAGCACTAGCAAACTCCTTACTAAGCTCTTCAGCCTTAATGCGATAGATAAGATCCTTGGTAGTGAGATTAACTAGGTTGTTCTCTAGGTCCTCAATATCCATCTTCTTTCTAGGCTTCATTCTTCTTCACCATTCTTCTTCTTTAGGGAATCTACTATGGTGATAATTATTGCTGAAATGAAGTATATCAGAACTATAATCTCCCATAACTCCATCATTACTCACCTAATGCCTTAGCTACTGATTCCTTGAAGTCGTTTATTAGAGCCTCAACCTCACCTATGATGCTTGAAGCCCTCGGGATGTCCTGTAATCGCTTAATCCTCGCTATTAACTCCTTAATCAGCACTTTACCCTGTCTCCTTAACTCCCTAAACTCGTTAAGATCCCTAGTCTCCCTGATTTTCTGGGTGACATTCTTTAGTTCTGTTATTAGGGTCTGTATCTCCCTCATCAGCATTGAAGCCTCGGATAGTCCTACCTCAGCAATAACCTCCTCAACCTTCTTAATGTCCTCTTCATTATGGATCGCCACTAAGCGTAGAGCATCAGCTACGTCATCAAGGCTCACAGCTGTGGAGCCGTAAAGTAGCGAGAACGCTGAAGCCACCTTAAGAACCTTAATCTTCCTACGATCACTTAAGATGATGTTCTTCTCTTGAAGTTTAGCTAAAGCCTCAATGTACTTTGATAGTATCGTATCATTGGATTTTACAGCCTTAAATCTTTTAATGACTTCAGTCTGGAGTTGCTTAACTTCCTGTATACTTATAATAGGTACTAAACTGTCAGCCTCCTCAAACTCAATACCTTTGATCAGGAGGTCCTTCCAAGCTGTGTTAGGCACATACTTCACAAACCTCCTAATTACCAACCTATCATAGAAAGCCATGTCTTCAGCATCACTAGAGATTTCGTTTGACGCTGTGTAGAATCCTAGCCATTCAACTTTAACCACTTGGTCACCATATCTATACTCTCTCTCGTTAAGGATTCTTAATAGGGTGTTTCTTATGGCACTTGAAGCCTTAAAGATCTCATCCAAGAACACTATATTAGCAGTTAGTATTGTATTATTGATTACACGCTGTATCCTTCCCTCCCTGTAGGCCTTAATATCTAAAGCACCAAATAGCTCATCAGGCTCTGTGAACCTTGATAGTAAGTAGGTAAAGACCTTACCGCCTACTAGCTTACCTAGTGATTCTATTAACGCTGTCTTTGCAGTACCTGGAGCACCTACTAATATTACAGGTTCTCTACTAAGCAGTCCTACGATTATTGCATCAACTTCCGCTTCACGAGCTACGAATATGGAGTTGAGTTTGGATTTAATTTCCATTAATTTGTTTTGGGTTGGGGTGTTCATATTGGGTACCCCCCACGTAGTTTGTGACAAAATTTTTAAGTATTCACCTCCTTAACCTCCTTAACTCCTCCCTTAATGCCTTCACAACCTCACTAAGCTCCTCTAACCTCCTTTGTAATCGCTTCTTCTGGCTCTCCTTAAGTTTCTCCAACTGGAGCTTTTGCTCTATTTCCTTTAATGCTAGCTCTCTTGACTTGATGTATTGCTCTAGCTGGTTCTCGACATAGTCCTTAGGCATGTATGTCTCTATGATCCATATATTTCTACTGGTGCCAGCTAACTTGTTAAGCTCACTAATGGTGTTGTTAAGCTCCTTAAGGTTTGCCCTACTGGTTAGTATCCACCCAGCTGTGGTCTTGAAAGCACCCCTTTCCAATACGGCATAGAACTTTCTCCTTAAGCTCCTATACCTCGTAGGATCGACACTGAAGGTTTTCTTCTCAATAACCTTTCCATCCTCTGACTTTTCGTATGTTGTTCTAGCACCCTTATACTCTGTAGGAAGATCAAAGGTTACAAGTTTAACAGGTACTAATCCCTTAGATTCTAGGTACCTATATACATCCTCCTTAGTCACTTCGACCTTCTCTTCCTTCTCTTCTTCCTCAAGCTCCTCAGCTAGCCTTTCAAGCTTCTCTAAGATCTTGGACTTTTTGGTTTCAGTAGTTTTTACTTCTGGTATTAGCTCCTTAGGCGCACTTATCACTCTCTTATAGTAAATCGTTGAACCCCTTCCTCTGTAGCCTGTGTATGTCTTGCAGTAGACTACATCCTCAAGCTCTGGATATTTGAATACTAGCTCTTGGTACTTCCTCTTAGCAGTCGTTGATTCTGGGTACTTAGCACTTCCCTGCCAGTGCCATTCAACCCTGATTGCTTCAGCTGTTAGCCTCATTCCGCCCTTCTTGGGCTTGAACTCAATAATTGTGTATTTGTCGGTTTTCTTCTTTACTTCGACATTAACTTCAATGTAGTTGTAGATTATCTTTTCTATCGATGTTGGCTCCTTACCTAACTCCTTAGATATCAGCTCTACTAAACTGTCGCTGTAACTGGTTTCACGAATTGTTGGCTCTACGTAGAATGCTCTGAAAGGTTCTTCGGGGAGTTCCCCTCTTAAGATGTACCCGCCATACCTACCTTCTGAAGCATATAGAACCTGAGAAGGAGTTACAACTATGACTGACCTAGAGTCAGAATCAGTCCTAAAAACCACGTCTTCAGGTTTTAGGGAGACCTGGGTTTGGGGGGAGTTTGAGTTTAGGCCTGACCCACTCACTCGGGGACCCCCAAAGAATAATATGCGGGGGTGCTTAAAAAGGTTACCCAGCTGTGCGAAGAAGATAAAAACAGGTTTGGATTACGAGGAATCACCAATGCCTAGGATGGTAACGCCTGTAGCCCCTAACCTGACCCCTAGCCCTGGCCTTAGCTATCTCCCTACATAAGTCTCTATAGATACTCATATCGAACTCTAGGGTACTCATGACCTCTCTCTCAAGCTCATCAAAGTTGATACCATCGTTAGTTATCTCCCTGAGAGTATTTAGAACCCTCCTAACCACACTATACAATGCAGACACGTCTGGGTCCTTGCAGACATTATGCAAACGATAAACTACTGAGAGAATATCATTAGCAAGCTCACCATAAACTGGATGTGGCCTCCAGACCCATTTCCATCGGGTCTTAATTAGACCCATAGGGGAACCCCAATACATACTCACGGCAGGGCTTAAAAAGGTTACCCAGCTGTGCAACCATAACACACAACCAACATTCTCCCACAAGAGGACGAACCTTCAGACCCCGCATATATTCCATATATGGAATATATGCGCACCTACAACGCTTTTATTGCGTGAGAGCACATTCTTTATTGGGGGTACTCAATATGGTCTCGGTCGAGGTGAGGGAGGTACTTAATGATGGGGAGGGCTCAACAGTTGTTCTCTGGGTCTCTAGGCACCCACCTCTTAAGGCTCAGGTCAGCGTTTTGAGACAGAGGCTCGGTAGGGTAAGGATTATTCAGGTAGTTGGTGTGGTACCTAACGCTGACTACGTCATTGGTCTGGCCAGGAAGTACGGAGCTAAGTACGTAGTACCAGTACTACCGCTGTCATTCATAGCGAAGCTAGTGGAGGAGGCCAGAAAGCAAGGAATCACAGTCCTCTACGCTAGAATGGAAGTCATAGGGCAGTACAGAGACGTTGAGGAGGCCAAGCAGGTAGTTAATGAGTACAGAGAAGCAAGAACCATGACAACATACGCTGACGGCACCACCAAAGTACACGAATTCGTAAGATTCGAGAAAGTAAAAGCAGTAAAGCTAGAGACAGAGCCATTCTAGGAGGGACTGTCTGTGGGGTTTGGGAGGGTAGTTCTGTTTTTGTTTTGGTTGGGGCTCTAACTGTTTTTTTCTTGTGCACAGCTGTGTGTGCACCTGGGGTGCACCCCATTCTCTCTCCCCCCTTCAGTGATTACGTACTCTGTGTTTTGGGTTCTCGCGTACTGTGTGTTTTTGTTGGTTACCTTCTGTTTCTCCTTGGGTCTTGGGTTGTGTGTACTACTGACTCTTAAGCCCTAGCCATAGTTACTGCTTTAGGGGCATCAACAGCTACCCCTACAGTTAGTTC
>Ga0190312_1000351_pt1 | contig 15357 bp, 20 predicted proteins | sample 487007910_MG_FD_165046 | JGI IMG/M metagenome (GOLD analysis project Ga0190312, IMG submission 165046) | Hydrothermal vent sediment bacterial communities from Southern Trench, Guaymas Basin, Mexico - 4870-07-9-10_MG | ecosystem: Environmental > Aquatic > Marine > Hydrothermal vents > Sediment ... | reverse complement strand
GGTTAAGATAGTGCCTATTCCGTGGTGCTTGCATGTTAACGCTATTATAGCGTCGCTTGGCAATAGCCTAAATTCTGTTAATGCTTTGTAAAGCTCCTCTTCAGTATATATGCTCGGTATTAGTCTTATGTTTAGCCTTTTAATCAGTTCTCTAATTGCGTCAATTACTTCTCTGGGATATCCATGTTTCTTTATCCACTTTCTGGCCGTGTAAGCTCCTTTCACCCGTATCTATGTTCTAGGTAATGCATTGTTGAGGCATAGATAATCTCGTTATGAACCACTGTGTCAATGATGTAGTCTCCAGGGTTCGCTTCCAGCGTGGTTAATGCTTCCTCGGTTTTAGGTGTTTTGTGTATAATGTGGTAGAGTATGTTAGCATCAACAAAAATCACGGTTGCCAAGCCTCCCCCAGATACCTCTCTAGTTCCTTCTCGCTGGATTCGCCAAGGACGCCGATAAGGTCTTTTAGCCTCTCCCTCAAGTTCTTTTCAATCCTTACTCTAACCTCCTCACCCTCCCTAAGCTCTACAGGCTCTAACGGCTTCAACACACCTCTCTCATATCTCACTCTGACAACCTTTGACAATTCTAACCCCCCACCTAGATACTATGTACGTTGGAGCAATTAGCCTTTCCTAGACAGGGTATTTCCAGATTATCTATACTGAAACCCCTAACTATAATCGTTTGTGAAGTGTATTTCCAGTTGATGTTCCCTCCGGAAACTCCTTTTTATCAGCGCTTCTACCACCAATATAAGAGTGTGAGGAAGCTAGCTGAATTACTGCATGTGAGTAAAAGTGCTCTGCATCGTTGCTCGCATGAAGAGCAATCAATACCTTTAGCGTTAAGAGCGAGGCTCTACGAGGTTCTGAACGAAGAAGAACTAATACAGATACTAGGGGGAAGAACTTCTAAAAGGTATGGGCTAGTTGACAGCGAGGGAAGGCTGAATAAAGCAGTAGCCTTAGCGCTTCTCGCTGCAATGATGCAGGGTAATGCAGTGAAAGAGGAGGTACTGAGCTTCCTATTAAAGTATTATAAGAAAGAGCTACAGGAGAGACTTGTAGAGGTTCTACCGAGAATAGAGCTTAGATAGGTGCCCGAGTTCAAGAAGCGGCTTACCGAAAGAAACTGGGCTCATCGGAACATGTGATCTAAGTGATTAAAGGAAAAAGACCCTGACAAGGAACAGAAAGTACGAGTGACTGACCCTATCCACCAGCTGTAATTAAAATAAATAAGAAGCAAAGAAACCGCTAGCTATATCGATGTGAAGAGGTAAAATATCTTGAAAAAAGATATAAAGAAGGTTGGAAAGTTCCCTCGTGTAGGGGTCAAGATGAGTATGATACTGTGGACACTTATATCTTCTGTCTATAAATTATCGCTGCCACGTGGTGAACAAATATGATAAAGGTTAAGGATCTGAAAAAGAGCTTTGGTACGGTTAATGTACTTAAAGGGGTATCCTTCATAGCTAGAGAGAAAAGGGTTCACGGCTTAATAGGACATAATGGTGCCGGTAAAACAACAACTTTAAGAATAATCCTTGGACTTTTAAAGCCAGATCATGGAAGTGTAATAGTTAATGGATATGATGTCACTAAGAGACCTGAAATAATATGGAGAAAGAGTGGCTATGTAGCTGAAGAGGAGGGATACTATGATTATTTAAATGCTTATGAATATCTAGAGTTCTTCGCCAAGGCGTATGGTCTTACTAAACACGAAGCGTATAAAAGAATTAAGAATCTTTTAGAAATGCTAGGAATGGAAGATTATGCTCATAGAAAGATTATAACGTATTCAAGAGGAATGAGAAGGAGACTAGCGTTAGCTCGGGCATTACTTCACAATCCAGAAATTCTAATCCTTGATGAACTTATGAGCGGTCTATCTCCTGAAGTAGCTAAGGAGATCAGAGATTTAATCTTGAATCTAGCCAAGGGGGAACTGGCAGGAAAAACTGTACTAATATCATCGCATAATTTATGGGAGGTTGAGCAAATATGTGATGATATAACCATATTATACAAAGGACGTGTAGTCTTTACTGGTACCCTAGAGGAGCTAAAAAGTACTGTAGGTATTAGACCTAGATTTAGGATTAGGCTTTCCCATCCCATTAACCCCGAGATTCTTAACGATTTACAGTCTTCTCTAAACTTTAAATTAATAAATATCAATAATACGGAATATACTATAGAATGCGGTGAAGAGACCGTTATGAAAGTTTTAAACGAGTTTTCTAAAGCTGGTGCTAACATTTTATCTTTAAGTGAAGAAAAGATGTCATTAAATGATATATATAATGAATTATGGAGGCGATTAAAATGGGAGGAGTGGGAATAATCATAACTAAAGAGTTGCTACATGTAGTAAAGAATAAGTCGCTTTTAGCTCAGCTAATTTTTATTCTAGTTTTCTCTGTAGTATTTCCTCAGATCTTTGCCTATTCGATGATTAACTATGAACGTGTTACTCCCCAAAAAGTATTTACGTTAATTGAGCTTGGTAAGTATTATCCATTGATGATAGGTGTTCTTTTCGCATCTATTTTAGCTGGTGAAAGCTTTGCTGGTGAAAGAGAGAGGAAAACTATGGAAATACTAGCGGCAACGCCCCTCAGTGCTAAATCAATATTTATAGGTAAGTTGCTATTCTCAATACTCATAGCACTACTCTTAGAAATTCCTACATTCATGAGTTTCACATCTGCTGTTTACCACTTAAAAGATACTGCACAATTAAATAATATAGAGTTCCCTACTTCAACGTACCTTCTAGCATGCACCCTCTCATCATGGTCTCTCACAATCCTAGTGACAACAGTTGTCATCACCGCCTCTCTACTAGTTAAAACAAAGGCTGCCGCAACAACATTCGCATTCACTGTATTATTACCCATAGCGTTATTAATAACCGCTGTATCTCTATACAATATAACAATAAGTGACGAGTTAATCATAGCCATATCCGCGCTATTCTTAATAGTATCAATCACGGTGTTATCACTAATACTCAAGCATATAAGTAAAGAACTAATGATCTTAGGGTTCATGAGAAGGTAGCAGGAACATGTTTATTAATAGTAATACATTACTGAGATTAAAATCGCCAATTAAGGTATATATTGAAGTAGCGAGTGACCCATGCACTAGAGTTTGTTTCATATACTCATGGAAATATAGAGGTAATGGGGATGACATTGAATATGATATTAACACGGCTCCAAAATGAATTTCAACCTTATCAACACCATACCTACGGAGATTGCAAATTATAGAGTGATCGCATCTGAAATTCCTTCATAAACAAGTTGTAATCTATACAATAATCTCTAGTTTTAGAGTGTGATACAAAATAGGGGTTATTTGACTCAGTTATGTATTAGGTCTGGACCTACGATTGTTATTCTCGGGACTTCCGCACTATAATATTCATTAATGATGCTTATCATCGTGATAAAATCTATGAAACTTTCTATTACAAGCTTATTTAATGATCAGAGAATCCATATAAGACGTCTTATTTATAACTTCACTAACTTTAGTCGCGATAGTATGGGTCCTTTACCAGAGCTTCATGAAAGGGGTCTTTGGGATGTAGTGTTCAACTAATTTTAACAGGGTGCAGTATGTCATTAGTGCTGCTATTCCGTCAATGCATAGGATCACTGCTTCATCCATGCAAATCGCCGTATTTCCAGTTGATAGAAGAGCGATTGACCAGAAGCTCACCCATAGAAGTATTATGGAGATTAGTATGGCTTTAGATAGGTTTATCCTCGCCAAACGCACTATTAGGTATACTATAAATGCTAAAATCACCCCCCATAGTGTATCAGTTGTGATAAACGCTAACAGATTATAGAGTGTTAGAGGAACTTGGTCAGGATAGAGAATCCCAAGTAATGGATATAGAAAGCCCGTATAGCCGATATTTACAGAAACTATAGATAAAAGCAATAACCTCTTAAATAATGTCACTCATCTCACCTCCTATACAAGAAGCACCATAAACCATAATATTACTGGTGCTAATGGCAAGTTTGTTAACTCGTAACCTGAGTAAAAATTAACGACAAGAACCACTGCATAAATGGCTACAAAATATTCTTTGTAAACATATGTGGAAAAGCTCATCCAAATACTAGGATGACCATACCAGCTATTATAGGTTGATCAAATATTTTCCATGCCTTCTTAGCCGGTATGTACATGAAGTTCATTACCGTTATCTCTGATAGGTAATAGGCTACTTTTGAAAAGAAAGCACCAGAGGGCTCCTTGTTTGGCATAGTACTTATACCTCATTAACTGAGGTTCATAAGACATGTTAATATTATAATATAGTTATGGAATAATCAAGTAATAATACAATAAATACTAAGGTTGTAAGAAAAAGTAGTTGCGTGCTTCTCCTTGGTAATGGCTTATAGATAGCACTACTTAAGCTTATGGAAGCGGTTCTAGCTATATAGTAGAGAAATAAGCATTTAGTAGAAACAATGATGGCATCAGCTATACATCCACTAAAGACCTCATTCATACTGGACATATAGGCTAGGTAGGCTAAACCTATACCTAAAGGTTCTGCGGAAACCAAGCCGAAGAGCCATAACAGTATTATTATCCTTCTATACACTCTTTTTCACCTTAATGAGTAACCAAATCGGATGAGCTTACTTAGTTTAACGTCACAACTAGTCTTTTCTGCTATAATAATAACAATACCTACAAACAATAATCCCCACTTAACATTCATTAGTAATACGCGTTCCGCACGATTTTAATGTGTATGGGGTCCCAAGCTCGATTCTTATTCTAGATCCTACGCTTCTAGCGATGACCAAAAGCTTTAAGGGTATGAATCTCAGAACGGCATCAATGACCAGGATTACATCATTATTCTTCAGAACCCTAGCCATTTCACAAGTAGCGTTAAGATCGGTTAAGGCTGCATTAGGTACAGCACTAGGTATCGCAGTCCTCTCCACAATACTCATAATAATGCTGACCATACCATACACATATTCAACAGGAACCAAGGTTGAGAACGCAGTGAGACCCAAATGAAATTCGTCGATAAGCTTTTGGAGCTGTGTTATACGTTGTTGCTACAATGGTATACCTTGATCTAGGTGTACTGTCTAGACCATACGTACTTACACTGATAGCTTGTTTAATGGACTGTGGTGGGTCGTACCTCGGCTGGCTTAGTATTAGGAGAGGTCCGAAGAAGCTGAAGCTAGCTGGAGGGACGTCCACTGCTCTTGGCATAGCACTGCTCTTAGCACTCATAGCTAGATCCCTCAGAATGCTGTGATGGCGCATCTAGCATCTTTTCTAGTTGAGTCAACAGATGTAGACCTGAAACTTATAAGCAAGTGTTTCAGTAGGTAATGGAGCATTGAAATGTTTATGCAGGATTTACAAGCTTCTTTGATTATCATACCCGCTTTGTAAAGCATGTAAGGTATTCTCTAAGTTTACTCTTTTTCGTTGGGGTTTCGAAAGGTCTTTCTGATTCCTCTTGGTGTGCCTAAGGAAATAGTAGGGCCATGTCTCTAGTAGTACTCTGAGGTGACTGTAATGGTTCTTATTCCTGGCTATAAGTGGCTTGAAGTGGTTCCTAACAGACGCGGCGGTAGGCCTACCGTTAAAGGTACTAGAATAACTGTCGACGATATACTAGAGGCCCTCGCTAGTGGTTGGAGTGTTGAGGAGGTTGCTTAGAACTATAAGATACCCGTGGAAGCGGTTTACGAGGCACTAAGATACGCATTAAAGGCTATAAGGAAGGTTGAGGTAATTGCTGCCGAAACTACTAGCTAACGAGAACATACCATGGCCACTTGTAAGACTCCTCAGAAACATGGGGTTAGACATCCTTTGGGTCCCCGGGACTAGCTATCAAGGTATAAGTGACGACAAAGTGATAAACCTAGCTAACAGGACTGAGAGAATGATATTGACGAGAGATAGCGACTACCTAAAACCTAGCTTGAGGAGAAGAGCTAGACATGGAGCACTCTACGTAGCCGAACCCATAAGAAAAGATAAGCTTCCCCTTTATAAGAATAACCATTAGTAAATAACTAGGAGAACTAAAACGCTTAGGGTTACTTACTCTCATGAACAATAATTAGTTCGGCGTAATTTACAGCTGTACTTACATACTAAGAGATAACACGTAAGGAATAGCTGAACGAAGGAATGACCAGAATGGCGGGCATATCCTCAAAAACAATACTAATAAGGCCATCCAAGCCAGGAGTAATCAATATAGAAGGAAACGCCACAGCAATAACATTAACACCATAGCTTTTAATTAAGATTAAACCTCCGTTATTAAGCATTTATACTAAGCTAGTTAGTGATGGTGTTTATTAGACCTATTTTCACTGTTTATTAATTATATCACTGCAGTTTACGACCTCCTTTACCGCTGTATACGGTGATCGTATACGTTATTTACGAGGATAATAAACACTGGCTATGAGGGTAATAGACTGTAGTGAAGGGCTTAATAAACAACATATATGCTGTTTTGTCTCTTTATAGAGACTGAGCATAGATACTACCGCTACCAGTTTTGTGGATACCTGCACCTATAGTACGTGTAGGTCATGAGGTATGCTCAAAGCTTAAGACACTACAGCAATACGCAAGAAGTCGGGTAAGGCAGAGACACTAGAGGTCTAAGAACACTTTCACTTTCTTGTAAATTTAGGAAGTGAGTTAAAGAAAAGATATCTTGGTTTAGTTCTTTAGTACTTAAAGCATCTGTCTATTCCCCAAGGATTTTATCAGCATCCCTTACGTAGAGCTGGGGTTTAGGTATATTTAATGCTTAGCAAATCTTCTGAAGAGCTCGCCTGAGATCTCTATGTATTTCTCGACGTCTTCCTCAGTATGCATAGCTGATATGAACCACTCCTCGAACCATGCCCCGCCGTAAGGTATGATGCCTTCTGCGAGCATCCCTAACCACCACCTATACCATAGCTTCTTATCTGTTCTGTAAGCCTCCCTAAAGTTTCTTGGAGCTTTATCTAACTTGAAGTATATTGACCCCATATTACCTACTTGAGTAATTGCTACTGTTAAGCCAGCATCTTGAGCTACTTCCTTCAGCCCCTTCGCTAGCTTCGCGCTTAGCTTAGTCATTCTCCTATGGGTGTCCTCAGTAAAGACTTTAGTAATGCATGCTAGTCCTGCCGCTGCGGAGAGAGGATTGGCGTTGTATGTCCCGTAATGAACCACCCTACCTACAGGAGTTATTTCCTCCATGTACTCCTCCTTACCGCCAAAAGCAGCTAGTGGCGTGCCTCCTCCAACTACTTTACCTAACGTAATCAGGTCTGGCTCAACACCATAGAGCTGATAAGCTACGGAAGGTGCAGCATTAAATCCTGTCTTAACTTCATCAAATATTAGTAGCACAGCGTAGTAGTCTGCGAGCCTCCTTAACTCCTTCAAGTAGCCTACTTCAGGCAGGATCACGCCACTGTTGGTCTGTATGGGCTCCGTCACTATAGCAGCTATCTCGTTCTCGTGTTTCTTGAGGAGATACTCTATGCAGTCTAGATCATTGAAGTGAGCAACGAGTGTGAGTTTAGCGACTGCTTCAGGAGTTCCTTCAGAGTCAGGTATAGAAGCAGGTACGTGCTGAGAGCCCATGAGGGCGTACTTTCTTGGCTTATCACTGATTAACAGGTAATCATGTGCTCCATGATAGGCGCCTTCCATCTTAATAACCTTATCCCTCTTCGTTACAGCTCTAGCTAACCTCACCGCATACATAGTTGCTTCACCGCCCGAGTTAGTAAACCTAAGCATTTCTAGAACAGGTATTCTCTTCCTTAACTCCTTTGCGAGAGATAGAGCCTCAGGTGTTGGAGCTCCTAAGAGCGTTCCCTTTTCCTCTACTTGTTTTCTTATGGCTTCTATGATTGCAGGGTTCCTGTGCCCGGCAGTCATAGCGCCATAAGCCATGCAGAAGTCTATGTACTCATTCCCATCAATGTCCCATACCTTAGATCCATAGCCCTTCGCTATATATACAGGGTATGGTTTAAAGAATTGAATAGCGCTATTAACACCGCCTGGAAAATACCTTGATGCTTCTTCGAAAAGCTTCTTAGAGCCTGGTGTTTTCTCTAGGAACTTATTAACTTCGGGAGGTATAGAAGTGCTCACGAGGTACCACCTACATTTTAGTATAGATAGTATATACTTTTAAAGTTTCATTAAGATATAGCATAATAATTGCGGGATTTTTAATTAGAAGATGAAAATTAGTGAGAATATTTGTACCCACACAAAGTATGTATGCATTTATTATCAAAGTATTTAAGTAAGTTCTTTAAATATAATTTTGTGAGGTGTAGTAGAGCGTGGAGAAGGTAATTATTGCTCTATGGGCAACCGTAGCATATATGGCCTTCGTCCTTGCAATAGGTTTCTGGGCTTCAAGGAGGGTTAAGGACTTAGTGGACTACATAGTTGCTGGCAGAAGACTTGGCTTTTGGCTAACATTTGGCACGATTCTAGCAACATGGTTCGGTACTGGGGTAGCAGTTGGTGGAGCATCAATGGCTTATTCCTTCGGCCTTCGAGGAATAATCATGGATCCTATAGGTGCTGGCTTATGTATACTTCTCTTCGGATTATTCTTTGCTCATATATTGAGGAAGCTAAGATACGTTACGATTTCTGACTTCTTTAGGGTTAAGTACGGTAAGGCCATGGAGGTGCTCTCAATGATTATTCAAGTCATAGCATACATGGGCTGGACTGCCTCTCTGCTTGTAACCTTCGGTGATATCTTTGAAGTATACACAGGTATTCCGTGGGAGCAAGGTCTATTAATTGGCACGTTAGTTACGATAGTATATACTATGCTCGGAGGTATGTGGGCAGTTACACTAACGGACTTTGCTCAGATGATTATATTCTTAACAGGTATAGTTCTAGCTGTTCCCTTCGTTATCAATGTTGCAGGAGGTTGGGGGGTCATAGCTTCTAAGATACCGCCCGATATGTACTCCATACTTCCAGGCCCTAAGTTCGAGTACCTGGGTTATGTAGGCTTATTCGGAATGATGTACTACATATCTTCCTGGCTTGTACAGGGCCTCGGATCACTCTCGTGTCAGGACCTAGTCCAGAGGGCACTCTCAGCTAAGGATGCTAAGACATCTAGGTACGCTTCAATAGCCGCAGCAGTAGGTTACTGGACAATAGGTCTTATACCTGCGCTAATAGGAATATGGGCAACCATTATATTACCTGATCTTGAAAATCCGGATTACGTACTTCCGATGATCGCCTTAAAATACCTGCCTTTACCCATTTTCACAATATTCACCGTAGGTTTACTTGCTGCCCTAATGAGTAGTGCTGATAGCTCAATGCTTATTCCTTCATCTATGGTGGCTTGGAACCTCTTACCTATGGTCAAGCCTAACTTAAGCGAGAGAACTAAGCTTTTAATATCAAGAATACTCGTCCCTGTATTTGCATTTGCTTCCTTAGCTATCGCATTATGGGCTAAGACGATTTACTTCTTAATGAATTTAAGCTGGGAGCTCATCTTAATGGTTCAGGGCATACCATTCATTCTCGGGATTTACTGGAAGAAAGCTAATAGGTCAGCAGCGATAGCCTCCGTCATAGTAAACTTCGCTGTCTGGATACCACTGATATTCTTTGTGTTACCGCACTGCCTCGTGGTTGAGGAGGGAGTACTTGATTGGGCGGTATGGGACGCGATATACATTGCAGCTCTACCAGCACTAATATGCGGTACGATAGCCTTCATCGTAACAGCTCTATTAACACAGAAGAGAGATCCGCCGAGACCCCTCGTAGACATAGAGGGTAAGCCTATAGAGTAACTAGGTGGCTTTAAGTGACTATACTTACACCTAGAAAATTAGCAGAGTTGAGTAGTGAGGAAATTTCTAGGATAATGGCTAGATCGTCGTTGGATATAGAGTCCATTAAACATAAGGTTGAGGAGATAATTAACCGCGTTAGAAAGTATGGTGATGAGGAAATAGTTAGGTTTTATGAGAGCTTCTTCGGAAAAAGAGTACTTGAGAAGGAGAACATAAGGGTATCAGAGAGCGAGTTTGAGGAAGCCTATACTTCAGTTCCTGAGGACTTTATCGAAGCTATTAAGGTGGCGTTAAAGAACGTTGAGAAGTTCCATAGAGAGCAATTACCGAGGAAGCTATGGATTACGGAGGTAAGTGAAGGTGCCTACGTAGGCCAATTCTGGACCCCTATAGAAAGTGTAGGTGCCTACATTCCAGGAGGTAGGGCAGCATATCCCTCGACAGCCCTCATGACTATCGTTCCAGCTAAGGTAGCTGGTGTCGAGAAAATTATTGTATGCACGCCGCCAAGACCTGACGGATCCGTACATCCAGTAACCCTCGCGACCTTAAGCATCATAGGGATTAAGGATGTATTTAAGGTTGGTGGAGCACATGCTGTGGCGGCTATGGCCTTCGGAACACAGACCATCCCGAAGGTAGAGAAGGTCGTGGGGCCTGGAAACATATGGGTTGCTACAGCTAAGAAGTTACTGTATGGTATCATAGACATAGACTTTATTGCAGGGCCATCTGAAGTCCTAATAATTGCTGATGACTCAGCCAATCCTTACTACGTAGCTATCGACATGATTGCTCAGGCAGAGCATGACCCACTAGCAGCTGCTGTCTTAGTAACTACATCTCCTGAGTTAAGTAAGGAAGTCTCTGAGCTACTTGATAACTTAGTTAGGTCCTCGCCTAGGGGTGGGATAATTGAGGAGTCTCTTAAGAGGAACGGCGCTATAATAGTAGTTAATGATCTGAAGGAGGCCTTCGACTTCGCTAATAAGTACGCACCCGAGCACCTAGAAATTATTGTGAAGGAAATCAACTTAGCAGAAGTGACTAAGGTCATCAAAAATGCAGGCTCAGTATTCATAGGACCCTATACTCCTGTAGCTCTAGGTGACTATATATTAGGGACCAATCACGTATTACCAACAAACATGTTCGCCAAGAAGAGAGGTGGCTTAAATGTTCTCGACTTCATTAAAGTAATAGATGTTCAGTACGTAACAAACGAAGGAGTAACGAAGTTAGGACCCTATGCAGTAAAGCTAGCGAAGGAGGAGGGATTAGCAGAGCATGCAAACTCAGTTAAAGTGAGACTAAAGCGTACCGTTTAAGGAGAATAAATTATTTTTACTTCACTTAAACATCCACCTTCCTACCTTAATTTTAAGGTTAGGCTATAAAAGGCCGTGAGGTAGTATAGTTAGAGAACTAAAATAGGATCAACATAGGTAGTCCATTATTTATTTAGAGAATTTGGAGGTTCCTACAGCTCTATTAAGCCAAGAAACTTATAACGGGTTGAGCGTCTTCCCAAAGTGTTTACCTTGAGCATGAAGCTATGAAGCCCCTTTAAGAGTGTCAGAGATCCTCATTAAAGTGGTCAAGTAAAATAAAGGCTTCTATTATTTAAGATTTAGCTAAGTAGTAAGCACTTTACTTAGTAATGGGGGGTTCCTTGGAGAACGTACTGTCGCTAAGTAATGTATAAAGCGCTGTTTTCCATAAATTAAGAAAAATTACTTGTTAATCTTTTTGTTTTACCAGTCTTATGTTTAAGTAAATTATTTCCATAGATCATTAGCTTGTTTCATTAATCCCAACTCCTTAAGTTTCTCTTTTAGCGGTTTACCTGTCTCTGGATCTATCCCTCTTATATTATAGAATTGTTTAAGTAGTTTCTCGATGTTAGGTACATTTCCTGCAGCACCTCCTCTTGGTAGAGGCTTTAGGACTATCTTAGGTAGCTTCTCGTCTTCCCTTCTCATGCCTAACCTTACGTTGATACACCTCTTAATCATATAGATTCTCTTGCCAAGTGTGTTAAAGTCCTTAAGTTCTACCTTAATACCCGTTACTGCTGTGTAAAATGCAACCACGGTAGTTAACGATATCGGTGAGAACTTGCAGAGAATCAAGGAATCGTAGACCTCTCTGATATTCTGGAGCTTAACGAAAGCCTCTACTTTCTCGGGAGTTAAAGCAAATCTATGTGAGGGCTTAATACTTAACTCAGGAATTTCTAAGCCTTGATCAACAAAGTAATAGTCAGGCCTTAGATGGCACGCACCTCTAGAGCTTGTCGCGTATGTTAGTGCTTGGAGGGTGAATGCCCTTGGATCATGCATGGGTATCTCAAGCCCCTTCACATTAGCTGCTTCTTCAGGGTTTACACATAACTTTTTAGCAACAACTCTAGTACCTTCAGCTAGTATGGCGCCTATACCTTCCCTCCTAATTATTCTATGCAGCAACTCTACTACGGCACCGCCGTCACCCCATCTTAGTGTTAAGCCTCCTAGCTTCTCCTTAGTTAATACACCACGTTCGTAAAGGTACATGGCGAAGGCAATCGTTACACCGGTAGATATGGTGTCTAGACCATATGCATTACATAGATAATTAAGGTAAAGTATCGTATCAAGGTCATCAATACCGCATAAAGGGCCAAGGGCTGCCTGTGACTCATACTCTAAGGTATCGACCTTCTCTATGCCGTACTTATTGAAATATATTATTTTACCACACGCTATTGGGCAACCAGCGCACGCTAGAGGCCTTATGTAATATCTCTCCCGTAATGCTAAACCACTTATCTTATAGGCGGGAAATATTGAATCCTGAAAGTATTTAGCCGGCACATCGCCGAATGACATTCCAGTAGCTATGTAGCCTGCTGTACCATAGGTCCTCAAAGAGTGTGTGAATGGGCTTGATTCAATTTCTTTTAAGGCCCTGGAAACCAGTTCGGTCACTTTGCCTAGGTCAGCTATAAGTGGTTCCTTACTTCCTGAGACAGCTATTGCCTTGAGGTTCTTTGCGCCCATGACAGCCCCGAAGCCGCACCTACCAGCCGCTCTACCTTCATCATTAATTACCGAGGCGTACTTAACTAAGTTCTCGCCTGCAGGACCTATACATGCCACCTTAACGTCCTTGCTGAGCTCCTCCTTAATAGCGGCCTGCGTCTCATAGGTAGTGAGGCCCCAGAGGTCTGAAGCATCCTTAATCTTGACCTCCCCATCATTGATCCAAATATAGACGGGTTTTGGAGACCTACCAGTGATCAATATTCCATCGAAACCTGTTAGCTTGAGAGCTACTGGAAAGTGCCCGCCTGATGTCGATTCCCCCCAAATACCTGTTAATGGTGACTTACCAGTGATTGCGTATCTACTTGATGAAGGAACCTTACTAGCCGTGAAGGGTCCTGTTATAAATAGTAACGGAGCATCAGGTGATAGCGGATCTAAGTCCTTAGTTAAGTGATCATAGAGCAAAGCAGCAGCTAGCCCAGTGCCACCCACGAAGGCCTTCAGTACGTCATCACTTAACTCAATCGTACCTACCGACCCAGTACTTAAGTTTATCTTAAGTACCTTCCCGTGAAATCCCCTAATCACCCCAATCACCTAACCTACCGTACATGGCGTCAAGGAACAGCTGCTTGATTTCCTCTGTAGATATGGGCCTAGGTGAGAACAGCGTACATGGATCCTCAAACGCGTACTCAGCGAGAACATCCAGCTTACTCTTCAGTGCTTCCTCACTAATACCTAGCTCCTTGAGTGTTAGCGGCGCACCAACCTCCTTGAAGAATGTAGTGAACGTGCCTATTAAGTGACCCAGCGCGGAGCTGTAGTCATGCATGTCTAGTCCTAGTTCCTCAGCCAGCTCTAGATACTTGTCCGAGACCTCAGAGTAAAACTTAATGATGTAAGGTATGAATACCCCCACAGCGTAGCCGTGGTGGATACCGAATACTTTACCCAGCGCGTGACCTAAGCTGTGGGTAAGCCCTATACCTCCATTACTGAAGGCTAGTCCGGCTAGGGTAGCTGCTAGGTGCATCCTAAGCCTAGCCTCCACATCGTCAGGGCGCTTAAGTACTCTAGGAAGCCACCGCAGGATGATCTTAATGGCCTTCACAGCTAGAGCCTCAGTTAATTCAAAGGATGCGTGTGTGAGGTAGCAATCTACGGCGTGAGCTAAGGCATCCAGCGCGGTACATAGTGTGAGCTTCTTAGGCATTCCAACAACAAATCTCGGGTCGATAACCGCAAAGTCAGGTACTAGCTCAGGATGTATCACAGCGAACTTCCTAGGAGGCTTGAATGACTCATCAGTAATTACTGCAACTGACGTAACTTCAGAGCCAGTACCGCTGGTCGTAGGTATCGCTGCTAGGAGTGCCTTCCTCCTAAGCCCTAAAGGCTTCAAGGGATCAATTAACCTAAAGTCCACGTCAGGTCTCTCATAGAGAACCCAAGCAACCTTAGCAGTGTCTATGACGCTGCCACCACCAACAGCGACTATCAAGTCGGTACCGAACTCCTCCATAGCTTCAGCACACGGCTTAAAACTAGATGTAGGTGGTTCAGGAACTACCTTATCCCACACCTTAGTGGCGATGTCTAATGATTTAAGAATTTTCTCGACACTAAATGCTAAGACCTTAATGTGGGGGTCAGTAACTATGAATGCCCTACGGCGCTTAAATAGCGAAGCTACGCTCAAAGCGAATGCTTGGGTAGCGGCATACCCTATAAATATTCTTGGCGCAATGAACGTCGATATAACTCTCTTACCCTCAGATGAGCACATGGATTGGATAGCCTGCCTAACGATGGGGTTGTAGAGGTGCCAGTAAGTCATGGAAGGCATCCCGGAGATATATTTACGGTTTAACACTTAAATCTTAACTTAGTAAAGTAGGTCCTCAGGTTAGCATGCGCGAGTAACCAGTCTTCCCGACACCATTACTTACCATGTTAAGAGTAGTGCTATAAATGCGCCTATACAAGCCATGATGCCAGCAATCCCTATCCTAAGGTAACTTTCCCTACCAGTTAGGGTCTTTCATAAGCTCTCTTCACTTAATACCAACTTCTCTATAAATATTTAGATTAATACTAGGAAAAGCGTTAATACTATAGCGCTAGCTACACCGGCCTAAAACTTACATGACCGCAAATCACGTCGTGAAACTCATTAACACTGAAGCTCTTAAAACCTAAGCCCTTAAAGTGATTGATAATCAATCCCTCACCACCGAAGAAGTCGCCATATAGCTGTATATCTATCCTCATAGTCGGTGATATGCTTATCCCTTTCACTACTTCACTAATAGGGTTCAATATGTATACCTCATAGATCTCCTCAATAGCGAATCGTCCACTAGCCCGTATGAGTGCATGGAATTAACATTATCTCCCGAGTTAAGCAATACT
>Ga0190312_1000348_pt1 | contig 15427 bp, 11 predicted proteins | sample 487007910_MG_FD_165046 | JGI IMG/M metagenome (GOLD analysis project Ga0190312, IMG submission 165046) | Hydrothermal vent sediment bacterial communities from Southern Trench, Guaymas Basin, Mexico - 4870-07-9-10_MG | ecosystem: Environmental > Aquatic > Marine > Hydrothermal vents > Sediment ... | reverse complement strand
ATGCTTGTTTACGACGAAAGCGGCGAAAAGCATGAAATTCCGCTCGCTGAGATTGAGCGATTTGTGGGCGAAGGGTGCCTCGTCTGCACAGATTTCGCTTCAGAGCTTGCTGACATTTCGGTTGGGAGCGTTGGCTCACCAGAAGGCTTCTCAACGGTCATCGTGAGGAGCGAAATCGGTGAGGAAATCGTTGAAGGAGCAATCCGTAAAGGATATGTGGAGGCAAAAGAACTGAAAGAGGAGGAATTAAAAGAGGTTGAGAAGGTTGCGAGATTGAAGAAAAAGAGGCGGGGAAGTAGAAGAGAGAAAGAAAGAGAATGATGAAGGGCGCATGAAGCCGAAACTTGAAAAATTATTTTGATTTAATTTTTGCGTGATGTCGGCGGTTAAAGCGCCCCCGCACATATTCCGTGCCTACGATATTCGTGGCATATTCAATAAGGACATCTCTCCTTCGGTTTTTTTAAGCATAGGACTCGCTCTCGGCGCTCTCGCAGAGGAGCGGGGTTGGCATGCTGGCTTTGTCGTCGGCAGGGACATTCGCAAGACTTCGGATGCGTTGGCGAAGGCGCTTCAGGCGGGTCTGCTCGCTGCTGGCGTTGATGTTGCAGATGTCGGCGTTGCTCCTTTCGGCGTCTCCGCATTCGCAGGCTTCTCGCTGAGAAAGAGTGTGGTTGCCTTCGTCACTGCTTCGCACCTTCCTCCCGAATGGAACGGCTTGAAGCTATATCTGGGGGAGGGGATTGCCTTCTCTGAAGCGGAGAACGAGGCACTTCGGGAGCTTGTCCTTTCAGGTAAAGCGGAAGAGCGGAGCAAAGGCTGGAGCGAAGTTGGAGCGTCCCATGCGTTGAGCATGCGAGAGGAGTATATAGAGCATCTTTCCTCTGTCTTTGACTGCCGAGACTTCAAAGGGCGTGTGCTGCTTGACTGCGGTAACGGTTGCATGGGACTTGTTGCGTTGGATGTCATGCGAAATGCGGGCGTTGAGCATGTTGATGCGCTCTTTCCGAACCCTGACTGGAGGTTTCCGAACAGAGCGCCTGAGCCTACCGCAGAGAGCATTCGTGCGTTGCGTGAGGAAGTCCTGCGTAAGAATGCTGATTTCGGTGCCGCTTTTGACGGCGACGGCGACAGGGTAGTTTTCGTTGACGACTGCGGAAGAGTTTTAAGTGCGGAGCATGCTGCCGTCGTTGTTGCGAAGGACTTGCTCTCTCGCAGAAAAGGAGGGCGCAATATCGTCTTGGCGAATGTAGAATGCTCTCTGCTCTTGGAAGCGGAACTTGAGGGCATGGGTGCGAAGGTGGAGAGAATTCCCGTGGGACACACATTCTTGACGAGGCTCGCTTCGCAGCGCAAAGCAATATTCGGAGTTGAGAGCAGCGGTCATTTCGTTATTCCAGAGATTTTCCCTTTTGACGATGCGATGCTCATGCCTCTGAAAATGGCGGAAGTGCTTGCGAAAACGGGGCGAAAACTCTCTGAGATTGTTGACGAGATGCCGAAGTTCTACAAACGGAGGGTGAATTTGAGATGCGACGACAAGATTAAGTTTGATGTGATGCGAGTTCTTGAGAAGCGTCTCGTAAGCGAATTCGGCGAAGAAAAAATTAATCTCGCAGATGGCATTCGTGTGGATTTGCGAGAGAGCAGCAGAGGCGGAGCGGGGGAAGAGGAGAGAGGAGGTTGGGTTCTCATTCGTGCCTCTAACACTGAACCGCTCATCCGCATCACTTCAGAAGCAGGAAGCGAGGAGAAAATGGAGGAGCAGCTGAATGCCTTCGTCAAACGCACAAAGCAAGTCGTGGCTTCCTTCCTCTAAATGTGTGTTCAGCGAGGCTCTTGAGCATGCACACTCCAAAAAAACTGAAATCTCTTCATTTTCGTTAATTTCTCGCTCCCTCATCTCTTCTCTGTCGCAATCCTTTTCATTTCTCCTTTCCCTTCTTTCAAATATGAAAGAGAAAAGAGGAGGTGATTTGAAATGGTGAGTAAAAAGGTCGTAGGAGGAATCGTCGCAATTATCGTCATAGCCGCAATCATCGGCAGTATCGCACTCATATATACGCCCAAGCCTACCACCAGCGAGCAAGTTACAGTAATAATGCCATTCGTTCCATTACCGGTATGGAACGCTATATATGCAGGCATTGAGAATGGTTACTACGCTGAAGAGGGATTGAATATCAGCATAACATATACGCCTGAAGGTTCTTTTGGTGCAATAAAACAAGTAGGGACTGGTAATATAATGTTCGGGATAGCATCTGGAGATTCAATTATAACTGCCAGATCACAGGGTATTCCAGTAGTAGCAATTTACCAAATAGAACATCAAGACCTCTTTGGAATTATAGTGAAAGCAGATTCTAACATTACTACGCCAAAAGATTTAGAGGGTAAATCAATAGCAATACCAGGCCCTGGTAGCCCACCAGATATAGCAGCAAAAGCCATTATGAAAAATTCAGGTGCTGATTATACGACAGTGAATTTCATTCCAGTAGGCGCAGCGTTAGTTCCAGCATTATTAGAGAATAAAGCTGATGCAATAGCAGCATATATAGAGCAGGAGGAAATGCTAAAAAGGGAGGGCGTGAATTTCAGAACAATGTATGCAAAAGATTACGGTGCAAATCTTGTTACTCTATGTGTAATAACAAGCGAGGATATGATAAATAACAATCCAGAACTTGTAGAAAAATTCCTTAGAGCCACTCATAAAGGATACAAATGGGCTACATCTCATCCAGAAGAAGCAGTTGACATATTCGTAACAAAATTCAACCCAGCAGCAGCGGAACATAGAGATATGCACTTAGCAATATGGAAACGGAATATTGAAGAGGTTATACAGCCAGATAAATATCCACTCGGTCAGTTCAACAAAGAACAATGGGAAACTACTCAAAATATCCTCTATGACATCGGAGTAATTACGAAGAAAATAGACATAAACAAGGCTTATACAGAGAAGTTCCTTAAAGCCATCGGCGCAGGCTAAACAATAAAAGAGAGTTCCCTAAAGAGCTCTCTTTGAATCGTAAGAAATCCTTTATTTATATTTTTTCCGATGTCTCCTTCATGTGGAAATAATTCACTTTTCAATTTTTCTAATAAATCCTTTAGCCTTTCTACCCTCCTTTCCCATCCTGGGTATTTTGAGGAATTTACATATTCAGAATAAATGGTATGGAATGCAACAGGATAACCCAACTGAATAGTTTCTGTGCTAATAAATTTTTTAATTTCGGCTTTACTGCTTAACCTTGTATATTCAAAAAATTTCTTTATAATCTCCTCCACTATATTCATTACAACCAAATATACTCTCATATCTTCCTCATTATAAAGGCTGATAGCTAATAAATCTTTCATTATAGGGCAGTGGTCATTAAAATATATCATCTTTATATGTTCATCTATCTCATTTATTACCCCATCACGAAAATCCTTCCAATATCTATCTACAAGCCTCAGATCTTCTGCAAAGATTTTTCCTTCTCCCTCCAAATACCCCTTAATATCATGATAAGATACTTTTGAAATTATCTTCAAGCGTTCTTTAACGCCTATATCGCTTATACTCATTATAAAGAGATTTAAAAAAGTAAAGAAATTATCCTTTTGTATATTTCCTATTGTAACAAGATTCTCTTCAATATCCTCTACTATATGTTCATAATGATCTTCTAACTGCATCTTTAAGAATTTTGGATAGCTTTGAAAATCAAGTAAGAGAAGGAAGTGTATTTCTAAATCGTCAAGATGCTTCATATTCTCTCTGATAATCTCTACAATTTTTGATAAACCTCCTAATACATATATATTGGATAGCGGTGCTGTTGGAAATATAATTCTAACCTTCATTTTTATCACCCCCCACTTTATCTAAATCTACAAACACTCTATCTAAATCTACAAACCGCCCAAATTCTTTCTTTAACCGCTCCCAAATATCATCGTTTGTAAAATCTGAAACCCAGATATATAATAGATCTTTTATATCCTGCTCGCTTGGTTTTTGTGGAAATATTACTCTCTCCGTCCCATTATAGAATTTACCCCTAAATCTACCTCTCGGAATGTATCCTATTTCCCTTCTTACACTACTTAAAGTATCCTCATGTATTGTTTTCTCTTTAATTGAAAGATCCCTAAATTTGTAGTAATTGTTTCCAAATTTCACGCCATATACTAAAGAATCATCCCATATTCCTTCTTCTTTATATTTACCTCCAATATTTGTATAGAAAACAATGGCTGGTATTTCCTCTTGCATGTGCTCCTCATTTAGCTTTTCTATTACTTCATATATTGCTTTCTTTAATTTTTCAATGTTCTTCCCACTCACCCCATTCTCCCTCTTTAACTTAAACCTTTTTGGCTTTTTGTAGCATGAATGATCAAATTCCAGATAGAATAACTTGATCAATTTCTCTATCTGCGTGCCAATGAACATTTCATTCATGTATAAATATGCGAGAATTTGGTCCGTGATAAAAGGCAGCACATTCCTTAGATGAGGAAGAAATCTTATAGCCAGCGCTGTTATCTGATTCACAACACCATTTATCCAGTTGTTTTCATCAGAATACAGAACCTCATTAAAAATCAATCTTCTCGTATTGAGCAGATCCATTACATACTTTAATCCATCTTCTGATACAAAAATATAGGGTTTATTTTCTTCAGCTTCATAAACTTCTTTATGGGCGTTACTATCCGGAAGGACAATAGAAATACTACCAAGCAACTCTAACAATCTGAAACTCGTCAGAGAGAGACCACAAATATCTGAATCCCGCTTCACATGGTCTATTCTATCAAAATCTATATCACTATCCACCAGTTTGTTCAAGAATTGGATGTCATAAATTTTGCCAATTTCTTCTTCTTCTTCAATTTTCTTTCTTAAGTCTCTACCACTGTCTTTACATTCTTTGTTTCCGCACTCCACTTTATCATCCTTGATCTCAACAGTAAGCTTTCCACAGCTTGGACAGAATACTTTACCACTCAGAATTTCTACCACTCGTTTCTTATCCACCCCAAAGTTTCCCAAAACATCAGTAACCGTTACAATCCTTGATTTCAGTATTTCCTTGTTCTCTTTCAAATAGTCTAAAAAATTATCATACTTTTCAAAGTTTTTAAATTTGTATATAAATTCCTTAATCACAATTGATGCCAGTAAATTGTACTCAGCAACATACCAGTCTATTTCTCCCCCCTCTTTGTTCTCGCCAAGAATCAAATTCCTCGTGATTTCCTCATGGTCAAGTTCTATGAAAGGATTTATCTCCAAGACATGAGAAAGAGGGGGATGTCCGAGGTCGTGTAGCAGATTTGCCATAAGAAATTCGTGTAATTCGCCTCGCATAAGCAGGTATTCGCCAAGAGTCATCTTAAAATCGCCAGCAGGATAAACATCTATCTCACGAAGAGCATTTACCGCCACAATTAAGCATCCTATCTGGTGCGATAATCTTGTATGTGTTGATGCTTTATGAAAGAGGTGAAGCATTCCCGATTGATACAACCACCTCGCTCTCCTGAACTCAAAAGTTCGCAGAAGTGCTTCTTTCATTGAATATATCTTACCCTCCTCGCACATGAACATGTAGGGCTTGACCTCGGAATTGTTTTTTGCTTCTTCTTCACATAAGGGACATTTAACTCTCACCGGATACTCCAGGCGGAAGAGATGAGCGATTTTTTTGTAATTCTCCACATTAAATCCATCGGAAGTGTAAAGAAATTGTTCAAGAATTTTCCTATACTTATTTTTGACCTCTTGATAAATTCCTATTATCTCCTCTTTTCTCTTCCTTAATTCCCAATAAATTTCATTACGATTATCTAAACTTTTCTTATTTTCATTTTTATACTTCTCTTCCTCGCATAAGAGAAAAGGTCTTTTACTATCCCAACGAATATTCCCGTCCTTCTCTTCTATGGGTTTTCTATCCCTGTTAACAGCCCAGTTGACATATCTTTCAAAAAGGTAGAGATATTTCTTGAACTTCTCAATAAACTCTTTATATCCTCCTTTGTCATCTTTGTAGAATTTTTCGACTTCTTCTTTCTTATCTTTCTCAAAATAGCACACTTTTAAACTATCATTCTCCTCTACAATTATATAAAGCCCTTTTTCCCAATCTATTTTCCATAAACCCTCCATTAATTCCTCTTTCTTTTTCATACCTTCAGGGAGGAAGAAGCCCTTACTTTTAAGCTCCTCCTCCAATTCTTCTGGAATTTCTATGTCCTCTCTGATTTTCTTCTTTAAATCTTCCTTCCCCTTTGTCTCTATTCTAAATAAAAATCCAATGGTCTCCACAACCTCCCGCATCCCTTCCACATCGAACAGCAGATAAGGGGAGAGCCCATACCGCAGGTGTGAGATGTCTCTAAGCCGTTGAAGATGGTCGCATAACTCATACCGCTTCAGTTTCAGAGGCTCGTAAAGCGGGTCAATTATCGTCTCTTCAACGGGAATGGGATTCAGCACGCCCCCCTCCCCGCTCATCCTTCATCCCCCCGGCGGTGGTGCTTCAAAAGTGAGATGTGTAAAGGTATATTTAAAACTTTTGAAATTTTTCTGCGTGAGATTTAAAATTTATATGTCGCTCTCTCCCATCTTTTTAAGCGGGGTATGAGGTCAGGAAATGAGAGGTGAGGGGACAGAGCCATTCAGAGGAGGCTTGCGGAGCGTGTGTGATGGAAGCGCTCAACACGCCCAGAGGCGGGAAGGCTCTCTATAATGAAAACGGACAGAAAGGACTATTCAGATACTGTAAGCCATAATTCCGAGCATTTCCGCATCTCCTCTTGCATCTTCGTCTATGTAAGGAGATACAAACACAAGCTTCGGCTTTATTCCTCTCACTCGCTCATATATCTTACCTTTCCTCATCAAAACACCCACATCGCTCTTACGCACATGCGATTTTATCTCAACAAGAATATGCTCTTTATCTTTAATGATGAGGTCTACTTCAACCGTCGCGGGATAGCCGAAAACAAAACCCTCACGGTCATCGTGTATCCAGCGCTCAACAGAACCTCCGAAAAGACGCTTTACGATTCCTCGCATCCCTTCCCTGAAAGCGCCCTCCGCAAGAATCCCCCATCTTGCTCCGAGAGCGTCAAGCCTGCGCCGAAATTCTCTCTGTGTCTCTTCAAAAGAATCCATCCTGCGCTGGAATGTATCCATACTGCGTTGGAAATTGAGGAAATCCTTTCTTAACGCCTTTATTTCTTCCTCATGCCTATCTAATCTCTCAAGAATCTCGTTGAACTTCCTGTCATGCTCTTCAAGCTTTTCTCTATGCAACTTCAACTCCTCTAAAATCTCGTTGAACTTCCTGTCGTGAGCTACGAGATGTTCCTCATGCCTGTTCAGATGCTCCTCGTGCCTATCCAACCTCTCGAGGATTTCGTTGAACTTCCTGTCATGTTCGGTGAGATGAGCTTCGTGCCTGTCTAATCTCTCAAGGATTTCGTTGAATTTCCTGTCGTTTTCGTCAAAACGCCTGCTATGCTCTTCAAATCCACGATGCATGTCCTCCCGCAGCCGCTTCAATTCCTCTAATATCTCCTTGTATCCGAGCAGTCCCGCCACTGAGAGCCGAAACTCCCTGTCCCTCTCCAAAAGCTCAAGCAACTCCTTCTTCAAATCTGATGCCATTTTAGATGCTTCACTTTATTCAAACACTTTTGAGAATATTCCTCTCAGCGATTCATCTTCGGGGAACCATTCGGGGTATGCATAAGATTCTTCCACGCTTATTCCATGGAGTTCACGCTGTAATCTCCCCTCCTTGTATGCTTTATCCAATAAATAGAAGTCTGATAAATCTTTTATTTCCATTCCCAATAAATATACGCACATCTTTATTGTATATTTATCTTGCAAGTCGTATTCTCTTGTATCTTCAAGCTTTTTAGCGGCAGGCAATTTACCAACAAGTTCTCTATTTTCTTCGCTACGGAGGATGAAAAGAGCCTCATATTTCGGTTTTTCCATGCTTATAGAAGCCCATCCCTTTGCCCTTTCTATCTGTGTGCTCATTCCTCTGCTTATGTCTTTCTCCTCTACATATCCCCTTTCAACGAAGTCTTTAAGCGATTTCAAACTCTTCAACTCCTCCTCCGTTATTCTCTCAACATTCTTCAATTGCAGATATCCTATCCTTCCGAACCTCGTCTTCTTCAAATCCTGCTCTATACTTTCTAAATCTCTACGCATACGCTCAATTTCAGCATATATCCCCCTCTCCTTCCTCTCCATGCTTTCCTTCGCTCTCGCCTTTCTATCTATTTCCTCACGCAACTCCTTACTCGCACACTCATAAAGTTCTCCAATTTTTCCTCTCAACTTATTCCAATGCTCTTTTCTTTCTCTCGCATCCTCTAATTTCCGTTTTTCCCTTACTAATTCTTCAAGTTGCCTCTCTTTCCTTTCTCTCTGACCGGGCAGATGTATAGGTGGCGGATTTCCAAGCCATCTCCTTATTTCTTTTATTTTACTTTCCATCCACTCATTTAAAGCAGCATCCTTATCTGATATAGCCCTGTATTTCTCTTTATTCTCTATTGGATATTTTCCCCACAGCCTTGTCACTTCATTTGACCATTCCTTTTCATATCTCATCTCATCAAATTTGTCTCTCAAAACTTTCACACAATATACCTCCCCCTCTATTCCAGATCTGCCTTTTATTCTCTCCACAAATTCTTCCAATTCATCCTCTGATATTTTCATTATATCTTCCTGCAATTTCTCTTCAACTATCGCCTCCACATTCTTTTTTGTATCATCTGGCGTGTTCTCAACATCCACATTCACATTTTGTAGTCTATTCAAATCATCTATCACACGCTTCTTCTCCTCTATCACACGCTTTAATTCGTCCTCCCGCTCCTCTAAGCTCTTCTTCTTATCAACATAATTCTTAATCAGCCACATAGGCACACTTATCTCATGCTCTGATAGCGAACCTATTGCATATTCTTTACCTGCTCTCGCCCTTGGCCAATGTTCTGGTCCTGTCAGATGCTCATGCAACGCTAATATACAACTGGCAACGCTGAAATTCTTCTCATCTATGTATGCCTCTACCCATTCCTCCTTTATTCCTCTCTTAAGTTCACTCTCATTTACACCTATCATAAAATATTTGTCAAATGGAAATTCATCTAAGCTCAAAGTTACATTTGAAGAATATATAGGTATTTCGACTTTACCTTCGAGCATACGCTCTAACTCTCTAAGCGCAGCAAGACTATTCGCATAATACACAGGGTCTCCCTCTATTGGAGCCGCAGGGTTTTCTGGCATCGTTGGCAAGCTCCCAACTCCACATATTGATATTAAACCTCTCCCTCCCAACTCCCTCTCCACATCCGCCTTTATGCCTTTGAGCATTGCTGCAAGTATTGGAAAACTTCCACTCCCCGTCCCTCCACCAAGAGAGTGCAATAACCATATCGTAAGACTATTTCCCTCTTCTGAAAGGTCTGCAGAATGTTTATCTGCAAAATCTCTCACAATATTCCTTATTTTTTTATATAGTTCTCCGTAATTTTTGTCTACAAGATACCTTGCCAACACTCTTTGTCTTATAACTCCTGAACTGGAGAACACCACATTCTCATGCAGATACTTGAAATGCTCACGATCCCTTTCAGCGACATCACGCCTAGGAGACTCTAGGGGTATTCTCTCTTTTATCTCCTCAGGTATTTCCTTCCTATCTAAATCTTTCCTGTTTGAGTCTATTAATACGAACTCAAAATATTTATCTTTTCCCTCTCGCTTCACGAGATCATACACAGCCACCGCCATATTCGTCCCCGCTTCTCCTACTCCTATCACCACCATAGGATTCAGCCCCATTCCTCTCCTTCACCCCCTTTTGCGCCTTTCATATTCTTGATTTGCGCCCTTCATATTCTTGATATTCCTTTCTCATTTTTATATCGTTTTCATAGTCCTCTATTCTCCTAATCAAATCACGCTCCTTAATCTCCTTCTTTATCCCTTCAAGAAACTCGCAAAAATCATATAATTTTTCTCCTATATAAATACTCCTCCTCTTTTTCTCATTATACCATAAAAACACAAAAAAAGCACATATAATTATGAAAATGAATCCTACTACTCCCACATATTTAGCCATTTTCATCCCACTTTCCATACTACTAATCTCCTCTTTCAATCTATTAATCTCTTCCTCCGCTTTTTCTAACTTAAAGTAGTAAGAATCTGCAATTCTTGCTTTCAATTTCTCCTTATTTTCAAGGCGCTCACCCAATTGCGTGTAAGTAATATGCACATCAGCGACATTTATTTCTTCACGCATCTCCGTCTTGGGATACGCATTGAACATCAGTGCTATTGATTCTCCAACACCCAATCTATCGCAGAAGAATGTATGTCCTACTCTCGTTATATTCACAGGCGCACCCGCAGGATATTTCGCCTCTTCAAAAGATGTGTCATCTATTAATGCCTCATCCTCCAAAATATCTATTCTCATATCCCTAACTTCATTAGCACCAGGATCTATCACCAGTTTAACCCTTATCTCCTCTCCAAAATATTGAGAAGTCCCATCATGGTCATAATTCAAAGTGTAATTGAAATTTATCCTCGCATCAACAGGTATAAAAAGACATGCAAGTAGAACTGATAACAGTATAAATTCAAGCACCTTAATGCTCATTTCTCTCGCCCTCCCAAGGACAACTCCAGATATGACCTCCTTTCCACATCCTTATCAGATAAGCCCAAATGCTCAAGCAACTCAAATATTCGCTCCCTTTTCTCCATATATTCCGCATCGCTATTTGCTTTTCCCTCAATCTCCAGAAATGTCCCCATGCCCTCCACATTATCCAGCGAAAGCTTCCATCCCTCGTAGTAATAAATCTTTCTCTTTTTCTTCACCTCACATATTCGCATAAGTCCCACTCGCTCCAAAATCTTACATATCTCTTCTCTTGATTCCACACTCGTCTCTATCTCTTCCCTGCTCCCTGTCTCACTATTCCTTCTTATCCCCTTAAATGTCATCATGCATCTTCCGTCCTCTTCTCTTATTCTGAGAGCGCATCCATCCCTCAGCAATCGCTTGTCTGGAAAATCAAAATATACATCATGCTGCATTACCGCCTTCATGTATGAAGCACCTTTGTATAATATCCTCCGCTCAATCTCATTTGTATCTCCCACTCGCACCTTCACCTCAACTTCTATCATAGCAAACCTTTTATAAACGCTTTGAGAATAAAAATCTGATGAGGGAGCTCAGGCGGATAGGTGAGGATAAAATACTGCAGATACTGGATGTGAAGGCGAGTTTCCCTGTATTTGATGACTTCATGCACATTCTATATATGAGAAGAGAAGGTCTTTCAACGAAGGAAATATGCTCTATACTCCATGCTGACTACAATCAGATATACAGACTCATTTCAAAACTCATCCATCTTGAAATTCTTAAAGAAAAGCAGAACAAGTTCATACTATCACAAAAGGGTATTGATATATATAAATGCTTATCAAATTCCGATTTTGATGCTTCTTTTCTGAATGCAATCAGGAAGAAACATTCAATAACGATATTAAAGATGCTTGAAAATGGAAAAAGGAGTTGGAAGGATTTGTATAGAGGAACAAGAATAAGTCAAAGCAGTATGAAAAATGTGCTTGATGCTCTGATTGATGCTGGGTTAGTTGTAAGAGAGAAGCAGGGTGAATATTCAATTACAGATGATGGACGCTCCATATTAAACGCAATAAAAAGAATGAGTGATATGCATTTCACGCCCGGTTTTGAAATACAGGCGAAATTTTCAGTCAATTTGAGCGATTTTTCCCGTTTGTATGACATAATAAGCGATATGATTGAGGCTGAGGAAGATGTAAGACAATCCGATTATTATATAAGACCTGTGAGATGGTATGATACTTCATATACATATCTCAGATATAGGGAGGAGATACCGCTCAAACATTCGCTAAAGAGAACTCCTTCCCATATCCTCACATGGACGAGACTCATAGATAAGAGAAAATACGGGAATGTATGGATATTGAACAGAGAAAGGGAGGAAATGAATGTTGAGCACCCCTCCATCGTTTTCTTTCTTGAGTTCTTAAATGCAGAATTGGAGAAGAAAATAGTGAAGAGGAGGAAGAAGATAGAAGCAGAAGAAGCGATAATGATAAACATTGATAATATAGAGGAACCGCACATCCGTGATGTGACATTTGTGGAAATAAAAGCAAATGCTTGGGACTACGATGAAAGTGTTGGAAAGGCGGAAGTTATAAATCAGATAATGAGCGATATAAGCGAGAAGGTAAGGACAAAAAGCATGAGTAAATCGTATTTTGAGGCGATACAATCGGGAATAATTACTTCATATCGTTAAGATGATCACACTGTCTTCTTTAGCGTGAAGAAAGCCTTATCAATAGATACATGGAGATTGAATATAATGGGAGAAAAGCAGGAGAGGGAGGTATTAATAGAGATAAAGGGAGTGGGGAAGGTTTTTGAGACAGAAGAGGGGAGTGTCAGAGCGTTAAAGGATGTGTCTTTCAATGTGAGAGAGGGGGAATTCCTTTCCATTATTGGTCCAAGTGGCTGTGGAAAGACGACTTTATTGCGGATTATTGGAGGTTTAGTGGAGCAGACAGAAGGAGAAATTGTCTTCAAAAAGGGAACGATAGAAGATTTGCATAGGAATTGTGGATTTGTTTTTCAGGACCCGACACTGTTACCTTGGAGAGATGTTTTGGGAAACATATTATTGCCATTAGAAGTGGCGAGAGGGGGCAAGAGAGATAAGGGAGAGGGAAATAGTGAGAGAGATGAAGAGAAAAAGAAGGTGAAAGAGCTACTTGCGATGGTTGAATTAGAAGGATTTGAGCATTTTTATCCAAGAGAGCTTTCAGGTGGAATGAAACAGCGAGTTGCGATTGCAAGGGCACTTGCACAGGACCCGCTTATTCTTTTGATGGATGAACCTTTTGGCGCTTTAGATGAGATGACGAGAGGTAGAATGAACTTTGAGCTCTTGCGGATATGGAAAGAAACGGGGAAAACTGTGATTTTTGTCACGCATAGCATACCTGAAGCTGTTCTTTTATCCGAGAGGGTTGTCGTATTATCTGAAAGACCAGGGACAGTGAAGGATATTATAGATATAAAATTTGATGAGAGGAATCCAAGCATAATAGAGACAGAAGAGTTCAATAAATATGTGCAGAAAGTGCGGAAAGCGCTTGGAGCATACACGGATGGAAAAATCCATATCGGCGCCGATCTCAAGAGAGAGGATGTGAGACCTGTGAGGAAATTTGAAGATTTTGTTCCTGTTCCGAAGTTCACGCCATTTTTGTATATTATGTATATATTTGTGTTCCTTCTGTTCATTTCGGCTTGGAAAGCAGTGACTTTTATCTTTCGTATTCCTCCTTTTCTATTGCCACCGCCGGAAGATGTCTTCACAGAATATGTGACATTGCTCGTGAATAGACTATTACTTGTTCATACTTATGTGACTTTATATGAGACAATTACGGGATTTTTAGCGGGTTCTGCAATAGGGATGCTCTTGGGTTATCCTCTTGCGAAGTCAAGAAGATTGGAGAGAATACTTTCTCCGTATATCGTTGCTGCGCAGACAGCGCCAAAAATCGCTTTAGCACCTCTCATCGTTATATGGCTTGGCTTCGGAATTGCATCAAAGTTCTTTCTTGTTGCTTTGATTGTTTTCTTTCCTATATTCGTGAATATGATCACAGGTGTGCGTTCTGTGGATAGGAATCTGCTTGAACTAATGAAATCTACAGGTGCGAGCAAGTTTGATATTTTCTGGAAGATAGAGATACCAAGTTCTCTTCCCATGCTATTTGCAGGTTACAAGACAGGTATTACACTCGCCGTAATCGGCGCAGTCGTCGGTGAATTTGTGGGAGCAAATGCAGGTCTCGGCTATTTAACTATTTATGCTGCTGGACTGATGGATACCACGCAGGTGTTCGTTGCTATCTTCCAGCTCACACTCCTCGGCATCTCTTTATATGCCCTCATATCATTCATTGAGAAGAAACTGATGCCTTGGTATGAGAGGAAGGAGTAGTTGCTCCATCTTCTACCTCTTCACTCAGTTAAGTAGCACGCTCTAGAGCCTTCACGCATGCTGGTTCAAGCCACTGACCGCAGAGTCTCGTCAAAAGAAATTAAATCATAATAAAAATTAGCAAAACATTAGGCGTTGTAAGCCTCAATTCCGAGCATTTCAGCGTCGCTTCTCGCATCCTCGTCTATATAAGGAGAGACAAAAACGAGCTTGGGCGTGATGCCCTTCACTCTCTTGTATAGCTCACCCTTTCTCAGCAGAACGCCCACATCGCTCTTACGCACATGCGATTTTATTTCAACGAGAATATGCTCGCCGTCTCTTATCACGATGTCCACCTCAACCGTCGCAGGATAGCCGAAAACAAAACCCTCACGGTCATCGTGTATCCAGCGCTCAACAGAACCTCCGAAAAGACGCTCTACGATTCTTCGCATCCCTTCCCTGAAAGCATTCTCGGCGAGAATCCCCCAGCGAGCTCCGAGAGCATCTAGCTTCCTCATCATAGAATCAAACTTAAAGTCATGCTCTTCCAACTTCTCCCTATGCAACTTCAACTCCTCTAAAATCTCGTTGAACTTCCTATCATGCTCGTCAAACCTCCCAATAACCTCGTTGAACTTCCTGTCATGCTCGTCAAGCCTCTTAATAACCTCATTGAACTTCCTATCATGCTCATCAAGCCTCCCAATAACTTCATTGAATTTCCTGTCATGCTCATTAAGCCTTTCAATAACTTCATTAAACTTTCTGTCATGCTCGTCAAGCCTCTCGAGGATTTCGTTGAACTTCCTGTCATGTTCGGTGAGATGGGCTTCGTGCCTGTCCAATCTCTCAAGGATTTCGTTGAACTTCCTGTCGTTTTCGTCAAAACGCCTGCTATGCTCTTCAAATCCACGATGCATGTCCTCTCGTAGCCGCTTCAATTCCTCTAATATCTCCTTGTATCCGAGCAGTCCCGCCACTGAGAGCCGAAACTCCCTGTCCCTCTCCAAAAGCTCAAGCAACTCCTTCTTCAAATCTGATGCCATCTATTATTATTTGAATGGGCATATAAGTGCTTTTTGGAAGCTCAAACAGCGTTTTGGGTAACGGGGAAGAATGAAGAAGTGAAAAGAAGTGAGAAGAAGCGAAAAGAAGCGAAAAGAAGTGAGGGGAAAATGCGTAAGAAAGCGGTCTGTGTATGCTCTGGCGGTTTAGATTCGACAGTTGCGGCGACGATTGCACGCAGAGAAGGCTATGAATTGCATCTATTCCACGCATCTTA
>Ga0190312_1000345_pt1 | contig 15474 bp, 18 predicted proteins | sample 487007910_MG_FD_165046 | JGI IMG/M metagenome (GOLD analysis project Ga0190312, IMG submission 165046) | Hydrothermal vent sediment bacterial communities from Southern Trench, Guaymas Basin, Mexico - 4870-07-9-10_MG | ecosystem: Environmental > Aquatic > Marine > Hydrothermal vents > Sediment ... | reverse complement strand
TTATTGAGTTAAAGTTGAAGGGGTATGAAATAGTTAAAGTTAGGAGGGTTTGAGGCTGCGGAAGGAGCAGGGAAGATAGTGGTGCTATGGAGTCTTTGTATTATATTTTGGCTTTTGTTTTAGGCTTGATTGCTGATGTTGTAGGAAGTGTTTAGCTAGGGAAGTGGTGCTGTAGTGGTAAACTATCTTTCGTAAGATGCTATTGTGTAAAATCCGTGTTTCTGAGCCTGTTTTCGAGCTGATGGGTGAATAAGGTAACCGAATAGTACTCCTATTAGCTTATCTCTGGGAAGCACTTTCTTTAATTTAGAGTATTTTCTGTAAAACTGTTCTACGTCGTGCCTGTATATTCTTGACTTGACTTCGCCTACAACAAATACTTTTTTCTTGTCTTTTAAGCCTTCGCCGAATAAATCGACTTCTATTTCCTCTCCATTAACCGTGAAGAACTCTCTCCGAAGCTCTTCTACGTAAATCCCTGTATGTCTTTGAAGCCAGCCAGGTAAAACTACTCTAGCAATATCCTCTAAACCAAAACCCACAGTCTCACTAAGCCTACCAACCTCTACTTTCAACATTTTAACACTATCAGAAAGCTCACCCACAGCCAAAACCAGAGAATCAACAACCCCAGCCAACTTATCAACACGCTCCTCTGTACGTCTCTGAGCCACAGCAAGCTCATTAACTCTCTCCTCTGTACGCTTCTGCGCTTCAGCAAGCTCACTTAATCTCATTTCAGTACGCTTCTGAGCTTCAGCAAGTGCTTCTAAAGCCTTCGAAAGCTCATCGACTCTTTCTTCTGTGCGTTTCTGCGCCTCAGCAAGCTCATTAACTCTTTCCTCAGTACGTTTTTGAGCCTCTGCAAGCTCGTTTAAAGCCTCCGAAAGCCTATTAACACGCTCCTCTGTACGTCTCTGAGCCACAGCAAGCTCATTCAAAGCCTTAATAAGCTCATCAACTCTCACTTCAGTACGCTTTTGTGCTTCCGCAAGCTCATTAAGCCTTTCTTCTGTGCGTTTTTGAGCTTCAGTCAACTTACCGATACTTTCGGCTAGCCGCCTCACTTCTCTAATCAGCTTATCAAATTCCTCACGAGTCACTTTAATTTCCTTGACTCTCTCGTCTACTACTTTAATTATAAATTCGTATAGATCAGTGCTAATTGAAGGCATCCAAGTAACTTGTTGTTTAAAATATTTAACTTTATCTCAATGAGCTAAGTGGACTTGACTTCTATTTAGTATTTCAGAGTTGTATTATCAATATTTATATGTTTTAGTGATGGTACTGTATTAACGAAGTGCAATACTGAGGTGTAAACGTATGTCTGTAGTTATAAGTATTAGGGTGCCGAAGAAGCTTAAAGAGAAAATGAATAAGTTTAAGGACGTTAATTGGAGTGAGGAAATAAGAAAGTTTATTGAGGAAAGGATCCCTCAATACGAGGTTGACATGATTCTTAAGAGGACTGAGGAGCATTTAAGGGATGTTCCTGAATTGCCTTCTGGAACTGTTTGTAAGTGGTTGAGGGGTGATAGAGGGAGTCATTGATTCTTCGATATTGGCGAAGTATTTGTTGAAAGAATATGCCTAACTGTGGATATAGTTGGAGTTAATTTTGGAAGGAAGTAGTTAAGTGTATAAAGTTTTGTAGATAGTATGTTTTGTGGGTTTGTTTGAGATTGCTGTTGAGTGTGTTAAAAGAATGGTTGTGGAGAATAGGTTTGTAGCTGGGGTTATTTTGTTTGGTTCTGTTGCTAGAGGTGAGGAGAGTGAGAGGAGTGATGTGGATTTGCTTGTTTTGTGGGAGGGGCTTGATGTTGATGAGAAAAAGAGGCATGTATATGTGTATAGAGCGGTGTCTCAGTATTTTCCTTCTTCTGTGAGGCTTACTGTGCTTGATATGGAGTATTCTAGTTTTTTGAAAGTGAGGAAGCTTACTCCTCTTCTTCTCAATATTATTTATGACGGAGTCGTCCTTTACGATAAGTATGGGTTATTGGAGAAGTTTATTTCTAGGGTTCGTGGAGAGCTTGAGGCTAAGGGATTAAAAAGAGTGAAGATAGGGAAGTACTACTACTGGAAGTTGCCTAAGCCGGGTGCTAAAGTTGAGTTAGAGGTGTGAGCATGGAGGTAGAGTCAGTAAAGAAGAGACTGCGGTAAGCAGTATTTTTGGTCTTCTCTTCTTAACGGCTACTGTAGTTGTCTTAGTGCTGGTAATTGTGGCTGCATACTATTTTTGCTAAGCGTGTAAAGAGAAGTCCTGAGCGTAAATAAGTTAGTCTGTTTTGAAGTATTTTAGTTTGTTTTAGGAGTTGTTTGCGAATTTATTATAATATTTTTCTTAGTGCGTGAATAATGTGTTTTCGCTATTTTATTTTAATATTCTCTAATAATTACTATTGGTATTTTGGCTTTTTTCACTAGTTCGTAGAATTCTTCAATATTCATTTTAGCTATTTTTTGGGCTAATCTTAGGTCTCCTGTTTCTATGTAGTATTTTAGTGCTGCTTTTATTCTAGGGGGCTGTTTTTCTATGAAATTCCAGTCAGCATACTTACGCCTGATACTACGCTCAAACTCGTCTTCGAGTATATGTTTTTCTTTATATCCTGCTTTTTTAGCTAAATCTTTTCTTAGGGAAAACATGGCCTGTATCCCTACTGTAATTTTCTAACTCCTTTTCAAAGTCTTCTATTAAGCCTTTAGAGTACAAGTATTTAAAGAGTTCTAGGCTTCTCCAAACTTTTACTTTCTTGAACTCATTATAGTACTCAACAAGCCTCAATACGCCCTTGTTTTCTGTTAAGCATATGCAGTTTTCTTTATATGCTATTGCTAGAGCATATGCTTCAGGAGGATCTAGAGAAGGTATTCTGGGATCAGAGACGGAGATTTCGAGTGCCTTTCTAACGATTGGTGATAGCTCTGTTTTAAATGGGTAGATTACTAGAAATCCTTTGATCATGAGATTTAATACGTATTCGAGGGTATTTTCTGAAGATACTTCATTTAATACTTCTTCTGTAGTAAAAACGTAGTCGAATATTTTTTCTAAAAGATGCCTTTTCCTGTACTTAGACCAATCTATGATAAAGCAAGTGTCGATACTCGCGATCAACTTAATTCTCCCTTACAATTACTTTTGGTATTTTTGCCTTAATACGTATTTCTTCGAATTCATCGATAGTTAAACCTGCTAGCTTAGCAGCTTTATAGGAGTCTCCTGTTTCGATGAATAGTTTTAGCGCCATTTTTATTTTAGTTGGCTGTTTTTCGATGAAGTTCCAGTCGGCGTACTTACGTCTAATACTACGCTCAAACTCGTCTTCAGGTAAAAATTCTCTTGACATCTCTACGTTAAAATAAGAGATCTATATATTAAATCTTTTCTATGGTATCTTGTTACGTATAATAGCTTATAGCTATATTTCGGGCTTTGCCTATAGATATTTTGCAGCAGTTTCTGCGTAGCGGGAAAAGGCTATTATTGTTATTTAGTGTTAAAGTTTAGGTGTTTTAGTTGAGTGGTGAGTATGTTCGTCTTCTTAAGAAGAGGGCGTTGAATGCTCTTAAGTGGGCTAAGAGGGCTTTTGAGGAAGGTGACTACGATATTGCTGCTCGTGAAGCTGGGTATGCTGCTCGATTGTATATTGAGTCTTTTATTTACCGTGTTCTTGGCGAAGAGAGGAGGGGGCATGATATTAGAGGTCTTTTAGGTATTCTTGCTACTGCTCTCATAGAGCAGGGTTTGAGTAGGGAAGCTGAAAGAATTTTTGACTTTATTAGGACTCATAGAAGGGAGTTAGCTGAGCTCGCAGAGGCTCATACTCGGGCGGTTTACGGGTTGTTTGAGTACGGTGAGAGGGAGGCAGGTTTAATTCTTAGGGTGGCGGAGGAAGTAATAGGGCTCTTGGAGTCGTTTGAGGTGGAGATATTTGGGGAGAAGGCTTGAGAGCAGGCTTCAGATGCTTAAGAGGTGGAGGGAGGTTGTTAGAGAAGTAGTTAAAGTAGTTGAGGAGCTTTATCCTGATGCTGAATTATACTTGATTGGCGGTGCTGCTGAGGGTAGATTGACTGTAAATAGTGATATAGATGTTGTAATAGTGTTTAGGGAACTGGAGGATAGCAGGGGCGAGGTGTTAGCTAAGATTTGGGAGGCTTTAGAGGGGAAAATTCCGGTTTATTATCCTCTTGAGATACATGTACTTTGTTCCAGTGAATTGAGTAAAATAAGAGGGAAGAAGATAAAGTTGAGTGGAGAGCTTTAATTTTAATGTGAATTTACTATATGTGTGATTTATGAAGGTTTTAGTAAAATTGATTTAGGATCTGGTTTAACTGGTGAAGAGAGACGGCTTCTTGGTAGGGAACATAATTTACTGTTTATTTGTGTTTAAGATCGTGTGGCGGGAGAGGTTGTGTTGGGTTTTCTGATGTGCTTGTTTTACTTGGTACTGTACTGTACAGTGGTACAATTTTTATAAAAATTGTACTGTATGGGTGCCGGTACTGTTCAAATAGTTTGGTTCTCTTTTTGTCTACTGGGTTATGATGTTATTGGTGGTATTTGAGGAGCTGAAAGTAGTTGATGAAAATATTGTTGATGCATTTATTTTATTTGCTAGGATTGTGCGAATAGGAGTTGTGTTGAACGCTATTTTGCTGTGTGGTTATGGATGGTGGCCTATTTTGTGTACTGTTGTTCCCTGTTTTTGCTATTTGTGTGGTGTATGTTATGCCTCCTGCTTTTTGGTATTGCTTTGGCTATTTTTGAATGTTTTCTGGCGGGCATAGTGCGATCATACATTCTCCTCCGCCTGATCCGCTTAGTTTTGCTCCTAGTGCTTCTGTGCCTATTGTTGCGGGTATTGCTGCTCTCCGACACCAGTCCATGGTTCTTCGAATAAACAGATTCTGCCGGGCGCGGTGACTAATAGCGTTGCATCTGAAATAAATATGCGGAAAATTAAAGTGTTTATAGCAGGATCTTATGTTCGTGTGGCTTCTGAAGAATATCTGTCTGATATTTCTCAATGATTTGAAGTGTTTGAAGAAAGATGGAAATACATGGGTGTTTATTTTAGGTTTTGTTTCGATAATGAATATGATTATTGCTTGCTATTTGATTCAGCTTCGTAGTTTCGTGAAGCTATAGTGATTTAAGGTATTTAGCGAGTGTTTACTATGTTGTTTAGGCTTATTGTTTTGATTATTTTGTTTGCTTTTTCTTTTAATTTTTTGTCTTCGGTTACTAGTATGAGGTTATGTTTTTCTGCTAGTGCTACGTAGGATGCGTCATATGCTGTTAAGTGTAGTTTTTTCGCGTATTCGAGTATTTTGTGTTCGAGATTACGTGGACTTAATATCTTCATGAAGTCTATGGTTTCTGTAAATATGTTTACCAGTTTGTTTGCTTCGTTTATAGTAATGCTTTTGACTAAGTAGGCTTCTTTCCATATGGCGTTGAGAGCTTCATATATTGTTAGCCACTGAAGGTAGTTGCCGTAGAGTAGTTCGATTTTACTGAGTTTTATTGCATATATTAGTGAAGAAGCGTCAAAAAGCAGCCGCATAGTTATCTGCCTTCCCTAGTCTCTCTAATGTGTTTTACTATGCGGTCTATATCTATTTTTTCGAGAATATAGTTGATTTCATTTATTTTCTTTTTTAGTTCTTCTAGTTTTCGTCTTTTTACTTCTTCTTCGAGAGCTTTTCTGAGAACTTCGGAGATATTTATGCCGAGTTTTTCGGCTTCTTCTTTAAGTTCCCTACGGACTTTTGTGGAGACTGTAATATACCTACTCATAGAGATTACCCTGAGGGTAGTAACAGGCAGTAGTAAATAAGTTTTTGTTATTTATGTCCTGATTTTCTGAGTGTAGTTTTTAAAATATTTAATGGGAGGTTATGTGTTTGAGTGCGTATTGGAGGACTGGGTCTGTTATTTTGTATTTGTTGTTTTCTTTTGTGATGAAGTTTGCTTCTAGGAGTTTTCTTAAGAGCTGGTTGAATGTTGGTTTAGGGATTTTTCCTATTTCGGCTTGCGTGAGTTTGTAGAGTTTGCTCCAAGAGGCTTTTTCTAGGAGTGCTATTTCCTTAAGTAGTGTGATGTATCTTTTTCTTGCTAGTGGTCTTAGTGCTAGGAATCTTTCTAGTTCTGCTAATGCTATTTTACTGGCTTCTTGTAGCACTTCTTCTATAATTTTTTGACTGAATTTTCTTTGCCGTGATGCGTAGTAGCCTAGATATGATAGCCATCCTATTACGCCGTCTAGTTTTTCTACGGCTGCTTCAATGAACCAGTCGGGAGGATCTAGGTCTTTCTGCTTAAATCCCTTAATTAAGAAGTCTTTTGACTGTTCCTTGGTTAAGGGTTTTAGTATTATTTCGTGGTATGCTCTACCGTAGAGTGGTGCTTCTGGGTCTCCTTTACGTATAAGTTTGTAGAGTAAACCTATTTCTGATCCTGTTAATACTACTGTTATATTAGATAGATGATCGTAAATATATGCTAATAGTGAGTCAAAACGGTATCGAGCTAGTCTTCTTAATTCTTGAGCTTCGTCGATTACTACTACTATGTGTTCATCCAGCTCGTTGATACTTTCGATTATTTCTACTACGGTTTGATATCCTGCTTTTGATGCTTTGACGCGAATTTCAAAGCCGGCTACAGAGATTTCTTCGATTTTTTCTAGTAGTTCTTTAATTCTCTTGAAATATTTTTCTCTTCTTTTTAGAAATTTATTAAAGCTTTCAGCTAATAGTAAAGCAAGGTCTTTAGGACTTATAGGGCCTAGTGATGGCAAAAGTCTGCAGTTCAGATATACATACGGTATTTTATACTCTTCTAAGCAAGTTAAAACTAGTGAAGTTTTGCCGTAGCGTCTTAGTCCGAGAACTAATATTAACGGATCTTTTTCCTCGATACCTCTTCTTAATTCCTTTAATTCTTCTTCTCTATCATAGAAGTCTTTTAGTCTTGTTTTAGGCCTTAAATCGAAATACATAGTGGATACCCTCCTAACCTGGATACCCCCCTATCCTATTTATTTTTTCTAGTAGATTCTTGTTAAAGGAGGCTAGGGAGTTTATGAAGCTGATGTTGTTTATGTTATTTAATTTATGTAAGGGAATAGAATTTAAGTATGGATTGTGTTTATTTAATGGGAGTTGAGGGGAGACTTTTTTATTTTATATGCTGATTGTGAAATTTTCAGTGATTTGCTTTAATGGAGTTTAGTTGTAGTTATGAGAATATTTTGATGTATTATTTTATGTTGTTTTTCTATTGTGTTTGTATATGTATGTATCTGTTTATATGTGTCTGTTTGTAGGAGAGGTATATTGTGTATTGTTGAGAGGAGGGGACATGGGCTTGGAGAATGTTTAGTTTATGATAGTGAGTGGAGTTCGTAGAGTATTTCTTTTTCCTTGATTATTTTGCTTGCTGGTATTTTAACGGCTATTGTGGCGTCGTATGCTTTTTCTCCACTGGTTGTTTCTGTTTTTACTATGATTTTAAGTACTTGGTCCTTTATGTTTTCTATAGATATTTTGAGAGTCCATTCGCTCCATAGGTCGCTCCATGTTTTCTTCATTTTGATCCATTCGCTGTCGTTTATTTTTAATAGTACTTCTTTTATTGACGAGTTTTCTGAGTATGCTTTAGCTGCTACTTCTACTGTATTCGATACTTCTATTACTTTGACTTGGGGTCTTGGCCCTAATGTGTGTTTTCTGTTGATGTGGGTGATGTATACTTGTGTTGTGCAGTATAGGTCTCGCCAGAAGCTTTTGATTGTTCGGTTTTCTAGTTTTATTATCCGGTAGCCTGGTCTTACTGGGTATCCATGGAAGGGCGGGATTCCTGTCCACTGCCATCCGCAGAGAGGACCTGTGTTTACTACTTTTACTCCCTGTGTTGTCCACTCGCCGTTTCTGTGCCAGTGTCCTGTGATTAATGCTATTACGTTGTGTTTTCTCAGTATTGAGAGGAATTTATGTGGGTTTGTGTCTCGCCACTGGTCTAAGAAGACTCCATTTACTTCCTTTGGAGGCGGGTGTACTGCTACTAGAGTCTTCTCAGATCCCTCTAGTTCTTTTACTAGCCATTTTTCTGTTTCAGGAGATAGCTCGGCTACCCATCTTCCTTCGCTAGTCTTTTTATTAACATCTAGGCATACTATTTTGTAGCCTTTTGTTTCGAAGGCAAAGTTTCTTTCTCCGAGTAGCTTCTCCCAGGGCTCGGGACCATTCCATACGTCGTGTGAGCCTGGGAGAGTGTATACTGGTACAGGGAATTTTTCTGCTAGCTCTAAGTACTTCTTGAGTTCTTTTTCAGTGCCTTGTAGTGCTACGTCTCCTGTACACAGTACAAAATCTACTGGCAGGTTTTCTATGTCTTGGGCGCACGCGAGGACATTTCGCTCGATGTCTTCTGGGAAAACGCGCGCTATGTTAGATAGTACGTGGATGTCTGTAATTTGGGCGAAATAGAGTGCCACAAATATTTTATTTTGGAGAAATACTAGATATTAAACCTCTGATTCGATTAAGACTGAGGTCTTTGTCACTGATATGTCAGTGATATTTGATTTATTAGTAACCGTTATATACTGGATGTATTTTTACTGATTGTGCACTGGAAGTATGCTCTCTACTGTGGTCGCTTTCAGCCACCTCATCAAGGACACTTGAATAGCGTTAAATACGGACTGAAGCTCGCTGAGAAAGTATTAATTGGTATTAGGGACACGCCTATTACGCTGAAAAATCCTCTGACTGTTGATGAGAGAATTGAGGCTTGGAGGAGGCTTCTCGTATCGGAGGGCTTGTGGGATAGAGTTGTTGTTAAGAAAATTCCCGATTTCGGCAAAGAAACTCCGCTACCTAAGGAGGATAAAGTTGTTTTAAAGGGTCATCCTCTGCTAGACTGGGCTCGCGAAGTCGAGTGCATTTTCGGCATATCGCCCGAAGAAGCTGTCTTTATAGGGAATAAGCCTTCTATGGTTCTTGCATTTAATCTTTTAGGCTATATTGTAGTACCTGGGCATAGGAATGTTCATCGTTTAATAGAGGTTTCTGCTTCAGAACTTAGGAAAATGATTTTGAGTAAGAATGAGAAATGGGCTAGTTTGCTACCTAAGCCTGTAGCAGACTACTTGAAGGAAATAGACATTTATAGTAGGCTGAAGTCGCTAGAAGGTACTGACGAGATTTCTACGGGCTAGCCTTCAGATTTTTATTTTCTGTGAGTGTATTAAGTGATAGATATGTGTGCTAAGTCGTCGCGTAAAAGGAAAGTAGAGTACGTGAATATTCCTATTCCTAGGCCTCTTTACGAGAGGCTTGCGAAGGCTTTAGAGGGCTCTGGGTACAGGAGTCCCACAGAGTACATTATTTTCCTTATAAGGAAGAATTTGCCCGACCTGGAGTCAGAGGATGTTAAGAGGAGGCTTAGGGCGCTAGGTTATATTCCATGAAATATCACTGATATATACGTGATAATTAACTGTGTTCTCTAGGAAAGCTTATATAGTTAAGATTCTTAGGGAAATCAATGTCTGAGGAGAAAGTAGCTATCTATATTCCTAAGAGCCTTTACGAGAAAGTTAAGAAGCAAGTAGAGGAGTCTGGGGGAGAGTTCAAGAGTGTTGAAGAGTACATAGTATTTGTTCTAGAGGAGCTAGTGAAGGAGGAAGAGGAGGAAGCAGTCTATTCTCCTGAGGAAGAAGAGGAAATTAAGAAGAGGCTCAGGGCTCTCGGCTACCTTTAGGTGTCTTAAATGAAGGTTTTTGTTTTAGGTATAGATAGCGCTGAACCTGAGCTAGTTTTCGGCAAGTGGTTTAACGAGCTTCCTACTATCAAGCAGCTAGCTGAAGATGGTGCATGGGGTAAAATAGCTAGCACAGTGCCTCCGATAACTTGTCCGGCATGGGTTTCAGGTTTATCAGGCTTTAATCCCGGCTATTTTGGTCTCTACGATTTGAGATACAGGAAGAAAGGTAGCTATACTGACTTCGGTATAGTGAATTCGCGCATGGTTACTAAGCCTAGAGTATGGGATATTTTAAGTGAGCGCAGAAAGAAGTGCGGCGTAGTATTTGTTCCTGTAACTTATCCGCCTAGCAAAGTTAACGGCTTTATGGTCTCAAGCTTTCTTACTCCTACAACTAAAAGCCCTTTTACTTACCCTAAGAGCCTTAAGGAAGAGATCTTTAAGGTTATTGGAGGCGAAGACAAGTACATTATAGATGTGTACGACTATAGAAGAAAAGACCCAAAGCAGCTTCTAGAAGAGCTTAAAGCTAAAACAGAGCACGACTTCAAGATAATAAGGTATCTGCTGAAGAAGCCGTGGGACTTCTTCATGGCTGTAATAATGTCTATTGACAGAGCTCAGCATACTCTATGGAAGTTCTTTGACGAAGAACATCCGCGGTTTATTGAAGACCCTGAGCTCAAAGACGGTCTCCTCGAGCTACATAAGCAAATAGACGAGGAGTTAGCTAAGACACTTGAACTTCTACCTAAAGACACAGCTATAGTAATTGTATCTGACCACGGCGCTAAGAGAATGTATTACAGAATAAATGTTAACGAAGTCTTAGTCAATGAAGGTTTCCTCAAGCTTAAAGAAAAGCCGAAGAAAGTAATTAGTTTGAGAGAAGCCGATGAAAAGGGGCTTATTGACTGGGAGAAAACACAGGCTTTTGCTCTAGGAGCCTATATTGCACAAGTCTTCATTAATGTTGAGGGAAGAGAGCCTAAAGGTGTAGTTAAGCCTGGAGAAGAATACGAGAGAGTGCGAGAAGAAGTAGCCGATGTACTGAAGAAAGTTAAGGGGCCTAATGGACAGCCGCTAAACAATATCGTGTACATGAAGGAAGATGTCTATGAGGGAGATAAACTTGATGTAATGCCTGATATCACTGTTTACTTTGATAACCTGCACTATGGCGCTAATGAAGCTCTAGGACACGGCTCAGTTTATAGCCTCGAGACAGCCAAAGGGCCCGACGATAGTAATCACGGAGAATACGGAATGCTTGTAGTGTGTGATCCTGAGGGAAGATATAGAGGTAGACTAGAAGGTCTAAAAATGGAGGATCTTGCAGGCATAATACTGAAGCTTGCCAGTAGCTAGCTTCTTACTTTTTCTCTAATCCGCTTTTACTGTACGTTTAGTACATATTTTTAAATAGCGAATACGTGTTTAAGTAAAGGGTCTACATGAGTGCTTCAGTGCTTGCAGCGCTGTCAGGTCTAACAGCAGTTACTGTAGTACTTCCCCGTAGAGCAAGATCTATTAAAATCGTTTTGAGCAAAAGAGGAGTACTTTCTCTAGGGCTTTCTTGTCTGGGAGTATTTTTTATTGCGGCGCTATTTGCTGAATACCTTAAGCTAATGTACTTAGTTTTCGCAGTAGGTTTTTCAGTAGTCCTCCTTATGGGAGTATGTAGAAGTAGTGTATCAGGTAGTATTGCCTTGAGTTTTAGTATAGGCTACTTGCTTTGCTGTATTTTCTACTTGGTGTTTATTCATACTGGTTTTTCTTTGAGATTATCTACATTAACGTTAAGTATGGTCTTTGCTATTGTAGTAGTTTTATTTATTGTCAGAATATTTAGTAGGAAAGAGTTCGCTACAAAAATTAATGTCGAGGATTTTCTCCTAGTAGCTTTTTTAGCCATAGCAGTATATATTATCTTTACGCTGTATCCTCGTGTAGTTTTAGTAAAGTATTTTCCTGCACGCAAGTACTGGGGTCTTACGGCAAGCTTTATTCGCTCTGGCTCAGTGCCTCTCGGCTTCACTTTATACTACTTATTTAGAGAGCTTGCGTTTTTCTCTTCTAGTGACTTATTGACTATGGAGACTAGTTTAGTTATTATTTCTTTGTCAAGTATATTTGCTATATACTTTTTGTCGAAGAAGATTGTAGGCAGCAAGGCGGCTTTTGCTGTTTTTCTTTTTGCTGCGTCATCAGGGCTAGGCTGGATTTATGTTTTGAAGGAGTATGGTTTATCTGAGCTAACTAAAGGAACTATTTTGTCTTCATTTGAAGTAACTTTAATGGATATTGGTCAGGGAGTAAGTACTTTTACTTGGATTTGCTTTACTCCTATTTCAGTTGGATTACTTTTAGCTTGTTGTGCACTAGCATTGATTATTTTTAGTGAAAATACTAAGGAAAATGTTGTTGGCGCGCTGTGTTATTTAGGTCTGTTTTTCACGTGTATTGATGTAGCCTTAGCTCTTTCGCTTTTCTTTGGGCTATTTGCTTTAACAGGTTTTTATCGCAGAAAAGCTATGCTAAGTACTGTCATCGTTGAGCTTCTTGTTTTAACTACTTTTATTTTATACGAGGTATCTGCGGCAGTAGTAGTAGGTATTATTGTAGCTAGTTTGCTGCTTAAAAGTCTACGGCTTGTAGTTCGAGATAGTAAAGGGAGACGTGTAGAGTGCTTTTTCTCACTTTTTCTTGCAGCTGCTCTTTGCGCTTCTTTAGTGAGTTTTTATGAGTGGATTTATAGAGGAGGAACATGGCCTACTGAAAGCTATTTAACGGGAGAAGTAGTGCCTGTAAGCTACTACTTAGTTGTAATGGGGATTCTGTTTTTCTTAGGTGTTTTAACATTTTCTTTAAAGGAGTTTGGTTTTATTCAGTTAGAGGATTCTGTTTACTCTGTTTTAGTCTGCTTAGCCTTCTCATCTATCGTTGTAGGTAAAGTTTTTGCTGGAGTAAATTCTTTCATGGACTGTACTTTTCTTTCAGAGAGAAGAGTCTTGGAGCTAGCTTTTCTCGCTTTTGCCCTGTCTTCTACTTATCTACTGTATAGTGCTAAGAGGACTCTTAGAGTGCTATTTAGGAGAAAAGGAGAAGTGGCTGCGGCTATACTAGTTTTCTCTATTACTATGGCTAGTCTTTATTCTACAGTTTTTACTGTAAGGTTCTGGAGAACATTAAGTAAGCTCGACGACTGTGTTCTGAAAGTAGAGGATATCGGCGGGCTACATAACTTGACAGCTCTACTGGACGACTTGAAGACAAGTAGAGTACTAGTCTTTTCTCAGAATAGCTGCTATCTAGTAGAGTCTATTGCAGAGCCCTACGACTATACTTTAGTTCCTTGGAGCTTTGCGCGCTGCGTGTATTTTCCTGAGTTCAGCTATACTATGTCTTGCTGGAAAGGAAAATACTTAGTCCTGAGTAAAAGCGACTACGATTTTATTTGCAGAAAGTACAAGTGGAGCTATCTTTACCAGTGTGTTTCTAGTGAAGATAATCTTGTTTTTAAAGATTCGGCTTGGAGGGTATACTTGCTTAAAGCGTATACTTTACCTTCGCTTTTTTCGAGAACAGCTGTAGTTTTTTGGCCTTCAGTAGGTCTCCGGAGAGTATCTTTTGTACTGGAAGTTTTTTCTAAAGAGGAAATCAACTATACGCTAGTACTGCCAGATGATTTCCTTACAATCGATAGCGCTGACACTGTTATTTTACTAAATGATCCCGCTGACCTATCTTTTTCAATAAGTGGTAAGAGCTTAGTAATTGTAATTAATTTAAAGGGATATGGTTTCTTCGCTAATAACTACGGTTGTCTTTTAGCTGAGAGAAACAGAGTCTACTCGATATACTTTGCTAAAGGCCTAGAAATACCTGTTAACAAGAGTGTTTATGTCAAGAGACTTTATTTCTTCAATTCAACTCCAATAGCATATTACATTCGTAAAGAAGAGAGCATAGCCGGAATTTTTGCATGCATGTTTCAGCTCAATGGAACACGTGTACTGTATATTAATGCCTATCCTCTTATTAGAGCAGGAGCATACGATGAGCTGAAATGCTGTTTGACAGAAATACTCGAGAGTATAGTTAAGTTAAACAGAGTTAAGAGAGATTATTGTTTGAAGAGAGTATTTCTTTCGAGCGGAATTTTGCTAAAAGGTGATGTTTGTATTAAATGTAAGTCTGTTATTTTCAAGAATGTTCCTTTGACTATATATTATGCTGATGAAGTTAAAATCGTTTCTGAGCAAGCTTATGTAAAAGGAGAACTGTGGATGTATACTCGGATTGTGGCTAAAGCTCCGGTTATCATTATTAAAAATGGTGTTTTCGAGTACTCTGACAGAATATGGTGCGAAAAGAGCGCGGCTATAGTTTTAAACCAGTCAGTAGTCTTCTATGCTAGAAGACCTATTATTGAGTGTAAAGGGTACTGTATGCTACGTGACTACATGTACTTTGGGCCAGAGAGCCTTGAATACGGTTTACCCTATAGACACAGTGGAGTAGCCAGTGTAAACGGATATGTGAGAATGAGAGTTTTGTTGTCTACTTGGTCTCTGCAGATAATTGATGTTTTCGAGTATTCTGGAGTTTTAATGCTCGATAGTAGAGCTAGAGTTCTTTTCGGCGACTGGAATAGCTTTATTAATGTCTTTATTTTTCTACTGCTTTTAGTAGTTATTTATTTATCAATAAATGTTATTAAAGAAAGATATTCTGTTAAAAAGGGTGAGTAATATGGGTGAGCGCTATGTTTTTAAAGAAAAGTCCTCCACTATTTTTGTGAAAAAAGTACTAGTGCCAGTATTTCTACTGGCAGTGAGCATAGCTGCAGTTTTCTTAGCTCCTGTTTCAGAGAAACTCGCCCTATCTATTCTCTACATAGAGGATCCCCGTAAAGTGCTCACTTTGCAAAAATATTCTTGGAATCCTCTTGTTTCAGAAAGCTTTTCGAAAGTAGGAGTGAATGTATATTTATCTGATTTGATTCTGTATGCTATTGAAGCTGTAGTCAGCGGAGTTAATGTCTACTACCTTACTTTAATTATTTTATCTTATTTGGTTTCTTTAGGTGCATATTTTGCTGTAAGCAAGTACTCTAAAGATATAGTTTACGGTTTTATTGCTGGATGTCTTGCTGTAGCCTGGCTGCTGTATGCGGTAAGGCTTTTCTATAATATTCATGTGCTTATTCATTTGTCTTTATTTCTATTTACTGTAGGTTTTGCGTTAATTATATCTGGAAAAAAGAAGGTTTTTCTCTATTCTTTAATGGGATGTATTGTAGGCTTTGCTTTCATATATGACAAGTATATTGGTCTGCTTTACTTAGTGGCTTCGTTATTGTCTTTGAGGAATATTAGAGAATTGAAGTACTATCTATTTGTTATAGTACCTGTTGTTTTCGCGTTAATTTATAGAGAAAACTACTTGTTTGATCAAAGAACTTTATGTTATATGAGCCCAGGTTTTTCTTCTTTCCCTTACTTCAATTTACTTGTAGTTATTTTCGGCTTATTGATTATATATAAGAAGGCTTCACTAAGGGCTCCCGGATTAGTAGTTGTTGGAGGCTTTTCTCTTCTTTTGTATCTATTATACTTTAAGGAAATTTACTTATGGTATTTCTTCTGTATTTTAATCATAGTCTTTTCTACGTATTTAAGTAT